>Ga0116142_10004887_pt1 | contig 12461 bp, 9 predicted proteins | sample AD_UKC033_MetaG_FD_89785 | JGI IMG/M metagenome (GOLD analysis project Ga0116142, IMG submission 89785) | Active sludge microbial communities of municipal wastewater-treating anaerobic digesters from USA - AD_UKC033_MetaG | ecosystem: Engineered > Bioreactor > Anaerobic > Digestate | place: USA... | reverse complement strand
GTCGATTCCGCTGCTGGACGCGGCGGCGGCCGACGCCGTCCGGCAGTGGGTGTACGAGCCCATGATCATCAACGGGCGCCCCCGCGGCGTCATCTTCACCGTCACCGTCCGCTTCACCCTGAGGAATTGACGGGCGGTCCGGCGGAGGGCGGCTTCCGGGCCGGGCGCTCCAAGGCTATAATGGCCCCTCGGAACAGGAGTCGCTCATGCCTCTCATCGAAATCCATATGCTCGAAGGCCGGACCGAAGCCCAAAAGAAGGCGCTTCTGGAGGCCGTAACCCGGGCCGTGCGGGAATCCATCGGCGCGCCGGTGGAAACGATCCGGGTTTGGATCCAGGAATTCAGCCGTCCGGAATACATGGCCGGCGGCGTCTGGTACGGCGATAAAAGGCCGTAAGGCCGGCCTCAGGATCCGGCGCCCTTGTCCGGGGCGTCGAGATCGTTGAGCCTCCGGTCGAACTCGGCCCGCTTGATCTCGTATTCCTCGAGCAGGGGCTCCAGGTCGGCGAAAAAACCATCCAAGTCCCGCCGCGATTGGTGGAGGGACTTGCTCAAGCCGGCGATTTTTCCGCTTTCCCGGGACTGGGAAGCCTCGACGATCTCCCGGGTCAGGCGGGCGATGTCGGCTTCCGTCTTTTCGATGTGTTTTTCCAGGACACCCATGTTCTGCTCGAGCGGCCGGAGGACTTTCGACTTTTCAGCCACGATCTCGGAGCGCAGCTTCCGGATCTCCCGCCGGCCCCGCGGCGGGGCGGCCGCCGGGCCCGGCTCGGTTTCATCCGGGCGGATCCGGGGCCGGTCTTTTTCGGTCGACCAGCCGACCTTTTCCAGGAAGCGGTCGTACGTCCCCTCGAAGACCGAAAGGCCGTCGTCCTGAAAGACGATCAGCCGCTCGGCCAGGGCGTCGAGGAACAGCTCGTTGTGGGTGACCATGATCACCGCCCCCTCGAACTCATCCAGGGCCGCCAGCAGGGCGTCCGAGGAATCCATGTCGAGATGATTGGTGGGCTCGTCGAGGAGCAGGAGATTCACGGGAGCGGCGATGAGCTTGGCCAGGAGAACGCGGCTTTTTTCGCCGCCGGACAGGATGCTGATCTTTTTCAGGGCGTTGTCGTCCTCGAACATCATCATCCCGGCCAGGAAGCGGGCCTTGGCCGGCTCGATCGAGGCGTCGGCATTCTGGATCTCCTCCAGCACGGTGTTCTGGGGACCCAGGGATTGGACGTTGGTCTGCTCAAAATAGCCGGTCGTGACGGCCATCGGGCTGACCACCGTTCCGGCTTGGGGCTCCAGGCGACCGGCCAGGAGCTTGAGAAACGTGGTCTTGCCCTTGCCGTTCGGACCGATGATGAACACCCGGTCGCGGGCTCCGATGCTCAAGCCGAAATCGCGGATCAGGGGCCGCTCCGGGTCATAACCGAACGTCAGGCCGTCGATGTTCAGGACGTACTTGCCGTGGAAAGGCTTGGCCGTGAAGGCGAAATCGAGCGACGGCAGCCGCTCCAGCTTTTCCTTTCGGCCCATCTTGGCCAGCGTTTTTTTCCGGGACTCGACCAGGCCCTGGAGGCGGGCGCTGGCCCGGAACTTGGCGATGAAATTCTCGATCTCCTTCCGCCGGCGCTCGTCGTTGATCCGCGTTTTTTCGTACGTCTCCTCCTCCAAGGCGATCTGATCGTACAGCTTGCCCGTGGTCCCCTCGATTTTTTTCACTTTCCGGCGGTGGATGGCCAAGGTGTGAGTGACGACCTTGTCCATGAAGCTGCGGTCGTGGGTGACCAGGATCAGCTCGCCCGGCCAGGCGTTCAAGAATTTCTCCAGCCAGCGGATCGAGGTGATGTCGAGGTAGTTGTTCGGCTCGTCCAGGAGAAGCATGTTGTGATCGGCCAAGAGGACTTTGGCCAGGTTCAAGCGGACCTGGAATCCACCCGAAAGCTCGGCCGGGTGCTTCGCCCGGTCGGCCTCCCCGAAGCCCAGCCCGGCCAGGATCTTCTCGACCCGCCAGAAATCGTCCCGCTGATCCCGGGGCAGGCTCAAGGCGGCTTCCTGGAAGACGGTCGGGGCGGTGAAGCCGAGATGTTGCTCGACGTAGCCGATCCGGTAGCTGCGGGGGATGGAGATCAATCCTTCATCCGGCTCTTCCTGGCCGACGATCAAGCGGAAAAGCGTCGTCTTGCCGTGGCCGTTGCGGCCGACGAGACCGACCCGCTCCCGGCGGTTGATCTTGAAAGAGATGCCCTCGAACAGCGTCTGCCCGCCGTACCGCTTGGTGAGATTTTCGACTTGGATCATCGGCCGTTCCGGTCAGGCTTCGGCCTTCTCCCGGCGGCGCCGGCTGAATCGCTTGACCAACTCCATCATCCACAGCGGGAACGAGGAGACGGCGACGACGATCGCCAGATCGAGCGGCCCGAGGGCTTCGACCTTGAAGATTTTCTGGGTGAACGGGAGGTACAGGATCGCGATCTGGAGGGCCAGCGACACGCCGATGGCGGCGATCAGCTTCATGTTGGTGAAGAAACCGAGCGTGAACAGGGAATCGCGCTGGCTGCGGCAATTCAGGCTGTGGAAGAGCTGGCTCGAAGCCAGGGCGAACAGGGCCGCGGTCCGGGCCCGGCCGAGGCCTTCCTTCTCGACGAAGAGGACGAAGGCGAACGCGCCCAGGGCGCACAGGGCGATGAACGCCCCCTGGGCGATGATCAGCCGGCCGCGGCGGCCGGTGATGATCGGCTCGTCCTTCCGGCGCGGGGGCCGGGCCATGACGTCCTTGGCCACCGGGTCCATGCCCAGGGCCAGGGCAGGCAACCCGTCGGTCACCAGGTTGACCCAGAGGATCTGGATCGGGAACAGCGGCACCGGCCAGCCGATCAGCGAGGCGACGAACATCGTCAGAATCTCGCCGGTGTTGCAGGACAGGAGATAATGGATGAATTTCTTGATGTTGTCGTAGATCCCCCGGCCTTCCTCCACGGCGGCGACGATCGAGGCGAAGTTGTCGTCGGTGACGATCATGTCCGAGACTTCCTTCGTCACGTCCGTTCCGGTGATCCCCATGGCCACGCCGATGTCGGCTTCCTTGACGGCCGGGGCGTCGTTGACCCCGTCTCCGGTCATGGCCACCACTTGGCCGCGGCGGCGCCAGGCTTGGACGACGCGGAGCTTGTGTTCGGGAGAGACGCGGGCGTAGACCGCGGTCCGTTCGACTTCCTTCTCGAATTCCGCCTCGCTCAGGCGGTCGAGTTCCGCCCCGGTCAGGGCCCGGCTGTCCTCGCCGTAGAATCCGAGCTCGCGGGCGATGGCCACGGCGGTCATCTTGTGATCGCCGGTGATCATGACCGTGGCGATCCCCGATTCCCGGCACTTGGCGATGGCTTCCTTCACTTCCTCCCGGGGAGGATCGATCATGGCCGCAAGCCCGAGAAACGTCAGATCCCGCTCGACGGTCTCGTCCGACCAGGCGTCGGGCGGCGCCTCGAACGTCCGGCGGGCCATGGCCAGCACGCGCAGGGCCTGGTTGGAGAGCTGCTCGATGATGCGGCCGATGCGGACCCGGTCTTCTTTTTGCATCAGCCGGGCTTGGCCGTTCTCCAGGAGATGGGTGCAGCGGGTGAGAAGAATATCGGCCGCGCCCTTGACGTAGGCGGTCAGGAGTCCGTCGTTTTCCGCCCGGCGGATGACCGACATCAGCTTCCGCTCGGAATCGAAGGGGATCTCCTCGACGAAAGCGCACTGCGTTTCGAGGCCGGCCCTGGTCAAGCCGGCCTTGGCCGCGGCGGTCAAAAGGGCCCCCTCGGTCGGATCTCCGAGGATGATCCAGCGGCCGTCCCTTTGGACGAGCTCGGCCCCGTTGCAATAGACGCCGGCTTCAAGGCAAGCCCGCAAATCGGGATCCCCGTCCGCCGGCGGAAGGCCCGCCTCCCGGCTGAAGCTTCCGGAGGGATCGTACCCGATGCCTCCGATTTGGGTCAGGCCGGCCGACGTCCAGACCGCCCGGACCGTCATTTCGTTCTTGGTCAGGGTTCCGGTCTTGTCCGAACAGATGACCGAGGCCGAGCCCAGCGTCTCCACGGCCGGGAGCTTGCGGATCAAGGCGTTTCGCTTGACCATGCGCTGGACGCCCAGGGCCAAGGCGATCGTGACCACGGCCGGCAGTCCCTCGGGGATGGCGGCCACGGCCAGGCTGACCGAGGTGAGGAACATGTCGAGGAGCTTGCCGCCGCGGAGAAGCTCCAGCCCGAAGACGACGGCCACGAGGATGAAGCAGGCGTAAACGATGAACTTGCCGAATTGTTCAAGCCGCTTCTGCAGGGGCGTGGTTTCCCGGGTGATCGACTGGATCATTCCGGCGATGCGGCCCAGTTCGGTGTTCATCCCGGTTTCGGCGATCAGGGCCCGGCTTTTCCCCGAAACGACGGACGTGCCCATGTAAATCATGTTGGCCCGGTCGGCCAGGGGGATGTCGCGCTCTTCCAGGGGAAGCCGGGTCTTGACGACCGGCGTCGATTCCCCGGTCAGGCTGGCTTCCAAGACGGCGAAATTCGGCGTGTGCTGGACGATGCGGCCGTCGGCCGGAATGTTGTCGCCGGCTTCCAGCTCGACGAGGTCTCCGGGGACGAGCTCGGCCGACGGGATGGAGACCCGCCGGCCGTCCCGGATCACCCGGGAAAAGGGGGCGGCCAGCTTGCGGAGGGCTTGAAGAGAACGCTCCGCCCGGTGTTCCTGGACAAAGCCCATAAGGGCGTTGAGAATGACGATGGCCACGATCGCCAGGGCGTCGATCCATTCCTTGAGGAATCCCGAGACGAGGGCCGCCCCGATCAGGACCCAGATCATGAAATCGGCGAACTGCTCGATAAAAATGCGGAGGGGCGTGCGGCCCTTTTGCTCCCGAAGCTGGTTGGGTCCGTATTTTTCCCGGCGGCCGGCCACGGCCTGTTCCGCCAAGCCCGAATGAAGATCCGTTTCCAGCTGCCGGGCCGTCGTTTCCGAATTCAGGTGCCACCATTTGGTCATGTGCGTCTCTTTGTCGATGAAATATCCGCGTCTTTCGGTCGGAAGAAGGCGTATTATACAGGAGAGAAAGTGCATTTTTCCATTTTGATTCTCTTCGGCCCGGGAGGGCCGTCGCCGGAGCAGAACGTCCTCCGCCCGCGCGCCCGGATCTTTGCGGCGTTTCCCGGCCGCTCGTGACGGGGAAGCGAAAGCAGTTGATCTTTTTCGGGATCCGGCTATAATAAGCGTTCCTCGTCGGGGAGTAGCGCAGCCTGGCTAGCGCACAGCGTTCGGGACGCTGGGGTCGTGGGTTCGAATCCCACCTCCCCGATTACAGCCCTCAATCCCATCTTCAACGGATTCCGGGTCGAGGCGGAGCATTCGGAGAATGATTCGCGACATCCGGGGACAGTGGCGCGCCCGGCCCGAAGGAAGCCGGACCTTTCTCGCCCTGAAACACCGCAATTACCGGTTGTGGTTCGGAGGCCAGCTGACCTCGCTGTTCGGCAGCTGGATGCAATCCACGGCCCTGGGCTTCCTGGTCTTCGAGCTGACGAAATCGCCCGAGTTCCTGGGATATGTCGGCTTCGCCGCCGGCATTCCGACCTGGCTGTTCATGTTGTGGGCCGGCGTCGTCGCCGACCGCATCCCCCGCCGCCGGCAGATGCTTATCACCCAGACGTCGGAAATGCTCATGGCCTTCCTGGCCTCGATCCTGGTGTTCACCGGGGCGATCCGTCCCTGGCAGATCATCCTCCTGGCCTTCGGCTTCGGCACGGCTAACGCCTTCGACGCCCCGGCCCGCCACGCCCTGGTCCAGGACCTGGTCCCCTTGGAGGACATGACCAACGCCATCGCCCTGAACTCGGCCATGTTCAACACCTCGGCCGCCGTCGGCCCGGCCGTCGGAGGGCTGATCTACGCCTTGGTCGGGCCGGGGTGGTGCTTTTTCGTCAACGGCCTGTCTTTCCTGGCCATCATCGCCGCCCTGACGAGGATGAAGATCCCGGCGTCCGCCCCCCGCCCCCGAACATCCTCGATGAGCGTGGATCTTCGGGAAGGGCTCGGGTACGTTTCCCGCCAGCCCGTCATCCGGGCGATCATGGCCAACCTTCTCGTGGTCAGCATGTTCGGTTACGCTTTCACGACGCTCATCCCCGCCTGGGCGGTCAACATCCTCCACGGGAACGCGACGACGAGCGGATTCCTCATCTCCGCCCGGGCTATCGGCTCGCTCGGCGCGGCCCTGTTCATCGCCTCGCTCGGCCGATTCCATTTCCGGGGAAAGCTCCTGGCCCTCGGATCCTTCGCCTTCCCCGTTCTGATGATCGTCTTCGCCTTCCTCCGCGTTCACGGGCTCGCCTTTCTCTTCCTGTTCGGGGCGGGATTCTCCATCATTCTCGTCTTCAACCTGTCGAACTCCATTGTCCAAACCCTCGCCCCCGACCACCTTCGCGGACGGATCATGGCGATTTATTCCCTGACGTTTTTCGGCTCGATGCCCCTTGGGGCGTTGCTGATCGGGTCTCTGGCCGAGCGTCTCGGCGAGCCGCCGGCCGTCGTCATCAATTCCCTGACGGCCCTGCTCTTTTGCGGCCTGATGTTCCTGGCCGGCCCTCGTCTCCACGCGGTCGAGTGACCGGCGGGCCGAACCATTCCCTCCGCCCGGGCCCTCTATTTCATCCGGACGAGCTCGTAGCGGTTCATCCCCAGGCCGATGTTCTCGGCATGGGCCAGCTGGCGGGACCAGTCGATATCGTACCCTTTGCGGAAGACATCCGTTCCTCCGGACCGGCCCAGGATGAGATCGACCGACGCCCGATCGACGGCGACCGGGTCGGTCGAAGCGAGGAGGCCGATGTCGGGGACGATCGGGGGTTGATTGCGGGCCATGCAGTCGCAGTCTTTGGTCACCTGGATCAAGAAGTTGAGAAAGGCGGTTTTCCCCGGGAATCTTCGGGCGACGAGGAGGGCATACTCGGCGATCTTCTCCTGGATCCGGAGGGAATCGTCGTCCCAGCGGATCCGGATCGCCCCGTACCGGCAGGCGACCAGGCATTCGCCGCATCCGGTGCAGCGGGATCCGTCGATGTCCACGGCCTCCGTCCCCTGCCGGATCGCCCCGGCCGGACAATGGGCCAGGCAGAGCCCGCAGTTCCGGCAGCTCTTCTTGTTCACCCGCGGATGGACCACGGCATGCTGATCGAGCTTCCCCGTCCGGGAGGCGCAGCCCATCCCCAGGTTCTTGAGGGCCGCGCCGAGGCCGGTCTGGACATGCCCGGTGACGTGGCTCAAGGCCAGCAAGGCGTCCGCGCCGAGGATGGCCCCGGCGATCTTCGCCGAGGAAACGCGCCCGCCCCGGCCCGCGGCTTCCCCGTAGTCGCCGCCGGCCAGGCCGTCGGCGATGACGATCGGAAGGCCGAGAATTTCGGGAGTGAATCCGTGGCTCCAGGCCAGCCGGATATGCTCCACGGAATTCGACCGGGGACCGGTGTAGAGCGTGTTGGAATCGGTCAGGAAGGCCCGGGGCGCCTGCCGGGAGATCTCCTCCGCCAGCGACCGGATCCAGGGCGGCTTGATATATCCCGTGTTCCTCTTCTCCCCGAAATGGATTTTGAGGGCGACGAAGTCCTCCGGCTCCAGCTTCTCCACGAATCCGGTCGGGGCGAGAACGTCCCGCGATTTCCGGTCGATGTCGGCGGCCGGTTCGGCGCCTCGGGCCTCGACGAAATAGACCCGGCTTTTCTTCATCCTCTCATTCCTTGAACGCCGCCGCGGCCGCGGCGACGGCTTCGGCCGGGTCGACCGGCCGGCCCATGGATTTCAGAACCTCGCCCATCGTTCCGATCGCGTCCAAGGCCTGGTCCCGCGTCAGGTTTCCCATGTGCCCCATCCGGAACACCCGGCCGGCCGTTTCGGCCAGCCCACCGGCCACGGCGTAGCCGGCGTCCAGGTACTTCGCCCGGAACGCGGCGTCATCGACGCCGTCGGGATAGCGGACGACCGACAGGGTGGGAGCCAGGAATTCCCGTTCCGTGAACACCTCGAGCCCCAGGACCGCCAAGCCCGCCCGGACGGCCCGGGCCGTCCTCTCGTGGCGGAGAAACCGCTCCGGCAGCCCCTCCTCGACGGCGATCCGGACCGCCTCGGCGAACGCCCGGATTTCGTTGACGGCGTGGGTCGAGAAATATTTCCGGGGATCCCTCATGCCGTCCCGCCAGTTCAAAAGATCGGTGTAATACGCCGGGATCGAAGGCAGGCTCCGCCGCTTGGCCGCCGCCCGGGGCGAAAAGACGTCAACGGCCAGGCCGGGCGGGGCGCCGAAACACTTTTGGGCGGCGGTGAGAATGACATCGATGCCCCAATCGTCCATCCGCTCCTCGATCCCGCCCGTCGCGCAGACGCCGTCGACGATCCAAATCGAGCCGCGGTCCTTCAGGACCTCGGCGTACTCCCGGAGCGGGGCGGCGGCCCCCGTGCCCGTGTCCACGTGAGTGACGGCCACCACCTCGTAGCGGCGCGAATCGAGGGCCGCCCGGAGCTCGCCGGGCCGGACCGCGCTCCCCCACGGGCCGGCCAGGACGTCGCAGGCAAACCCGAAGGCCTCGGCGATGCGGGCCATCCGGTCTCCGAAATACCCCTGCGACACGACAAGGACGCGGTCGTGTTTCCCGGTCACGTTCAGAAGGGCCGCTTCCATGGCCAGCGTCCCCGACCCGGCGAAAAGGACCGGCTCCCCCCCGGCCGTGAAGACCGTTTTCTTGAGATTGTCGAGGGCTGAAAGCAAATCCGCGGCCAGCTCGGCGCTCGCGTGGCTGACGGTCGGACGGGCCAGGGCTCCGGTGACGCGCGGAACGACCGGGCTGGGCCCCGGGATTAAAAGAAGCGGATCCATGAACGACTCTCCTTGACCGGCGTTTCCCCGCTATTGTCATCGAAGGACGGCAAGGAATCAAGAAGCGGCTTGCTCCCGGCCGGACGGCCGCAAACCGCCGGACTGGGTCGGATCCATTCGGGACGCCTTTGGGGCAAGATTGGAGTCGCCATGTTTCCCCCATCCAATCGCTTGCGTCTCCGAATCGCGTTCTGTATAATGCGGAACGAAGAGATGATCGAATTTAGGGAGGCCGTTCATGGGTAAAATCCTCGCGGTTTTAGGCGGTTTGGTCGCGATGGCCGGAGGCGTCGTTCTCGTCGCTCTCGTCTGGTGGCCCCAATTCACCTGCCTCGTCAAGGGAGTCATCCCTCCCCTTCTGTTCTTCGGCGGGCTGATCGCCCTGATCGCCGGCGTGAGCAGCTTCAAAGACGCCGCCCGGGCCAAGAAGCTCGAATCCGAATTGAAGGAAGACGAGAAAAAAGCCTCCCCGAACGCCTGACCGGCGGTCGTCCGGTCTCAGCCCCGCGTGACGCATCTCGGGCTGGTCCTTGTCTCCTTCGTCCTGTCCCTGGTTTCCTCGGCCACGACGGAAATCGAAGGAGCATTCCGCCGGAATGATCCCGAGCGGCTGAGACCCTTATTGGAAAAAGGGTCGTTTCTTAATATCTCCTTTTCCAGCCCGGACGTTTTTTCCGACCTCCTCTCGGACGAACAGACCCTCCTTTGGTTGCGCGGATTTTTCCGGTCCTCGCGGACCTTGGGATTTTATCCGGAAGGGCCGGCCGTTCAATCGCTCGAAAACGGCTCCTTCGTTTTCAAGGCCCGGTGGGAAGTCCGGACCAGGGACGGCCGGCAGACCGCCTATGACATCCTGTTCCTGATCCGGGGCGCGTCGTTTCATCCTCCCGGAAGCCGCGCTCCGGGCCGGGGATTTTGGAAGATCCTCCAAATCCGGGCGGAGCGGCGGTGAGAAGAAAAGCGTTTCGGCCGGCCTTGGCCGCCGCGATCCTGGCCACGGCCGGAGGTTTCCTAGCCCTGGTCCTTCCTCCCCTCGTCGTCTCGGGAAGCGCCGAGCGGAACCTGGACATCCTCAGGAAAAAGGCCCGGGTCATCCAGCGCTCTTATGCCTCGCTGGCCCGGACCCAGGAACAGACCCTGGACCGCTTGACCCGGACGTCGTTCCCCCGGGCCGCCGCGGACCAATTCGCCCTCTTCAAGTCGATCGGCCTGGATCCGGAAACCGAGGGCGTCGCCCTCTATGATTCGGAGAGACGGCTCCGGATCTGGCTCGGCCGGGCGGTGAATCTCGAACCGCTGTTTTCGGGCTCTCCCCCCTCCCTGACGCCGTCGTTCCGGCCGAAGCAAATTCTCGTCCGCGACCGGGCGTCTTCCGTGCTCACTCTGATCGTCCGGCTGGAAACGGGCGAGGTCCTGGCCGTGCACCGCCTCCTGGCCTTCATCCCCGGGTTTCCATCGCCCTACTTGGAAGAATACGGCTTCCTGCCCGTCCGCGTCCGCCGCTCCGCGGCCATCGACTACTGGGATTTCCGCGAGGATCTCTCCTCCTTCGAGCGTTTGTTCCGCGGCCACCAGGACGAATTCATCAGCACGCCCCGCTCGGACGGCGAAACGCCCTCGCTGCTGTTTCCCCTCCGGACGGCTGAGGGGCGGATCATCGCCACGGCCGGCCTTCGTTCGCCGGCCCCGGCCGCCCGGCGTCTCGCCCTGCGCGAAACGTTGTTCTTCTCAGCCTTGGCCGCCCTAGCCGCGGCCTTGCTTCTTTTTGTCGCCGCCGGCTTCCTCTCCCCGGCGTATTTCCCCAAGAGCCGCCTCCAATCAGCGGCGGTCTTCCTTCTCGCCCTTTTCGGCTTCCGGGCCGTCTTCATCCCCCTCGGCCGGCTCGGGCCGGCCGCGGCCTCTCCTCTCTTTTCCCCGGGCCAAGCCGGATTCGTCTCTTGGGGAAACCTGACCGGATCTCCCTTCGATATCTTCCTGACGGCCCTGACGCTCTTCGGACTGGCCGCCGGCCTGACGCGCTTGCTCGGAAGACGGACGGAACCAGGCCGGAAAGCGAGCCCGGCGACGGCCGTGGCGGGGCTTCTCAGTCTTCCCTTCCTGTTCGCCGGCGTTCTTTTGATCATCGAGCGGATCGCGATCCATTCCAACGTCCATCTCCTCCGGTTTTTCCCGAGCGGAGCGTTTCTTCTCCTCCACGCGGCGATTTTTCTCCTGGCGGCGGCGGCCGCCGTCCCGGCGGCGGCCGTCCTGAAAAGACATTTCGACCGACGGCCCGCGCCGGGCTGGACCGTCGCGGCGTACGCCCTTCTGTCCGCCTCGCTTCTTTGGATTCTCCGCCCTTCGGCTCCGGGGCGGGCCCTTCTCTTCGGGTCCGTCCTGGGTTGGCCCCGGCCGCTTTCTCTCTCGCCCGGCGGCGTTGGAAAAAAACCGCGGCGATCCTCGCTCTTCTCGCCGCTTCGATCGGAATCTTCGTCACGATCCGCCAAGCGTCCTCGGCCAAGTCGCGCTCCCTGGCCGAGGGATTCCTCCGCCAAACGATCGAAACCCGCGACTCCTGGGCCCGCTTCCTGCTGGACGATTCGATGCGGGCTTTGGGCCGCTCGCGCCGGGACGTTGCCCGCTTTCTCCACCGCCCCGAGGATTCCCCCGACATGGCCCGCCGTCTCTGGGGCGGCACCCTGGTCGCCCGGTTCAATTGGTATTCCGGCCTGGAAATCCATGATTCCGAGGGGACGACCCTCTCCCGGTTCGCTCTCAATGTTCCCAACATGTTCCGCTTGGCGGAGGATCTTCCCCTCCGGCCGGAGGGAAGCGTGGTCCGTCTTCCCTTGCCCTTCATGGGCAAAACGGAGGAATTCCTCATCGGCTACCGCGATTGGGTCGAGGACGGCGATCTTCTCGGGCGGACGATCCTCTATGTTTCATTGAACGACGCCCTCCTGCCCTTTCTCTATTCGGCCAATCCCTATTTCGAGCTGCTCCGCTCGAACTCCCTGCCGTCGCTCGTCCAATTCGATTTCCGTTTCGCCGTCTTCAGCGCCTCGGGGGACATTCTTTTCAATCCCAGCCGGCTTTCGACCGGCCTTCCTTCATCCCTGGCCGGCGATCCCGCCCTGGACGGACCCGGAGTATGGACCGGATTCCGCGACAAGGACGAACGCTTCGATCTCTATGCCTTCCGCCGGGCGGATCGGATTCAGGCCGTTCTGATCCCCCGTCCGACGGCCGTCGGCCTGGCCGTGGAGTATTTCAAGTACGCGACGTTGACGGCCGCCTTTCTCCTCCTGGTTCTGCTCGGGCGCTGGCTGGCGGTCAAGCCCCGCCCCCGTCTCCGGCCCCTGTGGTCGTTCGCCGACCGCGTTTATGTCTCCTTCACCGCCGTCGCCCTGATTCCTCTTCTCCTCTTCGCTTTCCTTTCCCCTCGTTTTTTCAAGCGGATCTTCGCCCAGCAGTTTATCCGCAAGGCGGAAATCCAAGCGACCCTCGCCCGGAACGTCATCGACGATTTCCTCTTCTTCCAGCGGGAGGAAGATCCGAAGGCCGAGACGCCGCCCGATGATTTCGTCTTGTGGATCT
>Ga0116142_10004875_pt1 | contig 12479 bp, 8 predicted proteins | sample AD_UKC033_MetaG_FD_89785 | JGI IMG/M metagenome (GOLD analysis project Ga0116142, IMG submission 89785) | Active sludge microbial communities of municipal wastewater-treating anaerobic digesters from USA - AD_UKC033_MetaG | ecosystem: Engineered > Bioreactor > Anaerobic > Digestate | place: USA... | reverse complement strand
AGGCAAAGCGCTTGAGAGGATTTTTAAAGATGGTGCGGTTTTTGATTCTAGATATCCAGTTATTAGCTACACGGGTGACTTACAAGTTGAGAAGGACCAGCAATCAGCAGAAATTGACGATACAAAGATCAGTCAGACCTAATCCTCATCATCCATCTGTTTGAACGTCAAGGCTACAGCAGCCACGTAGTCATCACCCTTGAGTCGCATTAAGATTACTCCCTGCGTTGGTCGAGTAAGGATTGGAATGGATTTCTTTGTCATGGGTAGCTTGATGGTAATGCCCTCTCTGGTGGTAATTACCACGTCTTTGTGATCAGCTTCTACCAATCTAGCAGAAGCAACAGGACCGGTTTTGGTAGTGATATCTGAGACTTTTACTCCCATGCCGGTGCGTTTTTGACTGGGATATTGGCTGAGCACGGTCCGTTTGCCGAGGCCCCTTTCGGTAATCACTAACAAAGCTGGCTCGTCTGAACTACCGGCCAACTTCGCCATTTCTGGAGTAACAGTTTCAACTCCCACTACGTAATCATTTGATTTAAGCGTGATTCCCTTAACACCCTTGGTGTCTCGGTTGGAAGTTTTGACTTCATCTTCGCTAAAACGAATGACTTTCCCCTGATGAGAAATCATCAAGATGTCATCACTACCGCCAGTCAGAGTACTGCGAACCAATTTGTCATCATCATTGAGAATAATTGCGATAATGCCGGTTTGTCTAATATTTTGGTAGAGGGCAACTGCGCTCTTTTTGACTAAGCCTTTTTTAGTAGTCAAGGTGATGAATTTTTCTTTATCTGCTTCTTCATCAATAATCAGCAAAGATTGAACCGTTTCGTCTGGTTGCAAACTTAGTAGATTGACAATCGCAGTACCCTTAGCCTGACGATTCGCTTGAGGAATATCGAAGGCTCTCATTTTGAAAACTTTACCTTGGTTTGTAAAAAGCAACAAGGTATCATGAGTTTTTGCGACTAGCAGGGTTTTAACTATATCTTCATCGCGCATTTTTAGACCCACGCTCCCCTTCCCTCCTCTTGATTGAGAACGGAAAGCCCCGGGCTCAAGGCGTTTAATATAGCCGCTCTCAGTTAGAGTTATAACTGTCGGTTCATTGGGGACTAGGTCCTCTTCGCTGAATTCCCCAATCTTGCCTTTAATTAATTGGGTTTTACGTTCATCACCATAGAGAGCCTTCAAATCGTGAGTCTCTTGTTTGACAACGGCTAAAATTTCAACTGGATTCTGTAAGAGTAAAAGTAAGCGATCGATTACTTCTTGGAGCTGTTTGTACTCGTCTTCTATTTTTTGCCTTTCGAGGGCCGCCAGACGCTTGAGTTGCATTTCCAAAATGGCCTGAGCCTGAATTTCACTTAGGCCAAACTTCGTCATCAATGCGATTTTGGCAGCATCGGTATCGGCTGACTTTCTGATGGTATCAATCACTTCATCTAAGTTGTTGAGTGCAATGAGCAAGCCTTCCAAAATGTGAGCGCGGTCGCGGGCTTCGGCTAATTCATATTGGCAACGTTTGGTGACAACCAATTGTCGGTGGGCAATAAACTCAGTAATAATTTGTTTGATATTCATTAATTGAGGAATGCCTTCGGAGTTGAGCGCGACCATGTTCATGGGGAAGCTCGATTGCAACTCAGAATATTTGAACAGCTTATTGAGGACAACTTTGGGTCGCGCATCCCGTTTGAGATCGATAGTGATCTGCATACCAACTCGATCTGAGTCATCATTAAGATCCCTAATACCCAAAATCTTTTTGTCTCTTACTAGGTCGGCAATTTTCATCAACAATCGAGCTTTGTTAACTTGATAGGGTAATTCGGTAATGATAATTTGAAAGCCCTTGGGACCTTCTTCAATGCTGGCTTTAGCTCGAACGACCACTCTCCCTTTTCCCGTCTTGTAGCCTTCTTTAATTGCAGCAAAATCATACATAATACCACCTGTGGGAAAATCTGGTCCCTTGATGTAGTTCATGATGTCATCTACTGTGGCTTCAGAACGGAATACACCAGCTAAAGTCGCTGCTTCCATGGCCAATGTTTTGTCAATTAGGATATGCTTTTCAGCAATCTCTTTTGGAACTTTAGTTATCATTGGTTCAGTGGTAGTTCCAGATTCCAGTTCGGCCAATTCTGCTTTGCCCTGCTCTATCACAGATATAATTGCATCACAGACCTCATTGAGATTATGCGGTGGAATTTTGGTGGCCATACCCACCGCAATACCTTCCGAGCCCATCAGTAGTAGGTTGGGCAATTTGGCTGGTAAGACAAGTGGTTCTTGGAGTGAGCCATCAAAGTTATCTGTAAACGGCACGGTTTTTTTATCAAGATCAACGAGAATTTCTGAACTAATTTTTGCTAGACGAGCCTCGGTATACCGCATGGCTGCAGGACTATCTCCATCAACCGAACCAAAGTTACCTTGGCCATCAACTAACATATAGCGCATGCTAAAGTCTTGAGCCAGGCGAACTAAAGCCATGTACACCGATGAATCGCCGTGTGGATGGTATTTACCTAAAACGTCTCCAACAATGCGCGCGCTTTTTTTGTAGGAACTGGAGTGGTGGATGCCGGATTTGTACATGGAGTACAAAATCCGGCGATGAACTGGTTTGAGCCCATCACGGACATCTGGTAGCGCGCGCGCCACAATTACGCTCATGGCGTAATCCAAGTAGCTTTGCTTCATTTCATCGGTAATGGCAATGTATTTCAGTTTACCAAAACGACTTTCTTGAATCGTGCCGATGAACTGCTCCAAGCCATTGGTTTCACTCACAACCTCAGCAGTAGTGTCTGTTTTATTCTCACCCACTTCAGCTTGATTATCTAGCTCGAGGTTGTTGTCTTGATCGTTCATTTAGATTTTTCTAGTACTGCTAATGCGGTTGTGGCATCTGCCCAATCTTTGAGCTTGACCCACTTACCTTCTTCTAAATCTTTGTAATGTTCAAAAAAGTGTTTGATTTGACGCTTTTTCATTTCTGGAATATCGTCTAGGCTTTCCCAGGTTCCACAGATGGGATCAATTTTCATTTTGGCGGGAACGCACACTAATTTATGATCGATCCCTGCCTCGTCTTCCATTTCCAGCATGCCAATCACTCGGCATTTTACTACTGCGCCAGGAATGACTGGTGCACTTAGGAATACGAGGGCATCAAGCGCATCGCCATCCTGACCTTTTGTGCCTTCAATCAAACCATAATTGACAGGGTAATCCATTGCGGTGGGCACAATGCGGTCCACCATCATTTCACCAGTTTCTTCGTCTAGTTCATATTTGACTCTTGAACCCTCTGGAATTTCGATTTTGACTAAGACATCAGACATAGTATTCTCCTTTTAAACGTCAAGCTCCGCTAATTGAGCGTGCGTTTGGATAAACTTTTTACGAGGAGGGACATCATCTCCCATGAGTGTGCTGAAGATTGAATCGGCTTTATCCGCGTCATCTATGGTTACTCGCTTGAGCATTCGAGTGGCAGGATTCATAGTGGTATCCCACAGTTGCTCTGGGTTCATTTCTCCCAAGCCTTTGTAGCGTTGGATGCCGAGCTTGACATTGGCGTTTTCTGATTTTAATTTTGCAACTAAAGTTTCGCGTTCTTCTTCAGAATACGTATAGTGCACATCTTTGCCGGTGGTTATTTTGTATAACGGTGGCAAGGCAATATACAAATAACCTTGCTGAACTATTTCTCTCAGATGTCGGAAAAAGAAAGTCAATCCAAGTGTAGTAATATGTTCACCGTCTACATCAGCATCATTCATAAGGATAATTCTGTGATAGCGCAGTTTTTTTACTGAGAAGGTATCGCCAATACCCGAACCCAAAGCTATAACTAAATTTTTTAATTCTTCAAAAGCGACAATTTTATCGAGTCGTGCTCGCTCAGTATTGAGGATCTTACCTCTGAGCGGGAAAATAGCCTGGAATCGGCGATCTCTTCCCTGCTTGGCTGAACCGCCCGCACTGTCTCCCTCAACGATATAAATTTCTGATTCGGCCGCATCTTTGCTTTGACAATCAGCGAGTTTGCCCGGCAGGGTACTTCCCTCAAGTAATCCTTTACGGACGACAGCGTCTTTGGCTGCTCGAGCAGCCAGTCGGGCTCTGGTAGAAAGCATGACTTTACCCACAATCGCTCTGGCGGCAGCTGGATTCTCTTCAAGAAAGGTGGCAAAATCGTCTTTAAATACTTGGTACACTGCTGGTTGAGCCTCAGAATTATTTAATTTTGCTTTGGTTTGTGATTCAAACTGCAGGTCATTTGACGGCATTTTCACAAAAATCACTGCCGCCAAGCCCTCGCGCAGATCTTCGGCACTAAAGATTTCTTTTTCCTTCATTAGTTTGTTATCACTGGCGTAGTCTCGGACTACTTTCCCAAGCGCCATACGAAAGCCATTGACGTGAGTACCACCGTCTGGAGTGTGAATCACATTGACGTAAGATTCGAGCTTTTCATTAAATGAATCGTTGTATTGCAAGGCAGTTTCTACCACGATCTTCTTGCCCGTTTCAGGATCAGTCCAGGTTTTTTCACTGTGAAAAACCGGATGGAGTGGTTTACGGTTCATGTTGATATGTTCAACTAAAGAGCGAATACCACCCTCAAAATAGTAGTGTTGAGTTTGTTTTTCTACCTGGTCATGTAGTTCAAAATAAATCCCTGCCATCAAATAGGCTCGGTCGGTAATAATTTGTACTAACGTTTTTGGGCTAAACTGAGTGGTAGAAAAAATAGTTGGATCTGGAATAAATTGCAATAAGGTACCAGTCTCCTTCTGAATCAATCGAGCTGATTGCTCAGGAAAGAGTTCCTGGACTTTTTTTTCATCAATGACCGCAACTGATTTTTGAGGTACGCCTCTCACATACGCTTGGTAATGATACTTTTTATCTCTTTTAATTACGACTTGTAGTAATGAAGACAGAGCGTTGACAGCTGACGAACCAATTCCATGCAAGCCTCCAGATGCACTATAGGCAGTTTCTTCAAATTTCCCTCCGGCATGTAATTTTGTCAGTACTACTTCTAGGGCAGATACGCCACTCTCATGCATGTCCACTGGAATACCCCGACCGTTATCGATAACAGTAATTGATTCGCTGCCAACCTCGGGAATACCTGCCAATTTGATTTCTTCTGCTGTAGTTGGCGAGCGGAAAAGTTGAATAGTACCGCCAAAACCTGCAATTGCCTCATCAACTGAGTTATCAAGAATTTCTTTGGCTAAATGATGAAGTCCCTTGGTGTCAGTCGAACCGATATACATACCAGGTCGTTTTCTGACTGGTTCAAGACCTTCCAGAACTTTAATCTCACGAGCGTTATAGTGGTTGTCGGTATTTGTCATTGTTTGATTGGAAAACAAGAATCACTGTTATAACACATTCTACACCAATTTAGTAATGGTCTTTTGCACCAGAAAGCCCAAAAAAGGCACTTTCAAGGGCTAGTTTTACATTGGCATTTTGCTCTAGTCTGGAGAAAGCCAACTGCAAACACCTCAATTGCGTCGATGAGGGAATAAAATTGGTTTGTTGCGTTAACCATCTAAGTAACGAAGTAATGAGATTGAGAGCGTCAGTCCGATCGGGATATTTACTTGCCAACGAAATACACTCAGCAATTGAAGCCTGGCTAATTTCACTAAAGAGATTGGCAACCTCAGCGCTACTCTGCTCTTTTAAAACAAGGTGTTCAAGGGGGACTTTTACAATAGAGCATCTGGATTGAATTGTCGGTAACACTCGGCTTAAAATCTGGGTGACCAGCCAAAATTGAGTTTGTGTTGTTTGGGATTCAAGTAGTTTGAGTAAGGCATTTTGAGCTTCGGTAGTTGCATTTTCAAACCCAAGTAAAACAAACACTCTAATTTGATTATCGAGGGGGGAAAAACTTAATTCAGTTGTAATTTGTCTGGCTGTATCAATCCCAAGTGATTCGAGATCTGGATTTATCCACTGGACGGCTGGATGAAGCAAGGCATTTGTATACGGGCTGTATTGAGCGAGTATGCCAGCAATTGAATTTTGTTGATCAGCTTCCACCGGCAAAACTAACAACAACGGTTGTTTATAGGCAGAAAAAATAGTTGCCATGGTGGTATCAGTCATTGTTTTGGGATTGTATCGCGCCCTAGGTTTCCAGTATAGTAGAAGGGTGTTATGACAGAGCCTGCCAATGCTTACCGATCCTCAATTACTCCTCCGGGATTAATGCTTCCTCAAGTTAATGCTGGGCAAGTACCCCAAAATACAACCACCTTGGTAGGAAGTGGTATGGGTAGTGTGATCCCACCAGCAATTGCTTCATCTAGTGCTGCTAAACCTAAATCAATTGATGAGTTAAGCGTTATCCAAATTCCATCACAAGAGCCAACGGTAATTTCTTCAAACAACACCCCAACTCAGCAGATGCCAAGTAACAATTCTCCTCAACTAGCAACGAGTAGTGGAATTGATTCTGGCACTGAGGATATTCCAATCCAGTTTATTGGTGATGCTCCAACGGAAGCAGAAATTGATACGGCTCAGGCTTCAATTACCCCTTCAATTTTGCCGAGTGAAGTACCCGTAATTCCTATAGATAGTGGCCCACCTACTTCTGTAGTCCAAAACGCAACTTCACCGTCTGAACCGATCCTAGTTGCCCCAGAGGTGGTACCCAACCCAATTTCAGAGCCGGTTGTTACCTCCAGCAAACCAGATGTACAAGAAACCCAATCTGTGGTTGAACCACCAGTCAAAGCCTCAGAAAGTGTAGATAATCAAGCAAAAAAAACTAAATCCACTGCCCCACTCTCACTCTTAGACATCTTAGTTAATCAACAGCTACTCACTACCGAACAAGCAAACGAAGTTCTCACTCAAAATATCCAAACGGGACTGAACATTGAGCATTTGATTGAAAAAAATAAGTTAGTTAGTGAAGAGGACTTGGTCAAGGCAAGGTCAGAATTTTATAACATTCCGTATGTAGACCTCAATGAGGTCGGAGTATATCCGGAAGCGCTCGCACAAGTGCCAGAAACAGTTGCTCGCAATTATTGGATGCTTCCTTTCGCTTTAAACAAGGATAAAAACACATTATCTGTGGCAATGAGAAACCCTCTTGACGTACAGGCAGTCGATTTTGTGGAACACAAGACCGGACATAAAGTCATTGCGCATTTTGCTTCGGCTTCAGAAATTGAACGGCTTATTGCGGAACAATATTCTCAAAGTCTTTCCACAGAAGTGACTCAAGCTTTGGAACAAACCAAGCAGGTGCAACAGCAAAAAGAATCTCAACAAGACTTTGGAGAGCTTTCTGGTGGTTTGATTCGTCAAGCTCCCATTACCAAAATTGTTCAGACTATTTTATCTTTTTCGCTCAAAGCTCGGGCCTCTGATATTCATATTGAACCTCAAGAAAATCGCACTCGAGTTCGCTATAGAATTGATGGTATTTTGCAGGAGAAATTAATTTTGCCGAAATCCGTGCATCAGGCGGTTGTTTCTAGAATTAAAATTCTCTCAGGTTTAAAAATAGATGAGCGCCGGCTACCACAAGATGGCCGGTTTGATTTTAGTGAAAACAACCAACAAGTGGACTTACGTATCTCTACACTACCAACCATTCATGGAGAAAAAGTGGTGATGCGGTTGCTCAATAAAAATGCCAACGTACCTACTTTGGAGGAAATTGGGCTCAGTGGCTTAGCTCTGCGGAATGTTCAGGATGCCATAAAAGTGCCTCATGGAATCGTATTAGTAACTGGACCAACTGGATCGGGTAAAACGACTACGTTGTATTCAGTGTTGCACACCATTAACACTCCTAGAGTAAATATTATGACGTTGGAAGATCCAGTTGAGTACCAAATGCCAGGAATTAACCAAGTGCAGATAAATCCTCAAGCTGGGCTCACCTTTGCTTCTGGTTTGAGGTCATTCCTCCGTCAAGATCCCAACATTATTATGGTAGGAGAAATTCGTGATAGTGAGACTGCGGGATTAGCTGTTCAAGCTTCGTTAACCGGACACTTAGTTTTTGCCACGCTTCACACCTCCTCTGCCGCTGGCGCACTTCCTCGTTTGATGGATATGGGTGCTGAGCCGTTTTTGCTTGCTTCTTCAATGACTTGTGTGTTGGCTCAACGTATTGTGCGTATTATCAATCCAGACTATAAAGAAGCGTACAAGCCAGAGCCAGCGGTGATTGAAAATATCAAAACGGTGTTAGGCGATAATTTTGCACGCTGGCTCCAACAGAACCAAAAAACTGAGGCAGAAGTTGTCCTCATGCGCCCCAAAAAAGATCGACCAGAAGCCGAGCCAGATTACAAAGGTAGAGTGGCTATTTTTGAAGTTATGAAGATCTCTGAAGAAATAGCTAAATTAATTATGGCGCGCAAGGCAGCCAGTGAAATGGAAAAAGTTAGTCTCAAAGATGGTATGCTGTTTATGAAACAAGATGGGTATTTAAAAGTTCTTGATGGTGTGACTACAATAGAAGAAGTTTTGAGAGTAGCCGAAATTTAATCGAATTAAGGAGCCTTTATGAGCACCACTATTACCATTCATGACCTCATGCAGAAAGTTGTAGATTTGCAGGGATCAGATCTCCACTTAGTCTGTGGGAATCCAGCAATTCTCAGAGTTGATGGTGAGTTACGACGGGTTGAGATGCCACTGATTACGCCTGCGCAGAACAAGGAGCTGATTTTTTCAATCTTGACTCAAGAACAACAGGATTACGTTAAGGTCAATAAAGAACTTGATTTCGGGTATCAATATAAGGAGAAGGCTCGGTTTAGAGTCAACGTCTATCATGCCTCAGGAGCTTTGGCGCTAGCTGCGCGTCTTATTCCAGAAAAAATTAAAACAATTGAAGAACTCGATTTATTACCTATTTTGCACGACTTTACACTGTATCCTCAAGGACTGGTGTTGTTGACAGGTCCAACTGGCGAGGGAAAATCAACTACGTTGGCGGCGTTAATTGATGAAATTAACCATAAGCGCGCAGAGCATATTTTGACGATTGAAGATCCCATTGAGTTTATTTATCAACCAGACAAGAGTATTATTTCCCAAAGAGAAGTCAATCAAGATACACATGGTTGGGATATTGCGCTCCGCTCCGCTCTGCGCGAGGATCCCGATGTGGTACTGATTGGAGAAATGCGTGACCACGAAACAATTGCCTCAGCAATTACGATAGCAGAAACCGGTCACTTAGTGTTTGCTACGTTGCATACCAATACGGCCAGCGAGTCGATGGACAGAATTATTGATGTATTCCCCGCAGCACAGCAACCACAGATTCGCCAGCAGTTGGCGGGGGTGATTCGTGCGGTTGTTTCGCAACGATTGTTGCCCAAAAAAGGGGGTGGCAGAGTGGCTGCGCTTGAAGTCATGATTGCCAATGCCGCAGTCAGGAATCTAATTCGTGAAAGTAAGGCTTTTCAAATTGAGTCAATTATTCAAAATTCATCTGAACAAGGCATGTTTTTATTCGAAAAACATTTATTTATGCTTGTTCAGCAAGGAAAAATTACTGCTGAAACTGCCAGAAACCGAGCCTTTAGACCAGACGAAATTGAGCGCATGTTAGCAAAGGAGTAATCAGCTATGCCATTTTTTTCTTATTCTGCAAAAAATAAACTGGGAGAAGTTGTCAAAGGTAAGGCAGAAGCTTCGAGTATGGTGGATGCCGCAGCGTTGCTGGATGAACGAGGATTGCTTGTCATTAATCTTAAACCAGTTGGTATGGAGGGTTTGGGCAGTCTACTCCAAGGGTTCATGGGAGTTAGTCAAAATGATGTGGTTAATTTTACTCGCCAGCTCTCTACTATGATCAGCGCTGGTTTATCAATTTCTAAGGCTTTAGGTGTACTGATTCAGCAGTCAACTCCTGGTTTTTCACAACTCGTTGCTAATTTACTCCATGAAGTTGAGGGTGGTGCGTCTTTTTCAAAAGCCCTCAGTTCTCACCCAAAAGTGTTTTCACGTCTCTATGTTCAGTTGGTCAAGGCTGGTGAGGTGGGAGGTATTTTGGACGACATTTTATCTCGTTTGGCTCATAATCTAGAAAAATCAAAAGAATTCCGAGCAAAAACGAAGGGCGCCATGATTTATCCAGTCATTGTGGTGCTGGCCATGCTAGTGGTCGGTTTTATCATGATGACGTTTGTTTTGCCAAAGCTGACGGCTATGTATAGTGACTTTGGCGTAACGTTGCCGTTGCCCACAAGAATTTTGATAGGTGTATCCAATATTTTTGCCACTCGGTGGTATCTCATATTGGCTGGTATCGGTGGTGGCATATTTTTGTTTAATCGCTGGTACAAAACAGAAGCAGGACAACGAGTCATAGCGGGGTTACTTTTGAAATTGCCGATTTTTGGCAACATGCTACAGAAAATTATGATTACTGATTTTGTGCGCACACTCTCTTTATTGTTGGGATCCGGCGTGACTTTGCTACAAGCTTTGGATGTGGTAATTGAAGGGGTAGAAAATGTGATTTACCGTGAAGCCTTTACCGAGGCGCGTAACCAAGTAGAAAAAGGTGGTTTGCTGTCAGAATCTATAGCTCGTCACGAAATGATCCCGCTGATTTTGTCCCAGATGGTGGCAGTTGGCGAGGAAACAGGAAAATTGGATGAAGTGCTACAGAAACTCTCGACCTACTTTGAGCAAGAAACTGAGCAGGCTGTGAAAAATATGACCACAGCGATTGAACCAATTATTATGGTAATTTTAGCAGTGGCAGTGGGTGGTATGGTGATTGCTATTGTGATGCCGATATATAGCTTGACGAGCGCGTTTTAATTGTTGACAAGCATCTTCTGGCTAGTATAGAGTGGATGATAGTATAAAAGTTGGTATTTTATTGTTAGTAGATAATAAGGAGAAATACTATGAAGAAAGCCTTGCTTGCTCGCTTAAAAAGCGGGGGTTTTACCATGATTGAGTTGCTCATCGTGATCTCGATTTTGGGTATTTTAGCTGTGATGGTTTTGGCAGCAATCAATCCACTCGAACAAATTAATCGTGGTCGTGATACAGCCAAACGTGGAGATGCCGAACAGTTACTCGGAGCGCTAGAGAGATACAACGCTTTCAATGGTTTTTTTCCCTGGCAGGAAGACGCAAATGATATAACGGGCTTAGCTCTAACGGGTCAGCTGGTAAATTCTGGGTGGGTAGAAACTAATTCTAACTGTCAGATTTTAGAACGATTGTCAACTGCTGTTACTGCGGGGTGTGTGGGCACTCAAGAATTAAAAGATTCTTACATCACTAGAGTAGATGATGATGGTGGTGGGTCGACGGGAACTGTTGAAGCCAGGGGTCTCTATGTCTATTATGAGGCTGCGGCTGGAGACAATGTTTATGTTTGTTTTTCACCACAGTCTAATGCCTTTGTTAATGAGGCTACTCTAAGATGTGACGGAACCTTGCCAGACGATCTAGCTCCTGCAACTGGTATTTGTGTAGATGACGTTACTGCTAATTTAGCAGGCGAAACCGGAATTGATATGATCTGTCTACCATAATCTGGCAGATTGTTGAGTTTGAAAATTAACCCCGCCTCTCACGAGAGGCGGGGTTTTTTTATCCCAGTATTTTTTTTCTTAACCTTCGTTATCAAACCCCTCCCAATTGTATTCTCCCCGACTCTGCGGTACAGTAAGCGGGTGTTTATATTTCAACTAATGCTTAGCTTGCTGATTTTTGCTCTTGGTGTTTGTATTGGTAGTTTTTTACATGTTTTGGTTTATCGCACGGTGGAAGATAAAGAAGATTGGAAAACTGGTCGATCTCGTTGTGATCATTGCTCCTACATTATTAAGTGGTATGACAACATCCCCCTACTCTCATTTGTGTTACTTGGGGGCAAGTGCCGCAAATGCCACAAGCCTATTGCCATCTCTCACGTAGCTATGGAAGTTATGGTTGGCGCCCTTTTTGTTTGGTGGTATTGGGCAGGTAGCGTTTTTTTCTTGTTAGTAGACCAGCCATTTACTGTGTTGCAACCCCTCTTTTGGTTGCTCATTGGCACGCTCAGTCTGGTTATCTTTGTAGCAGATATGAAGTACTTTATTATTCCCGATTGGGCAGTGGCAATCATGGCACTAGCCACCCTGGTGTACAGAGTCGTATTGGTGCAAGGAAAAATTATGCAGCAAACTGATTTTATATCAATGATATTGGCATCTATTGGTGTCGGAGCCTTTTTCTGGTTACTTAGAGTAGTGACCAAGGGCAAAGGAATGGGTTTTGGGGATGTCAAGCTAGCTCCTGTATTGGCATTGTTGGTTGGCTGGCCGCAAGTTTTGGTGGCACTGATGGTTTCGGTTTGTTCTGGCGCATTAATTGGCAGCTTACTCTTACTTTTGGGCAAACATAAGTTAAAACAGCCTATACCCTTTGGGCCGTTTCTCCTT
>Ga0116142_10004866_pt1 | contig 12495 bp, 17 predicted proteins | sample AD_UKC033_MetaG_FD_89785 | JGI IMG/M metagenome (GOLD analysis project Ga0116142, IMG submission 89785) | Active sludge microbial communities of municipal wastewater-treating anaerobic digesters from USA - AD_UKC033_MetaG | ecosystem: Engineered > Bioreactor > Anaerobic > Digestate | place: USA... | reverse complement strand
GTGAGATGTGGGAAAGTTGAGTGTTCGACTCAACTTCCCACTAATCTGCTGTAGTCGAAAGCTTGACTTTTATTATAATTTATGGTATAATTGTATTAGAAAGTTAGAGGAAGCTATTGCTGATTCTACTTTATTAATGAGAACGAAAGGGTTCTCTTAGAATATAAACAAAAGGCGGCAATGGGGTTAGTTAGCCATCAACATCACAGACCAAGAGTAATATAACTTCGCCGCCTAAGACAAATTGAAATTTAGAATAGAGGTGAAATTGAATGAAAATTAATCAGATTGCAACAGCGCTTAATAACACATTTAACAAGCAGCAGCTTGGACTTACAGCCGTATTAAACGAAGACCTTAGTAACATCGTTGATATCGGTAAGGAAATCGCTGGAACAGACACATTTGGTGCAGAGAACTTCGACAGTTTCACAAGAGACCTTATCGACCAGGTTGGTAAGATTATGTTTGTGGACCGCACATATACTTCTCAGGCACCTAACATTTTGAAGGATGGTTGGGAGTATGGTTCAATTCTTGAAAAGGTAAGATGTGAACTTCCTGATGCACAGGACAATGCAACTTGGGACCTTTTCAATTATCCAGTATCAGGCGGAGCAGCTTATCCTGACCCATTTGAGCTTTCTAAGCCAGATGTAAAGGCTAAGTTCTTCAATTCAAAGACAACTTACGAGGTTCCTATTACACTTACAGTTGACCAGGTTAAGGAAGCATTCCAGTCAGCAGCTCAGATGAGTTCATTCATCGCTATGATTGAGAACAGAATTGCTATGAAGATGACACTTTGTAATGATGCTCTTATTATGGCAACAATTGACAACCTTATTGGTCAGAAGCTTAACAGTGGTAAGAACGTTGTAAATCTTGTTACTCTTTACAATGCAGCTAAGCCTGCTGGTGCTTCAAATGTAACAGCAACTACAGCTCTTCAGGACAAGGAGTTCCTTAGATTTGCTTCTAAGACAATTGGTATGTATAAGAAGTATCTTGCTGGTGCAAGTGCACTTTACAATGAAGGCGAATATGTAACATTTACTCCTGCTGACAGACTTAAATTCGTTGCTAATACAGAGTTTGCTAAGGCACTTGATTCTTACCTTTACTCTGATACTTACAATGAAGAGTTCGTTAAGCTTGGCGGTTATGATGAGGTTGCTTACTGGCAGGGTTCAGGCACTTCAAATGGTGACAGACTTACAATTGATGTAAGCGTTGATGTTGAAGGCACAGCAACAAGAGTTAAGAATACTGGCGTCGTAGCTGTAATGTTCGATGACGAAGCAGCTGCTGTATGCAACCAGAACTACCGTGTTACTTCAATTTACAACCCAAGAGGCGAATACACAAACTACTTCTACAAGTGGGATGCAATGTATATGAACGATACTCTTGAGAATGCAGTTGTATTCACAATTGCTGATAATACAGTAATTGACGGTGAGTAATTAAATTGAATAAAACTGAATAGGCGGCGCAATAGTGTCGCCTTTTCTTTTAACAAAGAGGTGAAATAAATGATAGTTTACTTCTACAATTGTGGAGACCCTACAATTAAGATTAGTAAGACATTGGGAGATGCAATTGGTTCTGCCAATGCGCAGCCTAATCCAACAGGTCCCGTTAACGTAGTCAATCCAGTTTTAATTGTTGATAAGGATTAGGTTCCTGCAAGTGCAAACTATTGTCAAATTCCAGCTTATGGTAGATACTACTTCATCACATCAATTGATTGGACAGTTGCTAATACGGCTGTTGTAAGTTGTCATTGTGATGTATTAACAACTTTTGGCAATAAAATTAAAGCGGCTACAATGAACTTTATAAGAGGTTCTGCCGCCATAACAGAAGTTGAAGATGGTTCTTATCCTTTATCTGACATATTGGAACGTTATACTTTCGATTTCAATGATTGGGATAGCAATTTCTTTACTGATAATTCATCTGGTAAGCGTTTCTTGTTAAGAGTTGCTGATGGTAGACCAAGAGCTTATGGAAATAGTGTTCCTCATGCCACTGTTGGTGATTGGCTTGTTTATAATGGTAAGGCTTTTGAAATTACAGGAACATGGAATGCAGCTTCTATTGATGGTCCACATGATGTTCCAATACCACCTCCATCAAATTTAATTGGTGTTAGTGTTGGTTCAACTGTAACAATAAGTGGCGGCGACCCAGTTCAGTATCAGGATTATGAATTCTGGGAGCAGTTCCAGTATGGTGTTCCTGACCCATACTATCAGCTTAGAATTAAAAATTAATCGGAGGTGAAGTTAAATGCCTACAAATCAAGAATATTATGGTCTTGAATCCGAGTGGGTTCAACCTAATGCAGCTAATATAGTTGGCACAAACAGAACTAATCAGTGGCTTACGGCTTATTTTGGTCCTGGTTATAATATTGGTTCTGTTATTTATAATGCTGGCTCACTTGCTTCTGGCTTACGTAATAACAAAATTCCAAAAGGACAGTAGCTTACAGATGGTTACTTAATTGATGAACCAATAGACAACAGTCTTTCATATTGTGGACTTGGAACTGAATCTATTTATTCTCATTTAGCTTATCTTGAATATAAGACAGGTATGTGCAGTGACCCATTTGCCGCAGAAGAAAATAGAAGCGTAACTAACTTTGCTTTCTGTCAGACACAAGGCTCTGATACAGGTTTTTATATTTATAATGACAGTTCAATTTCTGGTGCTTCTTCTATCAATGGTTCTCGTTCAAGATTTGCTCCATATGGTATTAACGGAGAAGAAACTTCAATAACAAGAGCTAATAAAAATAGACCAGTAACTCCATATGCTCAAATTCCTGTTCGTAATACAGTTTTCTATCCAACACTAAGAGTTGCAACAAATATTCAAGAAAATCCACATTCTGTATCTGGAATGGATATAAAAAATGTCGATTTGGAAGACTATATGAATTTACAGAACAGTGTTAACTACACAACTCATCCATACATTTTAAGAATCACAATGCAGGCTTATACTACAAGATATGTTGATGATATAGACCCTGTTACTGGTGTTCCAGAAAATGACAGAACTCCTATGGGTTCATCTCAGTTAAGTGGTATCGCTGTTCTTTCTCCAAGTGGAGTAGCAGATGGCGAACCAATGGATATAGCTAATCCGACACAAAATCTTACTGATATTTATACTTATTATAATACGAGAGGTAAGTTTGCCACTAATACCGGTGGTGTAATGTTATTTGGCTACTCATCCGTAGGTATCAATGATAATGATTATATTTTTGCACCTGCACCAAACCAGAATATTAATGCAAGTTCTCAGCGTCTTGTATTCTATTCACATCCATATGCAGTATTGAGAGAGGCTGCTAATAGTTCTAATACAAGTGCATCAGGTTGGTATTTCCTTGAATATTATGATAACGGTGGAGACGATAATCTTGTTCACTGGATTATGGAACAGATGGCATGTTTCGGATTATTCTTCACTATTGATAAGGCAACTGCTCAGAATGGTGCTCTTAATGACGAGAACATGTGTCTTGGTATACTTGAAAACGGTATTGGTCATGGTAAATGGACAAGTGGCGAAGAGAACATGGAGCAGGAACAGTGGGAATGGGATACTACTAACAGAAGTTCTTACAAACCATCAGAAGGTGGTGGCGGAGGAGATAGACCTAGACCAGAACCTGGTGCAAATGCTAAAGGTCTTCATACTCCTGGTTTTTCACTTGCTGTTGATAATGGTTCTGTTAACTATATAATTAACCAAAGCGAATGGAGCCAGATTTGGGATGACATCTATGGCGGCAGTAAGAACGATTGGGAAGAGCTTATTAATGGTTTGGCTCTTTATGGCTCAAATCCCCTTAACGCAATCCTTAACTATCGTTGGTATCCATTTGAATTTACCGCAGGAACACCAGAACAGTTAAGACTTGGTGCTTCATTGGTAGGTCCAGCAGCTCATAAATATAGCGTAATAACCGCTGCTTCACAAGGTTTTAAATCTAAAACAGCTTCATTCTGGTGTGGTGATTACGCAGGATTTGATAAGAACTTTGTTAATATAAGAAAGTCTAAATGTAGAGTTTGGCTTCCTTTCTATGGTTTCTATGAGTTGCCAATGACGATGGTGATTAACAACACTGTTAACATTACTTTCCAGTATTCAATCCCAGATGATATGGGTATTTGGGAAATAGCTTTTGGTAATTCAATGTGGGATTTCGTTGAATGTCAGCCATTCGTTGAAATTCCTATTACAGGTGATAATAGCTTACAGATTGCCGCCGCAAAGGCACAGCGTAATCTTTCAATTGCTATGACAATTGGAGCCGCAGTAGCTGGTGTTGCAGTAGGTGGAGCGATAGCTGCTCCCGCAATTGGCGCTATTGGTGCTGCCGTTGCTGATTCAGCTTGGGCTTTCGGAGGAAGTTCAATTGCGGCTGGATTAGCAAATATAGGCCCACTTGCTGGTGAAGGCTTACTTGCTGGACTTGGAAGCGGTGTCGCTGGTATGTCAGGTGCAGCAATAGGTGGAGGTCTTAAAACAGCTAACACTATAATGCAGTCAGCTTTACAAATCGGTAATCTTTCAACCAATCTTCCAACTCACAGTGCCGCATCTGATACAACATTCCTTAACTTACCTTTAACACCTTTCATTGAGTTCTACATTCCTATAATGCAGGATGATTATGATGAAAGCGGTTATAAAGAAACAACAGGCATTGCTTGCGATAAATGGGTTACTCTTGATGATGTAGGCAATAAGCTTGACACAAGTTCATTACTTCAGACAACTGGTATCGCAGATATGGATACAAGTGGAATGGAGTTAGATGAGATTAATGAGTTAAACTCAATTGTCAAGAGCGGTTTCTGGCTATAATAAACAAAGAAGGCAGAGAAATTAATCTCTGCCTTTTTTCATTTCATCAAGAACCATTGTCTCGAACTTTATTTTCTTTGCTCTTTTATTTGCTTCTCTTTTAACCTTTATAGCCATTCGAGCCTTTTCTTTTGCTTCTTTTTCAGCTCTTCTGATTTCTTTGAGTTTGGCTTCATCAATACTCTGCTGTTCTTTAAGAGCCTCTGCTGCTTGCTCAGAATTCATAGCACAACAGCCACAGATAACGATACCAATAATAATGAAAATTATAACGCCCATAATAAATCCTCCTTTTTTAAAGGTCTCTCTTAACCTTTTCTATAATAATTATATCATAATTTATTTAAATTGTAAAGTCTTTTTCAATTAAAAGTTTATCATCTAAATAAATTTTTATTTTATGAGTAGACTGGACGGCGGCTGTCCTTGAAGGGAATTTAGTTCCTCTTTGGAAAGTTGAGATATTGTCGTTTCCAGTTCTCTCATCGCCAAACCAATGTGAATTAACATAACTGTCATAACCTCTTGTGTCTAAATGGCAATAGGTATCATTAATAATACCAATGCCTTCAAATCCTACTCGTTCTGCCGCCTCAGCTATATCTGATGAAGTGTAGTAAGAGCCATCGGGTTTCTTAACACAACAGTCAACGGCAATATTACAGGTGTGAGCATCGTTTCTATATCCGCCTACCTTTACAGAATAGGTTGGACAGCGATAGCCACTTGAAATAATGATAGCTGATGCTCCCATTAAATCATGAAGTTTCTCCAACATTTCAATTAGCTTTGGTGAGGGATTTTCTCCCCCACAACCGCACTAGCATCTGAACTCGCTCTTATCAAAGTGTTCGCTTAATTTCATATCCTTTCATCTCCTTAGAATAATTTTAAATTATTAACCTCAATCAGCCAGTTTCTCACAATTTCACCAGTTTCATTATCAGAGAAGCAAACCGACTTCTTCGCAAATAATTGAGCAATTAAGCGGTGAAGCTCTGTTGGCTGGTCTTTCAAAAATCTTACATGGCAAATTGAAGTAGTAAACTCATCAGTATAGAGAGGTGTTAAATCATCAATCTCTATGTCCTTTGTTTGTGGGTGAATGAAGATAAAGAGGTCGGTTCTATGAGCCTTGTCAACAGGATTTATAATCTCGCCGCAAAGCATTGTTTCTCCGAAATGGATGTAGAACTTATATTTAATATCTTCAGGGAATATTTTGTAAGTTGGACGTGGGTAAAATTGTAATTCCCAAGCACCAGTAGTAATCATTTCAAGCTGAGGGTTATCAAAAGCAAAGTATTTGCTTGCTACTTTCTCTGTTGCCTTAACAGGGTCACAGTATTCAACTGCAACTGTTAAATCAGCATTGCCATAGGTGTAGACGTAAACTTGACCTTGCGGCATTGTATCTACGTCTTTTAATCCCATTTCTTTAAAGTATGGGCAATAACGGTTTACAGTATTGGCGCACATATAAACTACTGCGTCTTCTCTATTACGAATAAGTGATGAAAGAAGGTTGCAATAAAGAATGAACTCATTCTATAAATAGCCCTAACGTGTCATGAACTCATCGAATAGGATAAGGTGAATTTCACCACGGTCCTAACCTTTTGTATGTTCTGCTGTATTAATTGAAGCAGTTATACAGAAAGCTTCTGGGTCTTTCTTATCAACCTTGCCTTCCTCATCAACATGGACAAGGTGGAACTCTTTTGCTCTATAAGCAACACTATTATATTCGCCGCCAGAAAGCTGTTCAATAAGTTCATAGTGCGGCGCAAAGAGTGAAGCTAAGTGCTTAGGCTGAATATCTTCATCCCAACGTCTTATATATGCACTTCTATAACCATCAGAGAAATAGTCTTCAATCATATGCTTACAAACACTATAAGTCTTACCATTTGAACGCTGACCAATTATCATTCTGTAAACAGCATTAGTAGCATCAATAGGACCTATATCATAATACATTTGAAGTTCTTTCTGGGCGTTCTCATCCTGAACGCCCTTTCTCTTCTTAAACGGATTTTTAAATTTCATTTTCTTCTTCCTCCCAAGGATTGAAATAGTAAAGTGGAGTTCCATTCTTAACAATCTTCTTCTTCTTATCTTTGTCAATTACATTACTATAACGAATACTAACATTACCATCATGAACCTCTACTTCTTTAAATAGTTTTTCACATTCAATTCTCATTGTAAACTTACTGAATGGTGATTTCTACTTCTTTAAGTAATCCTCTAAATTCTAAATTTGTGCTCCTGCGGCTTTAACCTCTAACTCATTTCCAGTCTGTGTTAAATACCACTTATTACCAATTGACTTAAAATAATCAACTGTGCCTTCATTACCCCATCTTCCAATTTCCTTGTTGAAGACGAAGTTCTGTCTGTGAAGAGAAACTTTTCTGAACTCTTCATCAATAGATTTGTTATGCTCTTCAATAACCTTAATTCCATCTAAGCCTAAAAACTTAACAGAATCTGTATCACCATAAACAACATTTTCAAGTCCAATTTTAAGTAAAACAGTAAGAAACTCTAAGCGAGAATAAGCTATTGTCCATAAGCCTACATACATTGGAATACCACGTCTTATAAGTTTCTCCTATACTTTCTGGAACTGCGGCACATCATCGTCATCAACAATATCAAAGGAATTATCCTTTTCATTGTAAACTGCCTTTGTATCGTAGATAACTCTCTTAATAGGCTGACCAAAAGGAAGCTCTGCTCTGAACTTATAAATCTCTTTTGCGAAAGTTCCTTTCTTCTATGCCGCCTTGTCCTCATACAAATCATTCAACATTCTTAAATACTCAATTGGAAGATAGTTGTCAGTAGTGTAATATAACATAAGAACGTCTGCATCTTTCCAAGTAAATACCTGTTTAAACCATTCCATATCAACATTAGTTAAATTCAAATACCAAGTGCACTGTTCATGTTCATCTGGAAATCCGAAGTTTGCTAAATCAATAGGGAAGTCAACTTTGTATTGAAGTCTTGTGAACTTAAACTGCCCATGCCAACAATATCTGTGAGAACCAATTACATCAATTGCTTCATCAGCTGTTTGTGCCTATGTAAAAGCTTTACATGGAAACTTCTTTCTTGCCATTAAACCAATATGAGAACTGTGGATATCATAGCAGTTTACATTGGGGACTTTCTTATTAAAATAATCATCATTAGTAAAGTAAAAACCGCCTTTGTATAACCAACTCATATCTTCCAATTCTTCTTTGCTTTGCGGCAATAAATCCTCAGCAAAACTTAACTGCTTCTTGCTCTTTAAGAATGCACGATAACGAACATCTTCCCACATATCACGAGCCAATGTGAATTTAAAATGCTTTTCAAAACCCAGTTTAGTCTTACAAGCGCCTTTAAAATATGTTCTACATACATCTAAACGCTGTAAAAATTCATTTGGGTCTTCTACCTTTTTCCAGAAACTATTCCAGTCTCTTAACTCTACTCCATCGCCTATTTCAATGAAATAGAAATTCAATTCATTATTAGCAAAGAAAGCCTTATCTTTAAAATCAACAAAGTTTCTTGCTATCTCTACGAACCAGTTAAGGTTCTTTACAAATATAACTTGCTTCTTATCCACAAGCTATTTAGCCACTTTGATAAATTCATTAAAACCTTCGCCATTAAATTCTTTATCATTACAAACCATTTTCCATAAACCAATATCTTTCTCTCTATTCTTTATTTCCCAAATCAAAGCGGCAGCCTCATCATTATATGACCTTACTGCCATTTAACTCACCTCAAAAAGGAATAATTGGTCTATTTGCTGCTCTATCAGCTCTTCTCTACATCTCGCGGTTAAAGGTTCTTGTCCTCCATTCATCAGCCTACTGAATTGCTCTTTCCATATCAGCCTGACTTACGTTCTGTTCCATGAACTCGATTGCATCGTAAACATCCATGAAACTTGTCTGTTTAATCCATCCTTTTTCAACATAGTCATAATACTGCTTGGCTAATGCGCCTTTTGTTGTAGTAGTCTCATAAGTCTCATTTGCAAGTCTCTTACCATGTGTCGTTCTGTTTCTTAAAAACTCTTCATGTCTACCAGCTAAAACTTTTCTTTTCTACGCATCAGTTGTAATTGAATTCATATTAAGTGATTCAAGAAGACGAGACTGATTAAGCTGACGCTGTGATTGTCTCTAAGCTTGATGCTGAGCCCTTTTAGCTCTTTGCTCTTTTGATTTAGGTCTTGCCATTATTCACCACTCCTATTTATAATATAATATTTAAAGTTCTCATCTTCTCTTATGAAAGTTATCCAATCTGCTAAAGAAGATAAGTCCTTTGTTTTACATACTGCTACAACACCATCTTTATTAGCTAAACTTGATAGTCCTTCAAGTAACATTCTGTCTTTAACTTTAGTCGGTTCATTAAAATTACTAACATTCCAGTCCTTCTTAACTTCGTAGTAATATTGGCGATTGTAGCCCCATCCAAGCCATGTTTCAAGTGATGGATACTTTCTTTCAAGTGTGAAATAATTATAAACTCTTTGTCTTGCTGTCATATAAATCTCCTCCCTCATTTGTCGGATAAAAAAACCGACAACTGTATCTAAAATTATAGCCTTGTCTCACCTCTTTATGGAAGGAGGCGAGGGGCCCATGGCATGAAGCCCCTCTTTATGAGATATAGTGAATAGAAATCATATTCGATTTCCCTTTCATATATTATGTAGGATTTAAAAGCCAATCCTCAAAAAAAATCACACCACTTTGAAGTCAAAGTTTCAACTTTTAGGGAAGAGACGATAAAAAATAAAAAGGAGTGAATTTTCACCTCTGTAAAAATTCAATTTAGAAGACTACATCTCTTCCCTCATCTTCTATAATAATTATACCATATTTGGTATGAAAAGTCAAGTTTTTGACCAAGTCTTCATTTCCTCAACAATTTCATGAACATAGGAATTGCCGCCTAAACTCTGATACTTGTCATAGAGTTCCATTGTAGATTGATAAATGCCCTAAGGTATGGCGGCAGAACTTTTATAATGCTAATAAACTGATGTAATATCATGACGTAGCATTACAATATTGTAGTCTTTCCATTCGCTGTGAAAGTCTTCCAACTTCCTATCAATTCTGTCCATATCCTTGCTCATCCCATTCAATAGGGAACTCATTTCACTTCTAAGCTCACTAATTACCTGATTAACGTTTGTCATTGAAGAGGAGAGCTTTACTAAGTTCTCCTCATGGTCAAGTTGGTCTTTTCTATCTTGTGAACGCTTTTTAAACGCTCCAATTACGCCAACCAAAGCTGTTCCAACTGCGCCTATAATAGCTGCAATAACTGCTGTTTCCATTCTACATCAACCCTTTGCATAAACACTAAGGAATACCTCAGTATTAATAACATCTTCGCAATACTTATGAACAAGGTCCTGGAATGCCTGTGCAATTTCAAGTTCTCTTTCAAGAGCTTCCTGTGGGCTTGAGGCATCATTACCTTCAACCTTTTTATCTCTAAACCAGCCTGTATTTGGAAGGTCAGAAGCGCTCTGGTAAGTAGTTCCACTTTGTCCTGAATTTGTCTGGCGACTTGCTAATCTATCACTGCTTGCATCATCATAAGTTGTTGAGAAATTGCTTATAGTTCCACTATTAGTATCTGATGTTGTTGTATTTGTCTGGTATGAGCTCTTGCCATTATTAGACTGTGTCCAACTTGAAATCTTGGGGTCTCCTGCTTCATTATTTGCAATTGAAGCATAAGGAGCATTACCGCCCTGTTCTTTCTCATTTGAGAAGTAGTCAGCAAGTGGGTTATACTTAATTGCCATAGCTTCAAGAATACGTTTCCAAGAAGGAGTTGTAAATCTTACAAGTCTTTCAATTCTGCCACAGAAAGAAGCTAAGCAATTAGCCCATCTTGTATCATTATCCTCACTATAAGCCATAGCATTATCATAAAGCGGCATTGTTATAAGTCTCCAATTATACTCATCCATATAAAGGTCAAGTATATCACTCTGATTACAGATAACTGGATAGCTATAAGTCTTACCATCCATTGGACTCACAAAAGTTCCAAGTGTGCCATCAAACAATGAAGCAATAGCTTTCATAGCATTTTCAAAACGTGTTAAGTAAGAGTTGTCTCCTGCATTGGCTTTGTTAACTGCCCAGTTATAAAGCTCAACAACTGTAATATAAATTGGGCGATTGCGGCCTCTACGTGAGTAAAAACCTTGGTTAGCCCATATTGGTGTTCTTCCCATTATTCATCGCCCTCCTTTTCTACCTTAGTCTCTTCGCTTTTAACAACAATCTCTTCCTCTTCATCCTTAACTTCTTCCTAAGGAGTATTCTCTGGAATTGTATCATTGCCTTCTGTTTCTGGTTCCTGGTCTGGCTCAGCTTCGTCTTCCTTAACTTCCTCATTAAATCTTACACTAATATCAGTGCCAAAAAGCTCATTAATCTTCTCAACAGCATCCTTCAAGTTCTTCTCCATGTTATAAACACTAACATCAAGCGAACCTGTCATTAACTCTGTCTCAGCTGTATTAACACGCTCTCTCTTCATATTCCACTGAGAAGGAATACCAATTTCATTAAAGAATGAAGCCAAAATATACTGATGTGCTTCGATAAGGTTAAGAAGTGTGTTTGACTGTCCAGTCTGTGCTGTTGGAACTGCATTAACCTTATTCAAAATGTCCTGTGAAACAACTCTATAAGGATGACCCTCATAAATATCACGAACAACTTCCTCAACGGTTCTTGCCATAGCATCATTATCAGCTGTCCAAATTTGACTTACACGTCCATTAATCTGACTAACATTAAGAGAACTAATGTTATCTGCAAGTAAGCCGGCTGTCTGATAAATTAAACGATAAAGTCCACCCTGTTCAGAATCGTTAAAGTAATCAGCATCGGTAAGCGGCATAAGAATACCATCAAGCTTATCAATTGAATTTGAACCGTCCTTATTAAGAACTGTTAAGGTCTTACTACCAATTACAGGATTAGCCACAATGAACTGTGTTGGTCTGTAATAAACATTTGGTTCTCCACCCCAGTTTCCGTTAAGCGCATAAATTCTTCCGTTGTGGTCAAACCAACAAACTCTACCAGTTAACATTAAGTTAACCATTAAGAAGCGTTCGTCAACTGTCTCTGGTAAGTTCTCCCATTTGAACAAGCTACAAACCTTATTAACCAGCATATCGAAGTAAAGGTCAAAGTTGTCCTGAACATTACTTACACCCTTATACTCGCCTCTGTAAATGAAACCCATTGTATCACCTCACGATTAAAAGTAAAATGTTGGTGAGCACTTCTGGATTCGAACCATGAATCTCAACACTAGCCGTCTTCACGGGACTCGAACCCGCAATTCAATGCGTTCTAACTGACCATTGCGGTTTTCCTATTAACCTATCAAACGTCATCGGTTGCGCTTTTGCCATTAAGCTAAGTGCCCATTAAGAGAACCCTTTCGTTCTCATTAATAAAGTAGAATCAGCAATAGCTTCCTCTAACTTTCTAATACAATTATACCATAAATTATAATAAAAGTCAAGCT
>Ga0116142_10004863_pt1 | contig 12496 bp, 10 predicted proteins | sample AD_UKC033_MetaG_FD_89785 | JGI IMG/M metagenome (GOLD analysis project Ga0116142, IMG submission 89785) | Active sludge microbial communities of municipal wastewater-treating anaerobic digesters from USA - AD_UKC033_MetaG | ecosystem: Engineered > Bioreactor > Anaerobic > Digestate | place: USA... | reverse complement strand
TTTTATCTTTAGGATATATAGCAACTGCTATTTTCTTATTATTTTCTTCTACAAATCTTTTCGTAAAAGATGTTGAGAAAATATTAATATTTGATTATTGGCCTAAAGCAGGTCCAGTTTATACAATTTATCTTCTAGTTTCATATATGGGCTTAGTTGGTTATGGCACTTTTAATCTTTTTAAAAGTTATTTTTCAAGTACGGGATTAAAAAGATATCAGATTAAATATATAATAATTGGAACAATAATAGGATTCTTTGGAGGAGCATCTAATTTTTTTCTTTGGTATGATATTAGGGTGCTGCCTCTTGGTAATATAATACTTTCTCTTTATGTTTTTATTTTATTTTACGCAATGATTAGATATCGATTAATGGATATCCGTGTTGTTGCTCGTAAGATTTTTATTTATTTTACTATAGCTGCTTTTACTTATGGAATATTTTATTTTTTAATTTGGATGTATAATTTTGCTTTCGGAGGACTTTTCACCACAGCTTCTTATTTTATAGGTGTTTTTGTTGCTCCTGTTTTTGTCGCTCTTTTTTATAGTTTAGACAGGTGGGTTAAAAATTTTTCCAATAAATATTTATTTGTTTCTTTGTATAATTATCAAGAAACAATAAATAATTTAATTGACGAGCTTTTTACTCATATTGATTTAAATAAAATTATTAATTTAATTATTGATACTATTAAAAAAACTATGCAGCTAGATAAAGCAAGTGTTTTTTTAATAGACAAAAAAGGAAACTACCAGCCATTTAAAGTTGATAATTCTAATGATTCACCTTTAAGTAAAAATCAATTCTTAATAAAATATATTTCAAAAAATCAGAAAATTTTAGTAAAAGATGAATTGTATTTTTTATCAAAAAACGTTGCGAGCGAACTAGAGAAAGACGTTTTCTTTAAACTTTATGAGTATGTAGATAAGATGAAAGCTTCTCTGTGTTTGCCATTAATAGTTAATAAAAAATTAATAGGAATTATTGTATTGGGTTCAAAAATTTCAGGAGATCCGTATACTAAAGAAGATCTCGAACTTTTAAATATTTTATCCAAGCAAGCAAGTATTGTTATAGAAAACGCTATTCAATATAAAGAAATACAGCAATTTAAAGAAATACTTCAAAAAAGAGTTGATGAGCAAACAAGAGATATTAGAGAAAAGAATGAAGAATTAGAAAGATTGCTTGCTGCTAGGAGTGAATTTTTAAGTATTGCGTCTCATCAATTAAGAACTCCTTTAGCTGCGGTTAGAGGATATGCGTCAATGTTAAAAGGAGGAGATTATGGTGAGCTTAATAAGGATGCTCAGAAAAGTATTGAATATATTTATGAATCTAGCGTTAGAATGATAGAATTAGTTAATAATTTATTAAGCGTTAATCGTTTAGAGAGAGGAATTGTAAATTTAAATATTAAAGATATATCTATAAACGAAATAATAGAAGAGTGTATAAAAGATCTAGAGTATGTTGCTGAAAATAAGGGTATAAAAATTGAATATTTAAAAATCGATCTTCCGATAATAAAAGGAGACTATGAAAAAATAAAGAATTCTATAAGTAATATTATTAGTAATGGAGTTTTGTATACAATAAAAGGAAAAGTTCAGATTAAAACAAGTTTAGATTCTGAAGAATGGATTAATATTGAAGTTAAAGATTCTGGTATTGGAATCAATAAAGAAGAATTAAGTAAAATGTTTAAAAGTTTTTCCAGGGGAAAAGGAGGAACAGAATTATATACACAAGGAACAGGATTGGGTTTGTATATTGCTAAAAGTTTTATTGAAATGCATGGTGGAAAAATCAGTGTTTATTCTGAAGGAAAAAATAAGGGAAGTATTTTTACTATTCAAATACCAACAAAGTCGAATGTCGAAAATTTTATTTAGTATAAATTTATAAAACAATGAAAAAAATACTAATAATCGAAGACGAAAAAATATTATCAGAAATGTATAAATTCAAGTTTGCTAAAGAAGGATACGAAGTAGTTAGCGCAACAGATGTTGAGGGTGGATTAAAAATAACTGATACTGATAAGCCAGATTTGATAATTCTGGACGTTCTTTTACCCAAAGAAAGCGGTATTAATTTCCTTGAAAAGTATAAAGGAGAAGCTCCAGTAATAGTTTTATCAAATTTTGATGACAATGAAACAAAAAAGAAAGCATTCTCTTTGGGGGCTAAAGATTATATGATTAAGTCAAACTTTGATCCGAAAGAAGTTTTATCTAAAATCGAATCATATTTACAAAATTAAAAAAATGAAGCAAAAAGACTGGTTGTTTATTATCCTAATTTTAGTTATGACAACTTTCTTCAGACCAGAAGAAAGTGTTTTCGCTAACGAGAATAAAACATTTTTTATTCCTTTTGAAGAGCATTCTCTTTTTAGGCCCTATCCTAAGAAAAATAGTAATTTAGAGCTAAGTGCATCCAGCTATTTATCTGTTTTAGTTGATGGTAATGGAGAAAAGGTATTATTTTCAAAGAACATTAATGAAAGAAGATCCATAGCTTCGTTAACTAAACTAATGACAGGGATTATAGTTTTAGAGAACTTTAATTTAGAAGAAAGAATATCTATTTCCAAGAAATCAGTTAATACTTTTGGCATAATGGGACAATTAAAAGATGGGGAAGCTATCTTAGCTAGAGATTTGTTAGATGTTATGCTTATTGAATCAAGTAATGATGCTGCAGAAGCTTTTGCTGAAAGCACAGGAAGAGATAAATTTATTAAGCTTATGAATAAAAAAGCTTCTCAAATAGGAATGAAGGATACTCTTTTTGTTAATCCCAGCGGACTTGATTTTGACTATAGTAATGTTTCTAATATTAGCGATTTAAAAAAACTTGTGACTTATGTTATTGATCAATATCCTTTGATTTATCAAATATTATCCATTAAAGAAAAAGATTTATATAACAATAATGTTTTTCATCATAAAATGATTACAACGAATGTATTGTTGTATGAAAATAATGGCTATATCTGGGGAAAGACAGGATATACTGTTAAGGCTGGGGAATGTATTATCCTTTTAATGAAGAGGCCCTTTTCAAACAAGGAAAATAGTTATATCATTAATATAATCATTAATTCTAATGAACGTTTTAAAGATGCTAGAATAATGGAACAATTAATTAAAGAATCATTTTATTGGTAAATATGTCAATATTCACTTTTAATGCAATTAAAATAGTATCATTGGCTTTTTTTTCATCTGTAATCTCAATTATTATTGCTAATTTTTTAATTAATTTTTTGTATAAAATAAAGTTTTGGAAGAAAAAAGCAAGAAGTATAACTATTGATGGAAAAGAAGCAGATGTTTTTCTTTCCTTGCATAAAGAAAAAGAAACAACAGTCCCTAGGGGAGGTGGAATTATTATTTGGCTAAGCATGGTTATAGTCCTTCTTTTAATCTTTATTCTTAATTTATTTTTTGATATCTGGTGGATTAAAGATTTAAACTTTTTATCAAGAGAACAAACATGGATTCCCATCTTTGCTTTAATTACTGCTTCAATTATTGGATTGATTGATGATATTTTAGTTGTTTATGGAAAAGGAAAATATGTGGGTGGAGGATTAAAATTCAGAACAAGATTTTTATTGGTTTGTATAATTGGATTAATTGGAGGCTTGTGGTTCTATTACAAACTTGGTTGGTCATCAATTCACGTTCCAATGTTACTTAACTTTCCTAATGGTTTTGATTTAGAATTGGGTATTTGGTACATTGTATTATTTATTATTGTTTGTTTAGCTTCTTGGGCTAGTGGAGTAGTTGATGGAATAGATGGCCTATCTGGAGGCGTATTCAGCTCCATATTCGGAGCTTTTGCAATTATTGCTTTTGCTCAAGGACAAATTGAATTAGCTAGTTTTTGCGCAGTCATATTGGGAACTTTATTTAGTTTCCTTTGGTTTAATATACCACCAGCTAAATTTTATATGGGAGAGACCGGAATTTTAGGATTGTCTATTACAATGGCAGCCATTGCTTTTATAACCAACTCAGTTGTTGTCTTGCCGATTATCGCTGGTATTTTAGTGATTGAAACCGGTTCAGTAATAATTCAATTATTATCAAAAAAGTTTAGGAAAAAGAAAATTTGGCTATCAACTCCAATTCATCATCATTTGGAAGCAACTGGATGGACTGGTCCTCAAATCACAATGCGTTTTTGGATAGTTGGTGTTGTCTTAGCTTTATTAGGCGTTTCAATACGATTACTGACATGAAATATCCTGTATTTACATACGAAAAATATTCTTTTAAAAAGATAGGCAAGGATCTTGAGGTTAGCTTTGTTTTTAAAACAGGGGATATTGTGTTTAATCCTAAATTGATTATTAAAAATGTTAAAGCAAAAAAAGACATTTCTAATTTAGTTTTTAATTTAGGATTGATTGAAATGTTTAGCTACTGGAAAGCAGTTTGTTCTCCAAAGATTATAATTGAGTGCGGATATCTTGATAATTTTCAGAAAAAGTGGTGGCAAAAATTATTAACCAAGGGAATGGGACAATTCTTTTATGAAAACAAATTAAAATTTATTAATGTTTCAATTGAAACTAAAGGAAAGAAGATTAATAAAAAAATTAATATTAAAGGAGATAAAGCAATGGTTTTGATTGGAGGAGGAAAAGATTCTGCAGTTGCTTTAGAATTAGCTAAAAAAGCAAAAAAGAATGTTTCCTGTTTTGCCTTAAACCCAACAAAACAGGTGATAAGAATGACCAAGGGGTGCGAATTGATTGTTGTTAAAAGAGAAATTGATAAAAAGCTTTTGAAGATGAGTAGGCAAGGATTTTACAATGGACATACACCATTTGTCGCTTATTTATCCTTTTTAAGTTTAATTGTTTCTGCGTTGTTTGATAAAAAGTATATTATTTTAGGTAATGAAGAAAGTTCTAATGAAGGTAATGTTAAATATTTAGGTAAAGAAATTAATCATCAATACTCAAAGACTTTTGAATTTGAAAACGATTTCAGAGAATATACTACTAAATATTTATCTGATGTTAATTATTTTAGTATTCTAAGGCCTTTTTATGAATTACAGATTGCTCAGATGTTTTCTAAAATGCCTAAATATTTTAACATATTTTTAAGTTGCAACGAGTCTCAAAGAACTTACTCTGGTACTAAAAAGAAAACTGGAAAGTGGTGCGGAGCATGCCCTAAATGTCTTTTTGTTTTTGTTGCTTTGTATCCTTTTGTTGAAGAGAAACATTTGATAAAAATATTTAAAGAAAACTTACTTAATAAAAAAGAATTGATTCCATTGATGATGGAACTTTTAGGAGAAAAGAATATTAAGCCTTTTGAGTGTGTAGGAACTCGTAAGGAAACATTGGTTGTATTTTATTTATCCTGGAAGAAGAATAAGAAATTAGTACTATTAAAACACTTTGAGAAAAAAGTGCTTAATAAATATCCTCAGATAGAAAAATATTCAAAAGAAATAATGGGGCATTGGGGTAAGAATAATTTACCTAAAGGTTTTGACGTTGGTATAATGGATTTATGAATAAGAGTTTTACTCTCATAGAAATATTAATAGTAATTGTAGTAATTGGAACGCTTTCTGCTTTTATTTTGATTGGCATGAGTTCGATTACTGATTCTGCAAATATTACTAAAGGAAAAGCGTTCTCCGATTCTTTAAGAAATTCATTGTTAACTAATCTTGTTTCAGAATGGAAATTAGATGAAGGAACAGGAACACAAATAAAAGATTCGTGGGGAATTTCTGCTAACGGAAATTTTGGCTGTTATGGAACGAGTTGTGTCAACCCTCAATGGAAATTAAGTTCTTGTGTTTCTGGATCTTGTATAGAATTTGATTGTTTAAGGAACTATGGTGATCCAGACGGATCAGCAGGAAGCTACGTAAGAATAGAACAAAATAGTGATATTAATTTATTAGCAAACAAGCCGTTTACGTTAGAGTATTGGATAAAATTTAATAGATTTATTGTTGGAGATTATGTAGGAACAGTGATGAAGGGATCTTTTGGATCTTCTTATGGGCATCTTACAACTGGAAGGAATATAATAGTCTATACAGATGATGATACTGGGGCAGAGCTTCAAGTTGTTAATTTTTTTGATAGTGGAGAGGTTAATAAATGGGTGCATATAGTTCAAACTTATGACAGTAATCAAAAAATAATAATTTATAAAAATTCTAAAACATCAACTGGATATCAAAGTGGAACAGGAATTGAATTAACAATCAATGCCTCCCCCTTATTTTTAGGAACAAATGCAGGAACAATATATTTCTTTGACGGTTTTCTAGATGATGTAAGAATATATAAAGAAGCTCTTGTTTCTTTTAAGATTAAAAAAAACTACTACATTGGTATTAATAAATTATTTAAAAATAAAGAAATATCAATCATAGAATTTAATCAAAGATTAGCAGAATTAAGATACAGTCTAGCAAACAATGAATAAATCATTTACTTTAATTGAAATATTGGTAGTAATAGTTGTAATTGGAACACTTTCTGCCTTTATTTTAGTTGGCATAGGTTCAATCAATAATTCAGCAGACATGACTAAAGGTAAGGCATTTTCTAATTCTTTAAGAAATTCATTGTTAATGAATTTGGTTGGGGAATGGAAATTTGATGAAGGATCAGGACAAAATCTTTCTGATTCTTGGGGACCTAATGCAGCTTTTTTAGGAAACAACGATACCGTTGAAGCTACAGATCCAGCTTGGGTTTCTTCTGAATGTGTTTCTGAAAATTGTCTCAGTTTTGACGGTATAGACGATACTGTTAATTGTGGAAATAATTCTGTTTTTGATATAACGGGATCGGTAACCCTAGAGGGTTGGGCAAAATATAAATCTGACGCGGCAAGTTATAAGGGAAGCATTGTTGGCCAACCAATTGCATATATATTAAATTTTGATCTAGGAAGAACTCTTTATTTTAATTTAAGAAATTCTGCAGATACTTGGTTTTGTGCTACCTATTCTCCGGTTTTATCACAAGATTTTTTAAAAAAGTGGCATCATTATGTGGGAACGTGGAATAAAGAAACTGGATTTAGATATTTATACATTGATGGAAAACTACAAAATACTCCAGCTAGTTGCGGAACATATGATTTAAAAGTAACAAATGATCAAGTTGTAATTGGAAATGTTTGGGGTAATTGGCCCATGCCTGGATTTTTGGATGAAGTAAGAGTGTATAAGGAGTTTTTATCTTTATCTCAAATTCAAGAAAGTTATTATTCCGGAATAAATAAATTGTATAAGAATAATCTTATTACTCAGAAAGAATACAGAGATCTTATGGTGGAGAACTAAATTGACAATGATATATATTTATTGTATAATTAAATTACCTTGAAAATCAAAGAGGGATTTGATTGAAAGAGAAAATTATTCTTATTGCCATTGAAGGATGGTCTGAAAATGGAGCAGAGTGGAATTATTCTTTGCTCAGAGAGGAACTTAAAAGTTTACCTATTAAAATAGTGGTTCCCAGCTACCTAGATGCAAAGGGGAAATTTAGTAGGTTCCGATCTCATAGAACAGTAGAAGAATACGCCTCAAAAGTAGAGAAGGTAATTCTTGCTGAAAGGCGGGAAAATCCAAATGCCAAGATATATGTTCTTGGCCACAGTTTGGGCGGAGTAATCGCAAGATATCTTTGCTCTAAGAATTTTCTCCCAGAAGAGTATATGATTCTTGCTGGGACACCGAATCTTGGAATTAACTTTGGCTTTTTCAAGAATTCCATATTAAAAATTCTTGCAAAGATTTGCAATGTCCCAGCATTCTTCCAGCTTCTTGAAGGAAGCAAGTTCATTTATACTTTAAACATATTTGGAATTCCTTCCAAAGCCCACTATATCTTTGGAGAAGAAGATAGTGTTGTTTCTCGGGCATCAAGCGACCCGCTAAAAATCGGAATAAGTGTTCCTAATTGTGGACACAAGCTCTTTCCAAGAGAAAAAGAAAAACTGGAATCTAGCGCGATCCCAGTCATTAAAAGAATACTCGAAAAAGGTCTCGAGAATAAATAAAGGCCTTTTTTTATTTAATCCCTTATTTTAAACTTTCCTTCTAGTTTTTTCATCTTTTCTACAATACCACCATATTCTAGTTCACTATAAGGGAGCATAGCATTACCGAAAAATCCTTGTTTTCTAATCTCAAGAGCTTTTTTGCTAATATTATCTCTAATATGATCCCAGAAAGGATGATCAAAAGCATCTACTGCTTCTGTTAGTATTCCATTGTGAACGCAGTATGCAGCGCAAGAAACCAAAGGAGGTCCGTCAAAGAAAGAAGTAGGACACATTTGTTTAACTGGCATTAATGGACCAGTATGACTGCCCCTCATGAATCCTGCAACATATGGACCAATATGATATGGAGCTAATATTTCTCCGGTTGCTGGAAAAGCTCCTTGAGTTCTAACCAATAAAATGGGGTCGTCTTTGCCAGTATATTTTCCAGCAATGTTTCTTAGTCTTGTTGTGCTTACTGCTGCTGCTTTTTCTCCATTTTCTCTAGATACTATTTTTTCAACAACAAATCTTTCTGGGTCTCTTAGTAAAGCAGCAATATCATATGTTTCTTCTGGTGCATTGAGCGAAATTACTTTATCTGCGTCAATGTATGAAACATCCATTATATCAAATTGAAAACCTTTAGCCATATTAGGAGAAAGAATTAATCCAGAACAGTACATTGGGTCATTGAAGCCCAAATAAAGGGGTAAATTATATGCTCCGGGGTCTGTTTTATCAGCTGCAAAGAATAGAAATGGTTCATTTGGCCTTTCAATAAATTCCATTTCACAAACAGCAGGTCCAAGGCCTTTTACATTTCCAGAAAAAGAATCTTTTAATAAATCTTGACCAGCGCCATATAGTCCTTGGTCAAAAGCAATATCTGTCCCAAACTTAAAAGCATCCCAAGCTAAATGATGAATATCATCATTATTTTCTCCTCTAGTGTGAGTGCAAAGAATAGCAATATCGTCTCCAGTAAATGTTATTCTATAATCAATTAATAAATCTTTTTGATTTTGTTCTACGTATTGTTTTACTGCATCAACTAATCTTTGGCTTGGCTTAATGTGTCCACCAATACTTCCAATGTCAGCTTTAATAGCAGTAATTGTTGTTTTTTGTCCTTGTTGTTTTTCCATGTTTTTAAAATTATTATTATTGTTTATTATAAAACATAAATTGCAAAAAAGCAAAACTTTTATTCTGGCTCTTTTTGTGTTAAAATGCTCTAAATGAAGATTAAAGACTTAAAAAACAAAAGAATATTAATTTTGGGTTTTGGCTTAGAAGGAAAGAACACTCTTAATTTTTTAAGAAAGGAATTTCCTAAAAAAGAATTATCTGTTGCTGATGAAAAAGATATAAGAGATCCTAAAATAAAAAATATTAATTGGATTATCGGAAAAGAGTATTTAAAATTTTTAAATGATTTTGATGTAATTATTAGGACGCCCGGAATTGCTTTAAAAAAAATTAAAACTAAGGCAATTATAACCAGTCAAACGGAATTATTCTTAGAAAACTATCAAGGATTGGTTATTGGAATAACAGGAACTAAAGGTAAAAGCACCACATCAGCTTTAATTTATCATATTTTGAAAAAGAATAAATTAAATTCGTATTTAGTGGGCAACATTGAAAATCCTGCTTTGCCTTATTTGAATAAAAAAGATGCAATTATTGTATATGAAATGTCTTGTCACCAGTTAGATAGATTAAACATTAGCCCTAAAATCGCAGTATTCTTGAATATTTATAAAGAGCATTTAGATTATTATTCAAGCTTTAAATCATATTTTAATGCTAAAGCAAATATTGCTCTTCATCAAAAAAAAGGAGATAAATTCATATTCAATCCTAAATTTAAGTGGATTGATAATTTAAAAACAAAATCTAAAAAGATCCCCATTTCTAATTACGATAAATTATTTAAAGAAAATCCATGGCTTTTAGATATTACTCATAAGGATAACTTAATTGCTGTTTTTAGGGTCGGAGAATTATTTTTAGAAATAAATCAAATATTAAAAGCCTTGAAAAGCTTTAAAAAATTACCTCACAGATTAGAACATTTTGGAGATTATCAAGGAATCGATTTTTACGATGATTCTATTTCAACAATTCCAGAATCAACAATTTATGCTTTAGATAAATTAGGAGAAAACGTAGAGACCCTGATTGTGGGAGGACTAGATAGAGGAATTGATTTTAAGAAATTAAGCCAAAGAATTGATAAAAGCAAAATTAAAACATTAATTCTTTTCCCTGAATCAGGAGAGAAAATACGTAAAGGAACAAAAAGAAAGATTAATTATTATCCTGTTTCTTCTATTAAAGACGCTGTTAATATTTGTTTTGAAAAAACTAATCAAAACAAGATATGTCTTTTGTCTCCTGCTTCTCCTAGTTATAATATGTTTAAAAATTTTAAAGAAAGGGGAGATCTATTTAAAAAATACGTAAGAGAATATGAAGAATAAGCCAAATCCATCTTTAGCTATTGTTATTGCTTTATTAGTCATTATAGGCATTTTAGCTTTAACAACAGTGACTGTCCCAGCATCATTAAAAATCAATAAAGATGCTAGTTATTACTTATTTCATCAATTGCTTTATGGTTTTTTACCAGGAATTATTTTAGGACTTTTTATTTATTTCAAGGTTTCTTTAAATTTATTGAAAAAATTAGCTTTTCCTTTATTCCTAATTTCTTATTTTCTCATGTTCTTAGTTCTGATTCCAGGAATCGGAAGAGCTGAGCTGGGTGCAGCTAGATGGTTGGATATAGGTCCTTTTAGTTTTCAACCATCAGAGCTTTTAAAAATATCCACCATATTATATTTATCTGCTTTATTAAGCTCATTAAAACAAAGGAATCTTTTTACTACTTTTTTGTTTTTTGTTGGACTAATTTTTCTAGCTCTAATTGTTCAGAAGAATTTAAGCACTTTGATTATTATATCTTGTATTTCTTTTGTTATTTTCTTTTGTGCCAAAACTTCAATTAAACACAATGTTATACTTTGGGGTTTAAGTCTTTTAGGTTTTTTGACGATGATTCTACTCACTCCTTTTAGAATGCAGAGATTAATGACTTATTTAAATCCCAATGAAGATGTTTTAGGAGCAGGATATCAAACTCAGCAGTCATTGATTTCAATTGGCTCTGGAGGATTATTTGGTGCTGGATTGGGTTTTAGTGCTCAAAAATATGGATTTGTGCCTCAAGCAATGTCTGATTGCATATTTGCTGTTTTTGCAGAAGAAACTGGATTTTTTGGAGCCTTTTTCCTTATCGCTTTGTTTCTTTCTTTTACATATATTTGTTTTTCTTTATATAAAAAAGAGTCTGACATGTTTTCTAAATTAATAATTATTGGTGTTGGCTCTTGGTTTTCGATCCAAGCGTTTATGAATATTGGAGCCATGATAAACATTGTTCCTTTGAGTGGAACACCTTTGCCATTTCTAAGTTATGGCGGATCGCATATAATTGTTGAATTAATTGCTTGTGCAATACTTTTAAAAGCTTCATCAAGACAATCCCACTTGTTAAAAACCTAAAAAAATACTATATTTATAATATATGAAAATTATATTCACAGGCGGAGGAACAGGCGGTCATATTTTTCCTATTATCGCAGTTTCTAGGGCCATTAAAAGAATTGGACCTTCTCGCGGTTTAGATTTTTTATACCTTGGACCAGAAGACAATTTTTCTAAATCAGCCCTTGAAAAAGAAGGCATTTATCCTCAATATATTTTGTCAGGAAAAATTAGAAGGTATTTTTCAATACCAGCTTTTTTTGAGAATATTGTTGATGTTCTATTCAAAATTCCTTTAGGCATAATTCAAGCATTTTATACTATTGTTAAGAATCCTGCTGTTTTGGTTTTTAGTAAAGGAGGTTATGGGTCTGTACCAACAGTTATTGCTGCCTGGTTTTTGGGTATTCCCATATTCCTTCATGAATCTGACATTTCTCCAGGATTGTCTAATAAGATTTTAAGTAAATTTAGCAAGCAAATATTTGTTTCTTTTCCAGTGAAAGAAACAGAATATTTTCCTGTAAACAAAATGATTAAAGTGGGCAATCCAACCAGAGATAGTCTTTTATGGGGAGATAAAGAAAAAGCAAAGAAGATATTTAATCTTAAGACTCAGAAACCTGTGATATTAGTTTTAGGAGGATCTCAAGGAAGCCAGAGAATCAATGATTTAATTTTAGGAGTATTGTCAGAGTTGCTTAAGACTTATGAAATTATTCACCAAACAGGAGATTATGATTTTGAAAGAGTTAGAACACAAGCCAATGCTTTTCTTTACGAATCAGCTAAACAGGAATATCATGCCTATGGCTTTATTCCCGAAGAAGATTTAAAGCATGCTTATGCTATAGCTGATTGTATAATATCAA
>Ga0116142_10004860_pt1 | contig 12499 bp, 11 predicted proteins | sample AD_UKC033_MetaG_FD_89785 | JGI IMG/M metagenome (GOLD analysis project Ga0116142, IMG submission 89785) | Active sludge microbial communities of municipal wastewater-treating anaerobic digesters from USA - AD_UKC033_MetaG | ecosystem: Engineered > Bioreactor > Anaerobic > Digestate | place: USA... | reverse complement strand
GATTTTTTGCATAAACTTATTATTACCCAAGTTAATCAGATTTCTGGTACCTCTTTAACCCGGAATCTATTATTTTTGCCGTCCTTTCAGCAAAGTTGAAAGCAGGTCCCGTAGTTCAATGGATAGAATAGAAGTTTCCTAAACTTTTGATACAGGTTCGATTCCTGTCGGGACTACCAAATTACAAAAGCCACTCTCAAAGCGGCTTTTGTGTTAGACAATATATCTGGATTTATTAACAAAAAAGTTTAAACATCTTACCAGCAATGCTTTGGCCGATTGATTTTTCGTTTGAGTTTCTTAATTAACTATTACCGGCAAGCAACCCAAAAAGTTTTGCATTCAGGAAAAAATTATCTCTGCCTACTTTGTGTTTGGTTAAGATGTCAGCCTTTACTAATACATCTAGATACCGGATAGCTGTACTGCGGCTTATTTGTAAATCTTTTTGCAAAAACTCAATCTTGGTATAAGGATATTTAAACAGGTTATTCAGCAAATCCTGGCTGTATAGTTTAGGATGATTGCTTCGTATCAGTTGCTTATACTGCAGCATTAGCTCCTTAATGGAAGCAATTAATGTAACGGATGCGGCTGCGGTCTTTTCTACCCCGTCCAGCATAAACAATATCCACTCTTCCCATTTGCCTTTATCTCTTACTTCCTGTAATAAACGATAGTAATCAGATTTATGTTGAATAATATAATGACTGAGGTATAATACCGGCAGGTGCAGCAAACCCTTTTGTACCAGGTATAAAATATTGATGATACGGCCTGTTCGGCCATTGCCATCATAAAAGGGATGTATACTTTCAAACTGGTGATGAATGATAGCCATTTTAATCAATGGGTCTGCATCCATCATTGCATCGTCATTAATAAATGTTTCTAAGTTATTCATTAGCGAAAGTATGGTATCATAATCCTGCGGAGGTGTATAGACCACTTCCCCGGTTTTATCATTCATCAGCTTTGTACCAGGTAGCTTCCGGAAACCAGCCCTATTTTGCTCTACCACTTCCTGAATTTGTAAAATGTGATTGCTGGTCAGTAACTGATGTTGTTTTACCAGTTCAAACCCTTTTCTTAATGCGGCTGCATATTGGTGTACTTCTTTGGCAGCCGGACTGGCAAAAATGTTGCTGAATAAATTGCTTTGATATACTTCATCAAATGTGCTGATGATATTTTCGATAGCAGAACTTTCCCTCGCTTCACGCAGGGTAAGGGTTTCTAACAAAATAGCCTGATTGGGAATGCTGGCAAGACTCCCTTTCAGCTCGGCCAATGACCTGTGTGCCAATGACAGTTTTTTAAGAACTGTTTTGGTTTCTAAATCTTGCTTTACAGGTAATGGCGGAAGAGGCATATTTTGACTTGCTTAAGTTAAATATAAGTCAAAAAATTGATTTTTTGACTTATATCAAGATTTTGTGAGTCAAATTTCCGGTTTTTTGCTCTTATTGTCTTCTAAAGATCGATTGAACTTCAATAAATAAATGAAGGTAAGAATGAATATAATTATTGACACTAACATTTTAAAAGAAGACTTTTTGTTTTAATCGGAGCAGTATAAATTATTTTCTGAATTTATAAAGAGGAGCAAATCCAATTTAGTCTTATCAAAGGTTGTTTTTGAGGAGGCTTGTTACCTGTATAAAATGGAACTAGAAATAAAGAAAAATAATTTACAGAAAGCCCTGTCAGATATTCTCTATTTTGGAAATGACAGTTCAGTCTATTCTATCACCCATTTCATGGAAAATATAAATCCAAATTATGAAACGCATCTTTATAATATCTTCTCGCATCATTGGGAAATACTGGGCCATGAAGGAGTTGATATTAGTGAATTGACAAGAAGAGCAATACACAGAGTTAGGCCATTTTCAACTAAAGGGGAAGGATTTAGAGATGCCACAATTTGGTTATCTATCATTAATTTTTTAAAAAAAAAGAAAAATAATAAAAATGTTTTTATTTCAAATGATAAAAAAGCATTTTCAAATGGGGACAATCAAGAGTTACACGCTATACTTAAAAATGATCTTGCAAACAACCAGCTCGAATTGCTTTTTTGTAATTCAATAGGGGAATTTCTGAACAGACACGCTGCAGAAATATTTTTCTTCACAAAAAAATGGGTGATTGATCACATAGATTGGAACAAAATTAATAAACAGGTGTGGGAAGCAGTTGAAACGATTCATTGTGGTTATTTCTTTACGTTATACGAGAGAATTATAAACAAGCCCTGGGATTATTATTATGAAGTTCGAAAAGTGGAAATTAATAAGGACTGGCTAGACTATCACGTATATAAAAAAGAAAGGGACAGATATGTAATTGAATTACATATTAGCGGGTTAACCTCAATCGACTATTTTCTAGAAAATGATGAAGTACAAACAATTTCAACAAATTTTTTTACCGAAACAATAGCCATTTGTACAAAAAATGAAATTCTGGAGTATAGTGGAAATTATCATGAGGAAGAGAGCGGTATTGCTTTACCAGAAGACATTTTTTAAGCAGTAATCCCGGGTTTGCCTGATAACCTTATCAAAAAATCGAACTTCTAATTTCCGATTTTTAAAGGAATTGTCACCTAAAGTCCCCCTAATGTTATCAGATCTTCCAAAACCTGGTTCGACGTTGGGAGGGCTGGGACTACCATTTCACAACAGCTTCTCCATTAGGCATCTGTACAACTTCAAAGCTTTATCCGGCTATTTTCCCTCTTTATAATAGCCAATGTTCCCAATCAGTATTGGTATTGAGCTATATCAGCAGAAAAAAGGGCAAGTACGTCTAATTTCAACATCTGCTTATTTGCGGATCTGCCTGGTTCTCTGGTAAAGGAATTATCTCTTGAAAGAAGCTTCAACATATCATATTCATCTAACCGGCATCGTTCAGGGTGTTGGCTTCAGGCCGTATGTGTATAATTTTGCTATTAAAAATGATCTGCAGGGATACGTATGTAATAGTGCAGATGGGGTGCATATTGAATTTAATGCAAATGAGAAGAGGGCAGGTGAAATATTAAAGCAGATAGTTGCCCGGGCGCCGGACTTATCAAGAATAGAGACTACCTCATTACAAAAGGTAAATAAGAAGACCTATAAAGATTTTAGTATCAGGGAAAGCGAAAGCAATACAGCCGTCAATATGCCACTGACTCCGGATTTTGCTTTATGTGAAGATTGCCGTAAAGAATTGCATGATAGTACAAACAGGAGGTACCAATTTCCGTTAATAAGCTGTACAAAATGCGGACCCCGGTATTCCATCATCAACAAACTTCCTTATGACCGGGAAAATACTTCATTAGAAGATGTTGAAATGTGCGGAGAGTGTTATAACGAATTTCATGATTATTTAGACAGGAGATATTATTCTCAAATCAATGCCTGCCCGGAATGTAGTGTTTCTGTGAGTTTTATAGATAGCCAGTCGCATATCGTTACTCAACAGCCGGTTGAAGTCATAAAACTGGTTACAGGATCGTTAAAGCAGGGGAAAATAATTGCAGTAAAAGGTATCGGAGGTTACCTGCTTTTATGTGATGCTTCGAACAGTAATGCTGTTCAATTATTGCGACAGAGGAAAAAAAGACCGGCCAAACCTTTTGCAGTAATGTTTACAGGAATAAGCCAGCTGAAACTTTATGCTCATGTTGATGAGGTTGTTGAACAGTTACTGTCATCTCCTGTTTCACCCGTTGTACTGGTACAGTCCAAAAGGGATACATCACTGGCATTAAATGAAATAGCACCCGGCCTGGATTCACTGGGTGTAATGATCCCCTATACTCCTTTATTTGACATGATACTGGATGATTTCGCTATGCCTGTAGTTGCCACCAGCGGTAATACAAGTAACAGTCCTGTTATTTTTAACGACTCCATTGTAATAGAACAGTTACTCGGTATTGCGGATTGTGTAGTGACGCATGACCGTATCATTGTAATGCCGCAGGATGATAGTGTAGTCCGGTTGACGACTATATCAAGAGAGCCAATCATATTGCGCAGATCAAGAGGAATGGCCCCATCTTATTTTGGTTATGTGCCGGATAGTGATGAAAACATGGTCGCCACAGGGGCATTAATGAAAAGTAGTTTTACGCTTTCGCATTCAAAACATGTTTATATAAGTCAGTATTTGGGTAACACTGATAGCTATGATACACAACAGTCGTATCAAAAGGTACTGTCACATTTGTCTAATGTACTTAATGCTAAGCCAGGAATATTTCTCACAGATAAACATCCGCACTATTTTTCACATGAGTTGGCAGAAACACTGGCAAGGAAGTATAATACTGAATTATACGAAGTGCAACATCACAAAGCACATTTTGCCGCTGTTCTTGCGGAAAATAAACTACTGGGTGATCATGAAGATGTATTGGGGGTGATATGGGATGGAACAGGTTTAGGAGATGATGGACAGGTATGGGGAGGAGAATTTTTCCATTATCATCATAAAAAGATGTATCGCCATAGCCATTTTGATTATTTTCCTTCTCTTCTTGGGGACAAGATGGCTAAAGAACCTCGTTTGTCAGCATTATCAGCCAGCTATAGGATAAATGGAGCTGATGATTTACTCCGAAATAAGTTTACTGATGCTGAATGGGGCTTTTACCGGTCCTTGCTGAAACAGGATAACCTTTTAGAATGTTCTTCAGTTGGAAGAATATTTGATGCAGTTGCTTCTATACTTGGAATATGCGACAGGCAATCGTACGAAGGAGAGGCAGCTATGTTACTGGAAGCAGCAGCGCAGCGATATTGTAATGATCATGGATATGATCTGAATGAAAGTTATCTTACTGATGAAGCACAAGACTCCTGCTTGTCTGTTGCTGCTTTATTGAGTGATATTTTGCAGGATAGCAGGAATGGTGGGCCGGTTGATTTTATTGCGGCAAAATTCCATTATTCCCTGGCAAAGGTGCCGGGAATCGTTGCGGAAAATATTAGGTGCAGAAAAATAGCCTTTAGCGGAGGTGTTTTTCAAAACGCTTTGCTGGTGGATATGATACAGCATCATTCAGGCGGTGAATATGAATTATTCTTCCACAAAGAACTTTCGCCGAACGATGAGAATATTTCATTCGGTCAGATGGTTTACTATGATAGTAATATTGATAATAGTAAAAAACTGAACAGCAATTCTGTAATGCAAACTTACCCTTTGACATGCCAGGAAAGGTTGGTGGCAGAAGCCGAAGAGCATTATTAAAGTAAAAAAATAAAACTATGTGTTTAGCAATACCAGGAAAAATTCAAAGCATTGATACAATCCGCAATGGGACGGTTCGTATAGCTAAGGTATCATTTGGAGGTGTTTTGAAAGAAGCATCGCTGGAAATGTTACCAGGGGCGGCTGTTGGTGATTATGTGCTGGTTCATGTAGGAGTGGCTATCAGTAAGATTGATGAAACGGAAGCTGCCAAAACATTTGAATACCTGAAAGAAATGGGAGAGTTTGATGAATTGACAAATCACTCAAAAGAAGACAGGCCGGACTAAAATATTTATATGAAGTACCTGCACGAATACCGGGATGCTGCTGTAGCAGACAAATACCTTGCTGAATTGAAGCATGTAGTAACCAGGCCATGGACGATCATGGAAGTGTGCGGCGGGCAAACACACAGTTTGGTAAAGAATGGTATTCTTTCTTTATTACCAGACAAAATTAACATGGTGCATGGGCCGGGCTGTCCCGTTTGTGTAACTCCCTTGCACCTGATCGATAAGGCTGTTTACCTGGCAGAGGAAAAAAATGTCATCTTGTGCAGCTATGGTGATATGGTAAGAGTGCCGGGTAGTAAAAAAAGTCTCCTGGAAGCAAAAGCTGCCGGCGCTGATGTCCGAATCTTATACTCTCCGCTGGAGGCGGTAAAGCTGGCAAAAGAAAATCCCGATAAAGAAGTGGTCTTTTTTGCAGTAGGTTTTGAAACCACAGCACCCGCTAATGCTCTCAGTGTACTTCATGCCTGCAGGGAAGCAGTGATGAATTATTCCATTCTTACTTCACATGTGCTGGTGCCGCCGGCTATTGAAGCTATTGTAAATGATAAGGCCAATGTGGTGCAGGGCTTTCTTGCAGCAGGACATGTATGTACAATTATGGGAATGGACGAATACTATCCCATAGTTGAGAAATACAAACTACCGATAGTGGTTACTGGTTTTGAGCCGGTCGATCTTTTACAAGGGATACTGATGGTAGTTAAGCAATTAGAGAGAGGTGAATACAAATTAGAAAACCAGTACAGCCGTGTTGTAAGGCCAGAAGGCAACCCGGAGGCGAGACAGGTAATTGAAGATATTTTTGAAATTGCTGACCGGGAATGGAGAGGTATCGGCAATATCCCGCTGAGCGGGTATGAAGTAAACAATAACTATGCAGCATACGATGCAAATAGAAAATTTGCAATAGACCTTACTAAAGCTGGTGAAAGTAAAGAATGCATTGCAGGTGAAATTCTAAGAGGTATTAAAAAGCCTGGTCAATGTCCTCAATTTGGAAAGAAATGTACACCATTGAATCCGCTTGGTGCGCCTATGGTAAGCAGCGAAGGAGCCTGTGCAGCTTACTATCATTTCAGTAAAATGGAGGAATTAGTTTAAATGTGACGTATGAATGAAAAAAATATAATACAACTATCCTGCCCGATGCCAGGATTTGACTTTGATGTAATAAACCTGGGACACGGCAGCGGGGGTGTATTGACTCATAAGTTGCTTAACAGTGGTGTATTTGATGTGCTAAAAAATGATTTACTTAATACAAAGCATGACGGAGCTGTTTTTGAATTAAATGGAAAGTTGGCTTTTAGCACGGATAGTTATGTAGTAAACCCGGTTTTCTTTCCTGGCGGGAATATCGGCGAACTGGCAGTGAATGGCACCGTAAATGATCTGGCGATGTGCGGAGCGATGGCAAAATATCTGTCGCTTGCTTTTATTTTAGAAGAAGGATTGCCAATAGAAGAATTTTGGCAGATACTGAACAGTATTAAAAAAAGTGCAGATAAGGCTGGTGTTCAGGTGGTGACAGGTGATACTAAAGTGGTGGAGAAAGGGAAAGGAGATAAGATCTTTATTAACACATCAGGTATTGGGATAATGCATGAAAAAGCGGCAATTGGTTTTAGCAGTATTGAGGAAGATGACCTGATCATTATCAGCGGGAATATTGCGGCACATGGAATTGCAATCATGAGTAAAAGACAAGGATTGGAATTTGAAACAGATATTCTGAGTGATACATGCAACCTGAATTTCACTATAAAAAAATTGCTGGATAGATTTGGGACTCTTATTCACTTTTTACGGGATGCTACCCGGGGTGGGGTGGCCAGTGTATTGAACGAAGTGGCTAAGGATGGAGGTTTTGGTGTTGAAATAAGGCAAAAAGAAATTCCTGTAACAGAACAGGTAAATGGCGCCTGTGAGATGCTGGGTCTTGATCCTTTGTATGTGGCAAATGAAGGAGTCTTTATATGTATTGTGAATGCGTCTGTAGCGGATGCTGTAGTAGAGATTTTGCATCAGGACGGAAACGGGATAAATGCAGCTATCATTGGAAATATTACAACAGGGCACAAAGGGCAGGTAGTATTACAAAGCAACATAGGAGGCAGGCGGGTGGTAAATATGCTGCCAGGAGAACAACTGCCGAGAATATGTTAATGAGAATGGATGATAACAAACTATCACATCCTGCCTCTGTAATAATGAATGATTGATTTTTTAACAATAGGCGCTTCACTCTTTTTTCCTACAAAGTAGAAACCTGAACCAAAATCAATATGGTATTTCTCAGGTATAATAGCATCCAGGTAATAGAGGAGGTAAAAAGGAATGGTAAATAACTTGGACAACTTGCTGCTTCTGAATAAGGATTCAAAATAATTCTGAATAACCCAGACCATACTAAAACCAATACCCAACACAGATCCCGAATTCAATTCTGTAAAGTTCTTAAATAAATACCGGTGACCTGAATGAGTGAACCGGGTAAAGTCGTATGCCCCTTCGTGTACCGTTTGAATGAAAGGGGTTTCGGCATACACAAAACCATCTTTTTTCAGTACCCGGTGTATTTCACCCACAACTACATGTGGTTCCAGAACATGTTCCAGTACTGCCTGTATTATTACAAGATCAAAGCAATGATTTTTAAAAGGGAGCTTATGCCCATCCGCTATGATATCTACATGCGGACTGTCGTACACATCCGTTGATATTAGCTTACCTTTTACATCCCTGACAAATTTCTTCATACCATCCCCTATAGTACCATCTCCAATCGCCAGTATCAGAGCTGATTCAGGAAATTCTTTTGCCAGTTGATCAAGATTCTTGTTTGTTTTCTTGTATGGGTAGCTGCTGATAGCAGTAAATATTCTTCTTATCAGATTTGATTTCCGGCTCAGGTAACTGATGCCATTTGTTTTTTTCAATGATTCAATATCAATGATTGAATCTGAATCATCGATAAAACAAGGCTTGCCGTTAATCTGCAAGTAATTTAAGGAAGGATCAAAAGATCTGAGTATTTGCGAGCACCCATGTATAAGGTTTAATATTAAAAATATACAGAATATACTAAATATGAAAAAAAATTAATCTAACAGTAAATTTCCGTACTCTCCGGCTTCTTTGGCGGATAGGGTATAGCTGTTCAAGGAGGCTGAGAAAATTATCCATGCTTGTTTATCAAATTGATATATAGATTCCTGAAGTTGTTTTATATGCAATATTTTTGTTGAATATCATTGAGTCTGAACTAAACTGGCAGGCAATAGTGCAATGGTATGTTTCCTGATTTCCGGCTAATAGTAAAAATTTATTTGATCGTTGAATGAACAAGAACTCATACAGGGGCTTCGGAATGCTGATGACACTGCATTTAGGTATCTTGTAGATACATATAAAGACAGGGTATTCAACACGGCTATTGGTATTGTTCAAAATGCTGAGGATGCGGAAGATGTAGCCCAGGAGGTTTTTATACAGGTATTCCGGTCAATAAAGGACTTTAAAGAAGAGTCGAAACTTTCGACATGGGTATACCGCATCACTACTACCCGTGCCCTTGACCTGCTCCGGAGCAGGAAAAGCAAAAAAAGGTTTGGTATCATTCAGCGCCTTTTTGGTGAAGGAAACGAACCGGTGCATGAAATACCTGATTTTAATCATCCGGGTGTGGCATTGGACAGAAAGGAAAATGCCGCAAAACTGTTTAAAGCCATTGCTCAGCTACCGGAAAACCAGAAAATCGCTTTTACCCTGCATAAACTGGAAGATCTTAGTTATCAGGAAGTTAGTGAAGTAATGAAAACTTCTGTGGCTGCAATAGAGTCGCTTATGCACCGGGCTAAGCAAAACCTGAGAAAAATATTGGAAAAAGAAAAAGGCTAACCAGTATTAATTCGAAGGTTTTGGAACATGTTAACGTCAAAAAAGTCGTATTATGGATATTGGAAAAAACAAGAAAATGGAAGAAATACTCAATAGTCTCGATGGCTGTCAGCGGGCCGGTGCTCCGGATTTCTTCTATACCCGTCTTAAAGCAAAGATGGAAAATGGAAGGGAAGTATCAACAGCACAATCATGGGTACTTCGTCCTGTTTATGCCGTGGCTGCATTACTCGTTGTCCTGCTGATTAATGCGGTGGTTATCTTCAGTAGCAATAATAATTCCTCTTTTGAAGACAAAGCCTCTGTTGATACTGAAGTATTCCAGTCTATTGCTGCGGAGTACAGGCTGAATGATAATAGTACCCTATACGATATAAACCAGGATAAATAGATGAAAAACTCCAATAATAAGATTTTGACGGTTGCTGTTGTTTTGTTGCTTGTTACTAACATAGCACTTGTTTTTTTCCTTATGAATAATAAGGGGAAAGGAAATGAGAAACGTACTGGTGCAAAAGGTGACCCTTCGGAAGTGATGGCAAAAGAGTTGAACATGACCGAGCAACAAAAAAATGAGCATAAGCAGTTAAAGGATGATCATTTCAAAGCGATGAAACCATTCTATGATTCTCTGCGTACTGCTAAAGCAGCTTTTTATGCATTAACAAAAGAAGCTGATGTGAACGACAGTACTTTGGCAGTATACAGCCAGCGTATTTATGACAGGCAGGCAGAGATTGATAAATACACTTTTGCTCACTTTAAAAAAGTGAGAAACCTGCTTACACCTGAACAGCAGCCGAAGTTTGATGAGTTTCTTCAAAAGATGATGCAGCGGGGTAGAAAGGATTCAGCATCAAAAGGAAAATAGATCAGGCATATATCCTTTCAATCGCATCCCGGTATTTCTCCATTACTACTTTTCTTTTCAGGGACAACTTAGGAGTCATCTCTCCGGTGTCCACACTCCATTCATTGGGCAGCAATTCAAATTTCTTTACCTGTTCAACATGGTTAAAGAATTTATTAAAGCTTTCCACTAACTCTTTAAAGAGCTCAATTACTTTCGGATTACGCAACACTTCTTCATGATCCGAGACAGCAACTCCATTCTTGCGGCACCAGTCAAACAAATTTGGGAAGGAGGGAACGATCAAGGCACTAACAAATTTTTTGTCGGCACCAACCAACATTACCTGTTCAATAAAAGGCGACTCCTTTAATTTGTTTTCAATAGGCAGCGGGGCTACATATTTACCACCGCTTGTTTTAAATAATTCTTTCTTTCGGTCAGTGATCTTTAAAAAATTATTCTCGGTTAATGTACCAATATCACCGGTACTGAACCAGCCATCATGAATAACTTCTGCGGTAAGGTCTGGCCGTTTATAATATCCCATCATGATGTTGGGACCCTTGCAAAGAATTTCACCATCTTCCGCAATTTTTACTTCTACTTCATTTATCAACGGTCCCACGGTGCCGAATGCCCTTCCACTTTCCTCATACCTGTTTACCGCCACTACCGGGGAGGTTTCCGTAAGGCCATAGCCTTCCATGATAGTTATTTTAGCGGCGGTAAAGATCCGGATCAATCTTACCTGGCAGGCGGCCCCACCTGTAACAATACATTTTATCTCATTACCCAGTCCTTCTCTCCATTTGCTGAAAATTAGTTTATTGGCCAATGCCAGTTTGAAATTGTACCAGGCTCCCAGGTCTTTATTGATCTCAAATTTTTCAGCAAGACTATGCGCCCAGAAGAATAATTTCTTCTTCGTACCGGTCAATTCATTGCCTTTTTGCATGATCTTATCATACACCTTCTCCAATAATCTTGGAACAGTAGTGAACATATGAGGTTTTACCTCTTTCAGATTTTCGCCGATTGTTTCCAGGCTTTCTGCATAGTAGATTGAAGTGCCTCTGAAAAGATAGAGATAGGTAACCATGCGTTCGAAAATATGGTTCAATGGCAAAAAACTCAGCGACCGCATCTCTTCACCGGGAGGGAAGCAAGGCATGGAGGACATTACATTGGAAAGGATATTGCGATGTGATAACATCACTCCTTTTGGAGTACCTGTTGTTCCGGATGTGTAAATGATCGTTGCCAGGTCTTCGTAGGTTATTTTGTCCGCTACAGGTTTAATCTGAGCAATCAGATCGGGAGTCGCCAATGCTGTTACCTCTTTCCAGTGTTTGGCATTAGCCACATGCTCAAAAGTATATATCTCTTTCAGGCTATGTACTTTTCCATTCAGGCTTAATACTTTAAGAAAAAGCTCTTCGTCATTTACAAATACCAGTTTTACCTGTGCATCGTTTAATACAAATTCAAGTTCGTTTACATTGATGGTAGGATAAATAGGAGTGAGGATAGCACCGATCTGCTGTACCGCCAGGTCAAGCATTACCCATTCGGGACGATTTTTACAAAGTATCGCTATTTTATCTCTTCCCTCCGCCGTCATATCATTGCAACTGATACCCAGACTTAGCAAGCCAGCGCTTAATTTATCGACCGTTTCTTTTACAACCGTGGTACTGTATTTTTTCCATTGGCCACCTTCTTTTCCGGCCAACATATCTTCTAAGGGTTTTCGCTCCAGGTGGTATTCAAGGCAGTCAAACAATCTTTTAGGCTCTGTCATGGTGCAATCGTTATAGGTGTTATATAATCAGTGTCTTAACCGGGATGAATGTACAATTTACTCGAAATTATATATAAAAAAAAGCCCTGTCTCATTTGAGGAGACAAGGCCGGAAGCAAAACATATTTTTAATTGACCTGGTAATATTGGCCGGCTGGCATTTTAAAGATCCTGCTTTTTTGAAAAGCGGTGAAGCCGTTGTATTCTTCAGCATGTGTACTCGTCCAGTTGTCATAAGCAGCTACATTCTCTGATGCGCCGAATAACCACTGGTTGTATGCATTAAACATCCCTTCCTGCAGCAATTGCCGGTGGTAGTCAAATAAACGGAAAGGATATTTTGCAGCATTGTTCTCATACCAGTCCAGTATAAACCTGGTCCTGATCATCGTC
>Ga0116142_10004858_pt1 | contig 12504 bp, 8 predicted proteins | sample AD_UKC033_MetaG_FD_89785 | JGI IMG/M metagenome (GOLD analysis project Ga0116142, IMG submission 89785) | Active sludge microbial communities of municipal wastewater-treating anaerobic digesters from USA - AD_UKC033_MetaG | ecosystem: Engineered > Bioreactor > Anaerobic > Digestate | place: USA... | reverse complement strand
TGAAGGCGAACTGGGAGCGGATCAAATTGGCGGAGAAGGCGAAGAGCGGCGGTGGCGAGGTGCCCAGTGTGCTGGAAGGGGTGCCTCGCGGGCTGCCCAGCTTGGTGAAGGCGATCCGGGTGCAGGACAAGGCGCGTGGGGTCGGCTTCGACTGGGAACACCGCGACCAGGTGTGGGACAAGGTGCACGAGGAACTGGCCGAACTGAAGCAGGAGGTGGATGCCGGCTCCGACAAGCAGGCCGAGGAATTGGGTGATGTGCTCTTCAGCCTCGTGAACTACGCGCGTTTCCTGGGCATCGACCCGGATGAGGCGCTGGAACGCACCAACCGCAAGTTCATCCAACGTTTCCAGTTCCTGGAGCAGGAGAGCCGCAAGGATGGCAAGGTGATGGGTGAGATGAGCTTGGCGGAGATGGACGCCTATTGGGAACGGGCCAAGGGCCAGGACGATCGACCGGCAACGGCTACTGCGTAACGTTCGCTTCACGTTCCTTACCTTGGATCGAGCGACCTTTGCGGCCCCTTGGACGTCCTGAGAACGATGAGCATGAGCCTTTGGAAGCGTGAGCGCGCCTTCTTGATCCCCGTTGTACTTCTCGCGGTCGGCACTTCCGTAGCGCAGATCCCCACGAAATGCCTGGAGATCGAGAGCATCCTGGTGGACGCCTGCAACCCCGCTTCGCTCTGCCCCGGCAGCTCCGAAGGCCAGAACGAGATGGTGCGCTTCCGCGTCGGGCCCGCGGATATCGCCTTGGGTGACCTCGAGGCGGATTGGCCGAACAACACCTGGCGTGGTCTGGTGCAGAACAGCACCACCGCCTCCATCACCAGCCAGTTGAACGCCAGCATCGCCAGTTGCGGCCTGCTCATCGAACCGCCCCAAGGGATCATCCCTGCAGGCAGCACCGTCCTCCTGGTGACGAGCACGGAGATGTGTGTGGCAGGGAACTCCTTCGCGGCGCTCACCGATACGATCTACCTGATCTTCCAGGACGCGGGTAACACGAGCGGCCATTTCGCCAACAGCCCTGCAGCTGGACAGCCCGTGAGCCCGACGCCGCCCGTCGGGAATAGCGAGCGCACGCTCATCCTCTTCGATAACGCCTCCAATTGCAGCGACACCGCCACTTATGTCCGTGAGCTGCTGGTGAACAGCCTCGGCACCTACGGTGGCATGGCCGGTGAGAGTGATGGCGGCACGGCGGAGTTCAGCTGGCCCGGTGTGCCGGTGGCGAGCTACGTGAATTACGGCTGCCAGGCGCCCTTCCTGCCGGTGGTGGTGGAAGCCACGGCCGTTGGCACCCTTTGTGGCGCTTCCGGTACCGTGGACATCAGTGCCGAGGTGACGGGTGGCACCTTCACCAGCGTACAGTGGAGCGGAGGAACGGGCACTTTTGGAGATCCGAACGCCTTGGTAACGACCTATACCGCTGGTGCAGGTGACATCGGGACCGTGATCCTGACGCTCTGTGCGCAAGCTGATTGTGTGGATCCGATCTGTGGAAGCGTTCAGGTCGCATCCGGCTCCGGACCGATCATCACCATCACCGGCAACGGTCCGCTGTCCATCTGTCCCGGCCAGCAGGTGGTGCTCACCGCTTCGGGGGCGGATAGCTACGTCTGGGCCGGTGGACAGATCGGGGCCTCGATCACCGTGGACCAACCGGGCACCTACACCGTGACCGGTACGGACGCCTGTGGGACGGCCGATGGTTCCGTTGAGGTGACCCAAGCGAGCGGCATCGTGGTGACCATTTCGGGCAACACCAGCGTCTGTCCGGGTGGCACCACCACCTTGACCGCAAGCGGTGCGACCAGCTACCTCTGGAGCACGGGTGAGTTCACGCCGAGCATCACGGTGAACGCGCCTGGCTTATACAGTGTCAATGGCAGCAGCAGCTGTGGTTCGGCCACGCAGGCGGTGAACGTGACCCTGGGTTCGGCTCCCTTCGTCAGTGTATCCGGTGATACCGAGGTGTGCGCCGGTGCCACCGCGACCTTGACGGCGACCAGCAATTCGCCGGTGGAATGGAGCACGGGGGAAGAGACCCTCTCGATCGAGGTCGCGGACGGTGGAACCTACACCGTGACGGCCACGAACGCCTGTGGCTCCGCTTCGGCCTCCATCGATGTCGCAGTGGTGCAAGCGCCCACCGTGCTCATCAGCGGTGACCCGGCGATCTGCGCGGGCCAGAGCACCACGCTCACGGCTTCGGGTGCCGATGAATACGAATGGAGCGACGGCAGCACTGGTCCCACCATCACGATCGATCAAGCCGGACCGATCACCGTGACCGGAACGACGACCTGTGGATCGAACGATGCGACCGTCACCATCACGGAAGGAGCATTGCCGGTGGTGACCATCAGCGGTGAGGACCTGCTGTGCGCTGGATCGACGATCGTGCTCACCGCGACGAGCAATGCACCGATCGTCTGGAACACCGGGGCCACCACCAGTTCGATCACGGTGAGCACCGCCGGGCTGTACACGGTAACGGCCACGAACGGCTGTGGAAGCGACTCGGATGGGCAGACCGTGACCGCCTCGCCTCTGAGTGCGAGCTTCACTGCATCACCTTCGTCCGGGACCGCGCCGCTTGCCGTCCAGTTCAACAACACCAGCACCTCCGGGTCCGCGCCCGTGTGGGACTTCGACGGCCTGGGGACGAGCACGGCCACCTCGCCGGGCTTCACCTTCGATGAACCGGGTTCCTACCTGGTGACCTTGTTGGTGACCTTGGACGGCTGTGAAGCTGAAGCGGATGCCGTGATCAATGTGGTTCAGGCCGGCCCTGGTACCGCGAGCACGATCAGCATCCCGAACGTCTTCACCCCGAACAACGACCGCGTGAACGATGTGCTCTCCCTCCAGGCGGTGAACATCGTCTCCGTGGAGGTGCTGATCTACAACCGTTGGGGACAGAAGGTGAACGAATTGCGGCGTGTCGGTGAGGTCTGGGACGCCCGATCGATGAGTGGGAACGTCGTACCTGATGGCACCTACTTCTACACGTTGACCGCGCAGGGTGCGGATGGTGTGCAGCATTCCGCGAACGGGCATATCACGGTGGTGCGTTGAGCGCATCGCCTTCAGCCTCATGGGTGATCGAAGGAGGCATATCTCGAAGGCCGGATGGCTCGTCCTGATCGGAGGACTGTTCCTCGTGGAAGACGGTTCAGCCCAATGTACCTCGGTCATATCGACCTTTCCCTATGACGAGTCCTTCGAGATGGGTCCGACGTGGACCACCGGAGGGGTGAACAACGACTGGGCCTGGGGTACACCGGCGCATCCCACGGTGAACGCGGCGGCAGAGGGCCTTTATGCCTGGTGTGTGGGCGGGCTCACCGGCAGCTTCTACAGCAATGGGCAACAGAGCTGGCTGGAATCGCCCTGCTTCGACATCTCGGGGCTCACCTACCCTTGGCTGAGCTTCAGCATCTGGTGGGAGACCGAGCGGAACTACGATGGCATCGGCCTGCAATACTCGTTGAACGGCGGCACCACCTGGATCAACCTTGGCGGCAGTACGGTACCATCGGATTGCCACACCATGAACTGGTTCAACAGTGCGAACATCACCGCGCTGAACCTGGCCAGCCCGCGCAGTGGTTGGAGCGGCACGAGCACCACGGGTGGCTGTGCGAGCGGTGGCGGCAACGGGTCTTATGTGACCGCTTCGTTCTGCCTGCTCGATGCCCAGTCCATCGATCCGGTGAAGTTCCGGTTCATCTTCGGTGCGGGCACCATCTGCAACACCTTCGATGGGGTGGCCATCGATGCGATACACATCGGCGAAGCACCTCCGCTCACCGCCGACTTCACGTACACCTGCGCCGGCAGTGCAGTGAACTTCTCCGCCACGGGCAACGTGGGCTGCGTGGAACAGGGGACCTGGAACTTCGGTGATCCAGCCTCGGGCGCGGCGAACACGGCGACAGGCGCATCCGCCGCGCACAGCTATCCAGGTCCGGGCACCTACACGGCCACCTTCACCATGACGGGCTCCTGTGGAGCGCCGGTGGTCGTGCAGCGGGACATCGTGATCGCCGGTCTCTCGTTCGATGTGGTCGACGTCAGTTGCACACCCAACAGCGGATCCGTCACGGTGAACGTCGATGGTGGCGTTGGTCCTTACTCGTACGATTGGGATCCAGGGGGCGCGAACACCGCGACGATCGACGGTCTCGCACCGGGCGAGTACACCGTCCTGGTGCAGGCGCCCGATATGTGTCCTTTGCAAGGTTCCGTGGTGGTCGGCGAGGATGGTGCGAACCTTTCCGCCAGCGCCACGACGACCGATCCGACCTGCGCGGGAAGTGATGATGGCACGGCCTCGATCACGGTGAGCGGTGGAACGGGCAGCTACACCTTCGTGTGGGCTCCCAGCGGCGGATCGACGTCGGTGGCCACTTCGCTCGCACCGGGCCTGTACACCTGCACCGTTGCCGATGAGGTCGGCTGCTCCGCCGAGGTGGAGGTGGAGATCGTGGAGCCGGCCGCCATTGTCGTTGATCCTGTTCCCGACACGGGCATCTGCGCGGGTGAGAGCACGCTCTTATCCGCGACCGCTTCCGGAGGGGTGGGGGCGTTGACCTTCACCTGGATACCCAACGGTCCTGAAGTGGCACCACTGGTCACCACGTCGTACACCGTCACGGCCACGGACGCGAACGGATGCACGAGCGAAGCGGTACAGGCCGTGGTGAACGTTGCTGCCACGGTGGAGCCCGTGGTCTCGTGGGACATCGATGCCGGATGCGTGCCGTTATGCGTCAACTTCGTGGATGGGACGGGTGCGCCGGGTGAACGCTCCTGGTCCTTCACCGATGGCTCGAGCGCGGTGGACCTTATCGCGGTGGCACATTGTTTCGGTCAAAGTGGTCCTCAAGGTGTGACCATGACGTTGACGACGGTCGATGGTTGCGAGAGCACGGTGGTGCTTGAGGACATCATCAATGTGTATCCCGTCCCGGACGCTTCCTTCCTGGCCACACCTGAAGTGGCGGTACTGGGTACTCCCATGACCTTCACCCGACTTGGAGCCGGGGACGAGGCGGCCCAGTGGTCGTTCGGTGATCCTTCCGACAGCACGGATACCGGCGATCAGGTGTCCTTCACGTACCCGGACATCGGGTGCTATACGGTGACCTTGGAAGTGACGGGCGAGCTCGGTTGCGCCAGTTCCTCAACGGGCCTGGTCTGCGTGGAGGACGCTTTCGCACTCTATGCACCGAACGCCTTCACGCCGAACGCGGACGGCTTCAATGATCTCTTCGTCATCAGCACCACGGTCTCGGATCCCCGTGAATATTCCCTGTCCATCTTCGATCGCTGGGGGAGACCGGTCTATAACACCGATGACCCATATCGGGGATGGAACGGTGAGGGAACACCGTCCGGGGTGTATGCTTGGAGCGTGCGGCTGCGGGACAGTGAAGGCGATGTGCAACAGCGGCAGGGCCATGTGACGCTCGTGCGGTGATCGGTAGTCGCTGGGAAAGGACGAAGCCCGGAGGTCCGGGCTTCGCACGATGAGCGGAGGACCGATCAGCGGATGTCGTTCAACTTGCGCCTGAGCTGGTCCAGTTCCTTCTCCAGTTCCTCACGGGTCTGGGTGCGCATGGCCTCCTCCTTGGCGGCATCGGGCTTGTCACCCTCGATCTTGTTCAGGTTGCCCTGGAGCTTGGCTTCGCTGCTCATCAGCTTCGCCAGGTCCGCCTCTCCGCTGGTCAGCTTGGACCGCAGCTTCGCCAGCTTCTCCAGGTCCTTCGGGTTGTTGGTCATCTGGAATTTCTTCTCCAGACCCGCGATCTCCCCGCTCAACTTGGCGTTGTTCGCCTGGATCTTGCCCTGCTTCGCCTTGATCTTCTTCAGGTCGCTGTTCAGCTTCGCGCTCTTCTTGTCCAACTTGGCCGCATCGGCCTGGGCGTTCTCCTGCTTGCCGGTGGCCTTGTCCAGGCCCTTCTCCTTGGTGGTGATCTGCTTCTGCACCACGGCCTTGTTGTACCGCACGGCCATGTCGTACATCGCCTTCTCCGCCGCCTGTTGTTCATCCGCCGCCACGCTGTCGTTCCTGGCGAAGGCGAGCGTGAGCCTGCCGATCCCCAGCTTCTTGTCCGAAGTGCTGCTGGCCAGGATGGTCAGGGGCGTGGTGGCGATGGCCGGTTGCATCACACCGGTCGCTTTGACGGGCTTGCTTCCGCTCAACTCCTTGCTCATCGGCTTGTACTCCGCACGCCACAGGTCCATCGCCTCATTGCCATCGCTCTCGAACACGGTGATCGTGAAGGCGGGCAACCGGTGGGTGCCATTGGTCATCGAATCAGGAACTACCGCGATGGTATTGCTCCACAGCAGCGCATAGCCCTCCTTCGTGGTCTGGGCGTTCAAGTTCGCGGCGATCAGGAGGGAGCCGATCGCAAGTAAGAGGTGACGCATGGTTCCGATCATTGGGTCTGTGAAAGTATGGACGAACACGGTGCAGACCGGTCACTTCGCCATGCGACCGTCGTTCTCCTGGAGTTCGACAAGTGCGCGGTACACACGATGCAGTGGCAGGCCCATCACGGTGTAGAAGCTGCCCTCGATGCGCTCCACGGCGACATAGCCGATCCAATCCTGCACGCCGTACGCGCCGGCCTTGTCGAAGGGCTTATGGCGGTCCACGTAGTAGGCGATCTCCTCCGGGGTCAAGCTGGCGAAGTGGACGATGGCCGTGTCCGAAAAGCGGATCGTCCGGTCCCTGGTCCGCATGCATACGCCGGTCACCACCTCGTGCTTCCTGCCGGAAAGCAAGGCCAGCATCCGGGCGGCGTCGTCGGCATCCTCCGGCTTGTTCAGCAGCAGGTCGTCGACGATGACCGTTGTATCGGCGGTGATGAGGACCTGGTCCGGGGCGAGCGGTCCGGTGTAGGCTTCCGCCTTCTTGTGCGCCAGATGTTCCGCCACCTGGTCATTGGGCATGCCGGCAGGCGGCGTCTCGTCCACATCGGTGCGTGTGATCTCCACCGGGAGATCCAATCCTTGCAGGAGCTGCCGTCGGCGCGGGGAGGCGGATGCGAGGATCAGGCGCCAGGTGAGCTTCATGACAGGTACCGGATAAGGATGGCGTATCCGATGGCCATCACCATCGCGACCTTCATGATGTTCCCCGCACGGACGAACTCCTCGCGATGCTGCGCCTGATAGGTGAAGCCTGCCGACAACAGCAAAGGGCCGATGACGCCGATGCCGATGTACCAATAGGAAAGGGGGTCGCGCAGGAACTGCGAGCGCACGAGGAGCAGCAAGGTGATGATGATGGCGATGTGGGTGAGCGCGATGGCCTTCGCCCACTTCATGCCCCAGGCGATGGGCAGCGTCCGGCAGCCGTCGGCCTCATCCCCCTTCACATCGGCCATGTCCTTCTGCAGCTCGCGCACCAGGGTGCTGAGGAAGGCGAAGACCGCGAAGCCGAGGATCCAGTACCAGAGCTCGATGTGGAAGGGTTGCATCTCGTAACGGTCACCGTTCGGAAGCGCTACGATCCATGCGGGATCCATGGCGCGCTGCAACAGGGGCAGTTCGTAGAGGCCGACCGTGAGCGGGACGAGCGCAGTGAGGGTGGCGACGAGTCCGTTCCCGATGATCAACCTGCGCTTGAACGTGGTGCTGTACACCCAGAGGGCACCGATCGCGAAGGCCGGAATGGCGGCCCATTTGAACAGCCCGCTCCGCCAGGCAACGAAGGTGCCCAGCAGAAGGCCGATCCCGCTGAGCACGGCATGGGCCGTCATCGCCACACGGCGGCGGACGGTGCGACCTACGATGACCTTGCCCGGCTTGTTGATCCGATCGATGCGCGTGTCGAAGTAGTCGTTGATCACATTGCCACCGGCGGCGATGAGCACCGTGCTCAGGACCAGCAGCAGGAAATGGAACAACGGCATCTGCGGCCCGAAGTGCGGCGGCAGGATGAGCTCGCTCCGCTGCACATCACCCACTTCGGCCACCAATTGGCGCAGTCCGCGCTCGAGGTGCCCGCCGATGACACCATAGCGCATCAACGCCATGGTGGCCGCGATGATCAGCAGGTTCGTCGGACGGGTCAGCTTGATCAGGTCCCTCATCTCACCAGGTGTGCGCCGCCTCGGTCAACCATTTGCCCTGCACCTTCATCACCTGCTCCAGCAGGTCGCGCACGCAGCCATGCCCACCCTTGGCATGGCTCACGTACGAGCTGATCGCCTTGATCTCCGGCGCGGCATCCGCAGGGCAACAGGGGAAGCCAACGCGCTCCATCACGCGGATATCGGGGATGTCATCGCCCATGTACGCGGTGGTCGCGGGGTCGAGGCCGGTCTCCCTGATGAGCTGTTCCAGGCGCTTCACCTTGTCCTTCTGGTGATCGAAGTAATCCACCACGCCCATGCGGCCGAAGGCTTCGGTCAACCCTGCGCTGCGTCCACCCGTGATGATGATGATGCGCAGCCCTTCCTTGATGGCATGTTGAACGGCGTAGGCATCCCGGGAGTGTAGGGTGCGAACGGGGTCGATGCCGGGGATCAGCAGATTCCGCCCATCGGTGAACACGCCGTCCACATCGAAGCAGAAGGCCTTGAGTCCCGAGAGCCGCTCCTTATAGGTCCGTAAGTCCATCGTCCGGGTGCCCGTGAGCGCGTAGGATCATGCTGCTGAGCCTGGCATAGGCGGCGCGAAGTTCGGGATCCTCTGTTAAGCGATCGAGATGATGGTGGATCGTTCCCACGTCGCCGCGACGGGCCGGACCGGTGAGGGCTTCCAAGGCTCCGATGGCCTCCACCCTGCGCGCCATGGCTGCAAATGCCGGAACGAGGATGTCAGGGTCGATGCCTTGGTCCTTCAGAAGCTTCTGTGACCGTGCGAGCAGGTAGGTCGGAAGGTTCAGGCTGATGGCCGCCGCCGCATGCACGAGTTCGCGCTGGCCATGATCGAGCTCACTGACGCGCGTGCTCAATGCGGTGGCCAGTTCCTTCAGGGTGATCCGGGCGCGTTCCGAGTTGCCATCGATCACCATGGGCACCTGTGCAAGGTCCATCGGTTCGCCGGGGCTCAGGGAGATCAGCGGCCAGAGCACCCCGCGATCGGGATGGGGCAGGAGTTTGTCCAGGTCGCCAGCGCCGCTGGTGTGGGCCACCACGGCATCACCCAACGGGATGTGCAGGGCCACATCGGCAATGGCGTCATCGCTCACGGCGATCAGGAGGAGGTCAGCATCCGGAAAGGCTTCGTTCAATTGGACCGGCTCCGTGTTCAGGTCTGTTGCCAGCACGCGAGCGCGTTCCATGTTCCTTCCAGCGATACCAACAAGGTCGTGGTGGCTCCGGCGAATGCCGTGACCCAGATGGAATGCCGCACGACCGGTACCGATGAGGAGGATCTTCATGCGAGCTGCCGTTCTTTCCGGATCATGCGTATCAACGCCTCACCCGCTGCCACACCGCCATGAAGGTGCCGATGAAAAGGAGCACACATCCGATCCACAGGATGTTGATGCCCGGGAACACGATCGCCTGCATCACCAGGAACTCCGACTCGGCCACGTTCAGTCCGATCGCGGTGCGCGGTTCCTCCGTTCCCGGGATCGGGCCGCCATGACCCATCACCGGACCCTCCTCGGTCTTCACCGTCGCCAGGCTGTATCGGATGCGCAAGGGTTCGAGCTCCGCCGACTTGCCCATGACCGGTTGGCCGTTCGCATAGATCACCAAGGGTCGTGCCTCGAACCAGCGGTCAGGGCGATACAGGTCGCGCACCCGGAGCTGCGCGGCATAGACCGTGTATTGGTCACCGAGCATCCGCAGGGTCACGCTATCGCGCATGATGTACACGCTGTCGATGATCGCCATGGCGGTGGGCGTGATGATGCTATCGCCGACATGCTTCTCATAAAGCCTGTCGGGCATCCAGCTGTCATCCGCGGTGTCGCTGGCGAGTGCGAGGTCCGCGTAGCGCACGTGCGTGTATAGGTCGCGCTGGAGCCAGTGCTTCGTGCTCGGTTCCGCCACATTGCCGAAGCGCGGGTTCAGCTGCACGAAGGGGGCCAGGCCGAAGAGGCGTTCCCCGGGGGCGCTGGAGCTCCAGTCCTCGGTGTGCCATAGTTCGCGGCGAGCGAATCGCTCCAGGGGGGTCCAGTGGCCAGGCTGGTCCTCCAGGAAGTAGCGGCCTGCCGTGTGGTCGTTCATCGCCACGAAGAGCATGTCACCCACACGCACCGAGTCACCTTTGGCGTAGGTACGCGGCACCGCGGCGAAATAGTCCATGTCGTAGTACAGGTTCACACCTTCCTGACGCTTGGACCCGTAGTGGACGAAGTGATCACCCATGCGCACCGTGTCCCCGCGATAGAGCAGGATGTCCTCGCTGTTGCTGAAGCCTTCGTTCAGGAAGCGCAGGTCCATATTGCGCGTGTTACGGCTGACCTCCTCCTGCCTGCTCGTGCTGATCAAGGCCCCCAGCAGGACCAGTCCGAAACCGACGTGCGCCACGGATGCCCCTGCGCTCTTCAAGCTGCCCTTCAACACGGAAGGGATGTACCAGGCATTGGCGAGGATGGCGAAGGTGGTGGCGAAGAAGAGCGCGACCAGGGTCAGTTCCTGCAACGTGTACTTCAGCAGGTACACGCCCAACGCCGTGATCGCAAGGGATAGGAAGAAGGAGAGGGCGAGCTGCCGGCGGAACTTCCTCATGTCCGTATCCTTCCACCGGAGGTATTGACCGAAGGCGATGAGGAAAGTGACGATGAAGGCGAAGGGGATCTGCCACTTGTTGTAGTGGGCGATGGCCTCTCCCGGTGGCGCGAGCTTCGCATCAGCGAGGTCCTTGAAAAAGGTGCTGCCCGTGGCTTCACCGATCCAACCGAAGACCTTGTCGAAGGGCTCCAACAGCAGGTTGAAGACCGGTACGGAGGTACTGAAGGTGATCTGCATCGCGCTGAGCAGCAACACCAGCGATCCGATGAACAACCAGAACTCCCGCGACCACAGCGACTCCTCGGGCTCCCTGCTCGCGAAGCCCTGTCGGTAGGCGCTCACCAGCATGCCGATGCTGACGGCACCGAACAACAGGATCGCCGGGACCTGCACCTGCAGGCCGACGCCGATCGCCAGCAGGATGACCGAGATGATGGCGTAGAACCGGCGCTGACCCATGTCGGTCAGCAGCATCATCACACTGAGGCCGATGTAGAACAGCAGGAAGAGCAGCAGGCCGGGCAGCATGCCATCGCCCGTGAAGCTGTGCACGCTGGTGTCTCCGAGCACACCGCTGCGGGTGAGGAAAGTGGAATAGAGGACGAGGATGAAGGTGATCAGCGTGAGCAGGAACAGGCTGAAGAGCGCGGTGGGCTTGCGCTTGTTCACGATCATCAGGTGCCCCGCCGCGACCAGGGTGATCCACGGGACGAGCGAGGCGTTCTCCACCGGGTCCCAGGCCCAGAAGCCACCGAAGCTGAGCGCTTCGTAGGCCCATGCGCCGCCCATGAGGATGCCGGTACCGAGGATCATGATGCCGAAGAAGGTCCAGGGGAGGGCAGGGACGATCCATCCGGTGCGGTCTTTGCGCCAGAGGCCTGCCAGGGCGTAGGCGAATGGTACCAAGGTGGCCGCGAAGCCCAGGAAGAGCGTGGGCGGATGGATCACCATCCAATAGTTCTGCAACAAAGGATTCAGACCGCTGCCATCAGCGGGAATAAAATCGGGTTGAATTTTGAAAATAGGATCATCCAAAGCATCTCTCAGCAAAATGAAAGGAGAGCTTCCCAGTTTGATATTGATAAGGGGGATAACGACACCAAGAACCATAGATAGCAGGAAGGCCTGAACGAGGGCAAATACAATCATTACAGGGGCCTCCCAGTTTTTTTGAGTATGTATGACAACAATGCCCAGGAGTGCTTGCCAGAAGATCCAGAGTAGAAAGCTTCCCTCCTGGCCTTCCCAAAAGCAGGAGACCATATAATGGGCGGGGAGATGCCTGGACGAATGACTGTAGGCATAATGATACTCAAAGTAGTGGTTGTAGATAATCGAGAATAAGGAAACAAACACCCCAATGATGGCCAGGGTGTGAATGTAAAAGGCAACCCTTGCATTCAATCTCCAGGCTTCTTTGACGGGCATGTCATCGGTTGACTTTGATTTCCAATAAGCCAGCGCGGTGACCATGGAGGTAACAAAGGAGAGTATAACAAAAAAGTGACCCAGGTCACCGATGAAGTAATGAATCATTGAAGTGTTTTTCTTCCGGCTATGCCTGGTTTATTAAACTCCGGCATTCACAGTTTGTTCCTGATATTTCGAGGGACATTTCAAGAGAATTTTATTGGCAACAAAATTATCGCCCTGGTAATTGCCGATAATAACCACATTCTCTGAGCGGGTAAAATCAGGGGGCATTGGTTCATTATAAAAGACCTTTTGTTCTTTCCCGTTTTCATCAATAAGTATAAATGAAAAAGAAAGGTTGTCTGCGGCATTCT
>Ga0116142_10004856_pt1 | contig 12509 bp, 9 predicted proteins | sample AD_UKC033_MetaG_FD_89785 | JGI IMG/M metagenome (GOLD analysis project Ga0116142, IMG submission 89785) | Active sludge microbial communities of municipal wastewater-treating anaerobic digesters from USA - AD_UKC033_MetaG | ecosystem: Engineered > Bioreactor > Anaerobic > Digestate | place: USA... | reverse complement strand
TGAAAACGTCAGTAGTTTCGGCACGGGTTGGCCGCTGGTTGTCGATCATCGACTCGAGCATCTGAGTGGCGGTTATGACTGTTTTGCCACGGCGACCGCATTTGGTCAGCAGTTGGCGCTGAATGGCCGGCACTTCCTGGATAGGCATTTCCACGCCCAGATCGCCACGGGCGATCATTATGCCTTCGCAGTTATCGAGAATCCGGTCGATTTCGTCGATGGCTTCAGGTTTTTCAATCTTGGCAATGATACGTATCGGGGCTTCGCCAATAAGTTGCTGCAGATCGACGAGATCCTGGGCCTTTCTGACGAAGCTGAGAGCGACAAAGTCGAGTTTCTGTTCGATCATGAATTTCAGGTCGAGCTTGTCTTTGGCGGTTATGGTTTCGATGCTGAGCGCGATTCCGGGCATGCTCAGCCCTTTTTTGTCTTTGAGAGGCCCGCCGTCTATCACGATGCAGTGAACCCGGTTTTCAGCAATGCTTTCAGCTTCCAGGACTATATTGCCATCATCGAGCAGAATGCTGTTGCCGGGTTTTATATCTTTTGTCAGATAAGGGTAGGAGGTTCCTATGCCTTTTTCAGTGCCTGGTTCTTCAGGATCTTCGCTTAAAAAGAATTTATCGCCGGCCTGCAGCTCGACAGGCCCGTTGATAAATTTGCCGATACGGATTTTGGGGCCGCAGAGGTCGCCAAGAATCGCTGTGTGGCTGCATTTGTTGCTGGCAGCCAGCCTGATTGTGTTTATGGCTGCCAGGTGGCTTTCATGGCTTCCATGAGAAAAATTGAGGCGGAAAACGTTAACTCCCGACACAATAAGTTTTTCTACGGTTTCGAGAGCTGCCGACGCGGGGCCGAGGGTGGCGACGATTCTGGTTTTTTTGCCGGTCATATTTGCGATCTCCTGCCAGTGTTATGAGTATTCTTTTCTGTTGGTCAGCATACACACATATTCTTTCTTATGCAAATTTTGCCGGCTGCTATTCGGATACGTTGAAAAAAATATTGCCGTAAATGGCAGGTTTTGCCGATAGACATAGGGAAAAAAATATAAATTGTTGCCAGCAATCAGGAGGCAGAACATGAAAAGGCTTGTATTAACCGGGTTTCTGGTGCTTTTTCTGAATGTACCTGCTTTTTCTCTTTCCTTTGATGCCTTACCGGGCTATCAGGATGAGGGAATGAAGCTTTATGTTCGGGGAACCGGAAAACTGCAGGAACGAAACTTCGTTGAGGCCGTTACCGACTTGACGCGCGCGGTCAAACTGCGCCCCGATATTGCCGAGGCTTTTCACAATCTTGGTTTTGCCTTTGAAAAAACCGGCGATCTGAAAAATGCTGCGCGAGCCTATGAAAGAGCTTTGAATTTAAAGCCCAATTATCCTTCGGCGCTCAATAATCTGGGTTATCTCCTTGCCACGACTGAATCAGACCCGGCCAAAGCGGTAATGCTCTGTCAGAAAGCGGTCGAACTGCAGCCAAATTCCCCCAGCTTTCACGATTCTCTGGGTTGGGCACTCTATAAATCAGGACGCCACAATGAGGCGGCCAATCATTTCAATGCTGCTATCAGGCTTGAGCCGGGTTTTTTCAAGTCTCATTTCAATCTTGGTCTGGTTGAATTCTCTGCTGGAAACTTCAATGCCGCCGCCGGCCATTTCAGAAACACAATTCAGTTGAACGCCGGCTATCTCAAGGCTTATGTTCCTTTGGCCGACTGCTATGAAAAATTGAACGATGATGCCAAGGCATTGCATGTTTACAGACAGGCTCTGGCAAAAGCTCCTGAATCTGATCCGATTAAAAGGCATCTCGAAAGAAAAGTGAAGAATCTGACGACTGAATCTAAAAAGTTTTATTTCAGTAACGTCAAAAAAATGCAGGGCAGCACCAAGTTGCAGGAATTTATGGAGCGAAAAGGTCGCTCTGGAAGTCTCGGAGCTGCCTATAATGTTGCAGCTGCGCCTGTTGACAGTAATACCAGTTTTACGCCGGTCAGTGCCATCGAGACCCCGGCGGCTGTTTTCAATCAGCCTGTCGTGACTGCTCCCATGCTCAGCACAGCTCGCAGTGACGCGTTCAGTAGAGCCAGTATCGCTGCCAGAAACGAAAGAGATACGAATACCGTTGCTTCATCATATTCTGCTGCTTCGGTTAGAATGACCTCGAGTCCCAGAGAAATCACGGTCAACCAGGAGCGGGAACTTGAGAGAAAGTATTCTCTGAGCAAGTCTTATCTTGACCGTGGTTTGGTTACCGAGGCGGCTAACGAACTTGATTTCATCATCAGTAATGCTCCGGAAACCACTATGGTGTCGCGTCAGGCCCGTAACCTGCTCCTCAGAGTGAAAAAACAGATTGAAGAAAAGAGCACGAAAAAAGCCCAGACTCACCTTGATATGGCCAAAGATTTTTTCAGATCTGGCCAGTATTCTTTGGCAGAGGCAGAATTCGGCAAGGCCTTGAATCTTGATCCTGAGAACGCTGAAGCTTATAAAGATCTGGCATTGCTCTGCTATAACCAGGGTCGCTATCAGGATGCCTATGAAAAGAGCAAGAAGGCCATAGCCCTCGACAGAACTCTCAAAGAGGCTTACGTGGTTCTGGCTTCTCTTTATGCAAGAAAGGGCCGGCCAGATGATGCCAGAAGAACTCTGCAGATGGTCAGACAGGTATCGCAGCGGCGTGATGCCGTCGATGAGCTGGCCGATAAAATGCTGGCATCATTGACTACAGAATATTGATTCCATGAAGATTTTTCGCGATAAAGAAGTTACAGTCGGTTTCTCTGACGCCGGTGACGGCGACTTGTCTTTTTATAATATGGACTCAGCGACCGTAGAATCTGCATGGAACAGCCTGGAAGCCACCAGAGAAATGGCTATAGCCCTGCCGACTTATGCAAATCAGGTTCACCGCGATAACATTTTGACAGTGGCGGCCGAGACGCCGTGTTTCCTGGCGGGTGAGGCCGATGGTCTTATTACAGGCCTGACAGGCCGACCCATCGGAGTTTTTTCTGCCGATTGTCTGCCTTTGATTATATTTTCAGAAGTTGCTACAGCTGCGATTCACGCTGGTTGGCGCAGCACCTGTCTGAATATCGGGCAGAAAGCTGTCGAAAAATTTACGACCGGCTTCGCGGTTTCCCCGCAGAGTCTCAAAGCTTTTATCGGCCCGTGTATAGGCCAGTGTTGTCTTGAGATGGGCGAAGAAGTGCTGAATCAGTTTTTAGATGCTGACAGGCAGTGGGCAAGGTTTTTTGTCAAAAAAGATAAATGGCATCTTGATCTGCGCAGTTTGAATCGCTGGCAGTTACTGCAGGCTGGAATACCCGAGGGCAGTATCGTCGATTTTGACCGTTGCACGTTCTGCCACGAAAAAGATTATTTCTCGTTCCGGCGGCAGAAAAAACGAAATGGCAGCATGTTTTCGTTTGTTGTCAGGCATAAATGAAGGAAATTTGTTTTTAAGCTAATAACTTATTCGACCTTTGACGATGATTTAAGTGAAATTTTGTCAAGTTACTCTGAAAAGGAGATTACCTTATGTGGAAAAAGGTTGTGCCCAGAAAAGCCGGGCGAAATATCATGGCAGTTGCCTTGCTGCTGATGATTTTCACCTTGTTCGGCTGCACCACTGGAACCAAGAAAGATCCGGGTCTGACAGACTACGAAGCTCCGAACATTCCTCAGAATGTTACTGCGGTTGGGCGTGAGCGTGCCTGTCTGATCAACTGGTCGTCCAATACCGAGGCCGACCTTGTCGGTTATAAGATTTACAGATCCGCAAGCTCAGGTGGCCCATTCACCCTTATAGCTACCATCGGAACTCAGCCGGCGCCTTCATATCTTGATAACGATCAGCAGAATGGTCTGGTAAATGATCAATACTATTTTTACAAGATTTCTGCTTTCGACACTCAGGGTAAAGAATCAGACCTGTCACGCACCAATGCGATACAGGTTCGCGCCGGTCTGCCGACCGAAATGAGACCTCCCAGGGTCGTCAACATCAAGGCCAGAGCTTCGACTGAAGCAGTTTACGTAGCCTGGGACAAAGTAACCTCAAGCCACATAAGGGGATATAATATTTATCGTGGTCTCAGCACCAGCGCCGGCGGCGTGACATGGGTGTCGTCAGTTCCTCAGGATACACCTGGTTTTGTTGATACTTCGATCAGCAAATCTTCTGCTGAACAGTACACCTACATCATTCGCTCGTTCAACGAAAACTTCACCGAAAGTGAAAATTCTGACCCGGTTCAGGTTACGCTGAAGTCAGGCGATGACACTATTCCGACTTCTCCGTTCAACCTCGCCGTGAGCAACGATGTTGACCCGATCGTCAGCTGGAGCAAGCCTACTGTCAATGAAGACGGTTCTAACATCTTCCAGGGGCAGAACCCGAGCCTCGATCTCGACAGTTACCTCATCTTCAGAGCCAACTCAAACGACGGGCTCTTCTCTCTCATCGGTATCGTCGAAGATAATGGCACCGCTAACCTTACTCAGAGTTTCAAAGATATTAACGGTACAGCTTATAATCTCTTTGCTCTCAGAGTTCTCGACCGTAACGGCAATATCAGTAAAATGAGCTCGATCACAACCCAGGCTTCTGACGCCGATATTCCGGCTGTTCCAGGGAACGTGAAAGCATGGTCTTCAAATGCTACCGAGTCGGGTATCAAACTCGCCTGGGATTCAAGTCGCAACGCTGTCAGCTACAATGTGTATTTTTCGACCGTTGCCGATGGTGGTTACACCAAGATGCTCACCGGGCAGCCCCAGTGGAACGAGGCTTCTCCTTATGTCATCAATGCATATCCGAGTTCTTTCAACCAGAACCCCGACAAGAAGGGCATGAAACTTGAATTTGGTATTCCGTATTTCTTCAAGGTTTCTGCAGTAAGTTCGTCTGGCAAGGAAAGCGAGCTGAGCCCCTATGTTAAGGCTTATCCTGGTGGTATGTTCGTAGCCATTCTCGAAGGCGAAAACCCGAACTGGGAATTCGATGATGCGGCCAATGACGGTTTGAATCACTTTTATGTGGTTTACAGCTCGAAAGATTATCCGACTATCGACTATTTCTCTGGTGCTGGCGCTGCTCTTCTTGTGCCTTCAACAGTTGGCGTGCCCGGCACTGGTGACCAGTTTCGTTATGGCGCCGGAACCCTGTTCTCTTCAGATTATTTCAGACTGCCGACTCCAAGCAGCGGTGCCTATCGCTACAACGTCTATGCTTACTACTTCCCGCATCAGACAAGTGGTAACTGGCGTGTTTCGATCAGAGAAAACGGGGTTCTTAGTACAGCACTTCTCGAAAAAGATATTACTGCTTACAGTTCTGTTAATAAAGGCAGAACCTCTGTCGCTCTTGGCCAGATTCAGATAAATTCAGGATTATCCGGTATAGATGTAGATCTGACGGCTATCAGCGCCGGATCTGGTGGTAATGCAACACTGTTCTTCGATGGCCTGGTATTTGTAAGAGTTATGTAAGTTCTCTAAAAGCCGCCAGTCAGCACAGGTTGACTGGCGGTTTTTTAATTTAAAAATGCCTGACAGTTTAATTGAATTTGCAAATTTCAAGTGCTATAATCTAACCGCATTTAAATTACAGCGGAGGCATTATGCATCTGAAACATCAGCGCTCAGGCGCTTTGTTTATTTTTCTTTTTCTTCTCGCGACTTTCGTCGCACCCTGTGGCCTTAGTCGGGTCATGGCCGCCGGCAGCCCGGACGACATTCTCGCTGAAATTGCTGGAGAGAAAGTTGTTCGCTCTACTTATGATAAAGAACTTGAAGCCATCGTTGCCAATTCGAACCCTCAGACCGTAGCACGCTTTGCTACTCCTGACGGTCGCCAGGAATTTCTCAACCAGATGGTCGAAGTCGGTGTTCTGCAGAGAAAAGCCGAACAGCTGGGTCTGAACAAGGGTGAAGAATACGAAAAGATTTTCAAAGAAATGGCATCTTTCAGACTGGCAGCCGAGAGCATGAATCAGGTTGTCAGTGCTGTAAAGGTTAAAGACGCAGACGTTAAGTCTTATTACGACAAAAACAGCGCCAACTACGCAGAACCCGTACAATACCATCTTTTTCAAATGTCTCTCGACTCAGCCGAAAAAGCTGCTGCAATGAAAAAAGAGCTGGATGCCGGTAAATCTTTCGTTGAATTGGCAAAAGCCAGCTCGATCGACGACGCCAAAGAAAATGGCGGCGACAAGGGGTTTGTTGGCGAATCTCAGCTCGAACCCGAAATAAATTCTGCGCTTGGCAATCTGAAGGTTGACCAGGTTTCAGAACCGATCAAGATTGATGACGATCTTCATATTCTTGTAAAATACACCGAAAAGAAAGAGGGTGGGGTTAAGGAATTTGACGCCGTGTCTGCTCAGATTCGTCGCGAGCTTCTCAACCAGAAACAACAGGAAGCCTACAAAGCTGAGATCGAAAAACTAAAAAAAGAAATGTCTTTCGAAATGAATGATCAGGCCGCTCAAAGCCTGCGCAAAGAAAGCCTTACTCCTGAAGATAAAAACGCCGTTCTGTTTAAAATTGCCGGCAAAGAGATCAAAGTTGAAGAGCTTGACGAAGAACTGCAGCAGATCCCGGCTTTCATTCGTCCCCAGATTCTTGACGGCGAAGGTCTGAATGATTTTCTCGAACGTTTTTATGCTCGTTATCTGGCTGCTGCCAGTGCCGAAAAGAATTTCGATGCTCTGGCAGAGAAACACCCCGATGTAGTTAAAGATGTAGCCCGTCGCACCATGATTCACAAACTGCTCTCCGGCAAGCTCGATGCTATTCAGGTTGACGATAAGGCTATCGATGAATTCTATCAGAAAAACCTTGCACAGTTTGCTTCGCCGGCACAGATGAAAGCTCATCACATTCTCGTAAAAGAAGAAGCTGAAGTTAAAGAGCTTCAGGCTGTTCTCGAAAAAGACCCCGCAAAATTTGAAGACCTTGCCCGCGAGAAATCAACATGCCCCTCCGGCAAAGAGGGTGGCGATCTTGGTTCTTTTGGCGAAGGCCAGATGGTTCCTGAATTTGACGAAGCATGCAAAACTGCTGAAATAGGCAAGGTAGTTGGGCCGGTGAAAACCCAGTTCGGTTACCACCTCATCAGAGTCGATGAACGCCAGCCCGCCGGAACCAGAAAGCTCGAAGAAGTTAAAGAGCAAATCAGATCTCACCTGCTTCCGCAGAAGCAGCACGAGGCTTTTAAGGCTTATATTGAAGAACTCAAAAAAGAGTTCGACGTTAAAATTCACCAGGAAAAGCTCTAATTTTCATGCAGAAACAGTCCTTGACGGCCATTCGTGGTCTGTCAGAAAAAATATCCCCAGATTCCAACGGAGGAACCATGCAATACCTGTTATACTTACTGTGCGCAGGTGTGGGTGCCCTCATCGGTTATTTCGTTTCAAATTACCTGACCAAAAAAAGTGGTGAAGGAATTCTTGCTGTTGCCAGGCAACGGGAAAAGGAAATTCTTGATGAAGCGCACGCAAACGCACAAAATGAATTACAGAAAGCCCAAAGAAAAGCCAAAGAAATTCGCGACAAAGAGCTGAACGAAAAAAAGAATGCCGATCGTGAACTGCAAAAACGTCGGCAGGAAATTGAAAAGCTCGAAAGTCACCTGACCAGCCGCCTCGAAAAAGTGGATTTGCGTGCTGAAAATCTCGAAAAGCGCGCAGACCTGCTGCGAGAGAAAGAAAGTGAAATCGATAAGCTTAAAAAAGACAGCCTCGATGTAATCGAACAGCAGAAAAAAGAGCTTGAACGTGTTGCCGGTCTGACACCGGAGCAAGCCCGCGAACAGCTGATGAAAAAAATCGAGGATGAGTTGCAATACGAAGTTGCACTCAAAGTCAATGAAGCTGAGCAGAAAATTAAGAGCACTGCAGATAAAAAATCCCGAGAAGTTCTTGCTACTTCAATTCAGCGCTGTGCCACCGATCACACCATAGATCCTATCGTGACCGTGGTCGAATTGCCCAGTGAAGAAATGAAGGGCCGCATCATCGGCCGTGAAGGTCGAAACATCAGAGCCTTCGAAAATCTTACCGGTGTCGATGTAATTATTGACGACACGCCCGAAGCGGTGGTTCTTTCTTCTTTTGACCCGATCAAAAGAGAAGTCGCCAGAGTCACTCTCGAGAACCTCACCCTCGACGGTCGTATTCACCCGGCCAAGATCGAAGAAATGTATGAAAAAGCACAAAAAGAAGTGCATCTGCGTATCAAAGAAGCCGGTGAGCAGACAATGCTGGCCCTTGGTATTCAGAGTATTCACCAGGAACTCGTTGAGATCGTAGGGCGCTTGAATTACCGTACTTCTTATGGCCAGAACGTTCTGCAGCATTCGATTGAAGTTGCGAATCTCGCCAGCAATCTTGCCGCCGAAATCGGTGCCGACATTCAGCTGGCCCGTCGAGCTGGCCTGCTGCACGACATCGGCAAGGTTATCGAAAGCGACGAAGGCAATCATGCCAAACTGGGCGCTGATTTTGCCAGAAAATACCAGGAATCGGCGAAGGTCGTCAATGCGATTGCCGCTCACCATGAAGATGTGCCGTTCGAAACACCTGAAGCAGTTCTGATAGCTGCTGCAGATGCGATTTCGGCCTCAAGACGCGGCGCTAGAAGTGAATCGCTCGAAGCCTACATCAAGAGACTCGTTGACCTTGAAACTATTGCCAAGAGTTTCAAGGGAGTTTCGTCAGCTTACGCGATTCAGGCCGGTCGTGAAATCCGTGTTATGGTCAGCCCAGAAGAGATCGACGATGTTACCGCACCAAAAGTTTGCCGGGATATCGTTAAAAAGATCGAAAGCGACATGGAATACCCCGGTCAGGTCAAAGTTGTTCTGATCAGGGAGACCAGAAACGTAGAAGTCGCTCACTAAGAGTGTTTTCTGCTTATTACTGCCCCGGGATCACCTCGTATTCCGGGGCAGTTCAATTTTAAAACCATGAAAATTATTCTGATCGGAGATATTTACGGTAAAACCGGCCGTGACGTTCTGCAGAGGCTCCTACCGGAAATAAAAAAAAGGTTTGAGCCAGACTGGGTCATTGCCAACGGTGAGAATGTCACTGCCGGCAATGGGATTTCCGAAAAGCATGCCGGCTTTATCAAAGCCTGTGGCGTAGACATTGTAACTACCGGAAATCACGTTTTTTCACGCCTGGACTGGCCCAAACTGCTTTCTGAAAGCGACTTCGTGTTGCGCCCGGAAAATATAACCGCAAAAAAGGTCGGTTATGGGCTGCGGGTATTTAAAAAAGCCGGTGTTGGCGATCTTGCTGTCATGAACCTGGCCGGCCGAGTTTTTATGGAAGCGGCTGATTGCCCGTTTGCCGCTTTTGACAAGCTTTATCGCGAAGTCCCCACCGGGATTCCTCTGGTCGTAGACTTTCACGCTGAAGCGACATCAGAGAAGCTGGCCTTTTTCTGGCATGTTAATGGTCGGGCAACGGTGGTTTTCGGTACTCACACCCATGTGCAGACCTCTGATGAGAGGCTGCTGCCGAACGGTGGCACTGCGGTGATCACCGATATCGGCATGACAGGTGCCGTCGATGGGGTAATCGGAGTCGATCGTCACACGGTCGTTGGCAGGTTTATCAGTGGCTTCTCTGATAAGTTTCTTTGCGCTCCCGGGCCTGGTAAAATCGAGGGGCTTTTTGTCGAAACGGGAGCAGACGGTCGCCCGATAAGATTAGAGCGTTTGCGGGTGGTCGAAACAGGGAAGAACGGATAAATTCACTTTTTGGGCGATGTTTCGGAGTTGTGTTGACACTGCTCTATGATGTGCTTCAGGTAGGCTGATAAAAAATCTTCGGCCTGAAAACCGTGCAGGTGCTCTATTAACTCGCCTTCTGCAAAAAAAATGGTGGCAGGCAGTGTTTTGACGGCAAAGCGGTCAGCCAGATCAGGGTCTTTATCAACGTCTATGACAGCGATTTTTACTTTGTCGCCGAACTGTGCCGAGACCTTTTCAATTTCAGGCTTCTGCAGACCGCATGGGCGGCACCAGTCTGCGGTGAAGACAATCATTGCGATTTTTTTGGTTTCAAGTATTTCGTGGTCAAAATTTGTGAAGTTGATCATGCCCGGTTCCTGAGTGTGGATTTATTCTAATTTGAGTTTGTTAACCTGTTCAAGTTACTGTATAATACCAGACGTTCTCTCAGAAATCGATAATTTCATGGGGTGATCTGGTTGTATCTTTTACAGGTGATTGACTCGCTGCGACAGGTGTTTGTCGCAGCCGGCGTTGTTGAAATTCCGCCATTTCCTGCGCCATTGAGCGAACCCTGGTGTCACCCGGATTTCTATTTTGCCATGTCTGGAAAGGGGCTGCCAGGCTGCTTTGCCTTTCAGTTTGCAGTTCCCTCCGCGACTTTCCTGGCTGAACGCTCAGTATCCGACCCTGATTTGATCTGGGTTGAAAACATAAGTGCCGCTGATTTTGCAAAATGGATCGGTGGGTTCTTTGAATCAGCGCAGCAAAAACTTCTGCCAGATCACGAAAATACTGTTTTTTCTCTGCTTCCCGATTCCCGCCGCCGATTTTCTGGTTTTGAGACTGGCGCCAGCTGGAAAATAATGTTCACTGGCGTAGAATGTGGCAGACTAACCTTGTATTCTGCTTTTCCCGGTTATTCGTCTCCAGATAGAGCGGCAGCAGCTCTGAGCCTGGATGTTAGAACCCTCGCCAGGCTGACGGCTTCTGAGACAAATTCTGAAGCTGTCCACTGGTCCGGTGAGCTGCCTTTTTCCAGGCTTCTTGCTACTCATGCCTGGCACAGAGTCGATGATTCAGACAAAGTTGCTGGCTCAGAGCTGACGGTACTTTTTGAAAAACTCATTTCTCTTCAGGATACACCGATCGAACGTGCAATCTGCAACCTGTTGCAATTTTACAATCTGTATGCCAGGTCTATTGGCAGAAACCATGAAGTTGGGCAGCTGTTCGCCTCGAAACTGCGAACTCTTCGCGAACAGTATCTTTCACAAAATTCCGGAAAACGCCCTGCTGCTGCAATGGCAGGAGAAGCCAATGCTTAGTAAACATCGAGTCTTTGGCAAAAAAAACTGCTGTTGCCATTACATTTGGTTAAGAGCACTGGTCATAATTTTTCTGTTCACGGTGCCGATGTGTCTTACGGCTGCTTTGGCAGCTGAAGCTGCCGCTGAGTTTTCTGTTGCTGAACTGTTCGATCTCATGGAGCAGCGCAGCGAAAAAATAAATGCACTCATGGCTAGAATCACCATGCAGAATTCTGGCCACGACAGAGAAGTTACACTTTCGATCATGAATCCTGATAAATTTGCGGTTGTTTTTGCCGATGGCTCCAGTCAGGTATTTTTCAATGGTCAGAAACTCTGGATTCACATTGCGGCTGTTAACGAAGTTTTCTACCATTTCTCCGATTCGCGCAGTTCTTTAATGTCATATTTCAGCTGGTTCAACCCTAAAAAAATATTCACCAGTCTGACGCGAAAAACGCTTTTTTCATTGTTTCACATCACTCCTTTGAAAAGAGAGAAGATCTCTGAAACAGAAGAGCTGTTTTTTCTTCGTTTCAGTCCCAAAATGGAGTCTGTATTTCGCGATGTCTTCGATGTCGGCTTTTACGAAATGGCCTTTTCCGGGAAGAGTTATCTTCCGGTCGAAGTGGTTGAATACGACCGGCAGGGCGCGGAACGTGGCCGTCTCAAAGTTATTTCTTATAGCCTGAACGAAGATATCGCCGAAGCTTATTTTGACTATGCAGTGCCAGAGGGGGCCATTATGGTGCCAATTACCGTAGTGCTTGCCCAGAAACTCGAAGAATGCGCAGAAGCTGTGCTTTCCAGGGTTGGCAAAGCCGCAGAGGACTTAAAGAAAAGAATTATGAACTGGAGTTTCTGAAATGCCTGAATTCAGAAAAAAACTGACTGCTCGCGAAATAAATATGGGTTCCCTCACCTGGGAAGCCTCCCAGGACAGCGAAATAAAGGCTGTATTACCGGCCAGTCTCGTTTTCGATATGCTCGTCGATGGGCAGGAGGTTGCCAATCTTTCAGTCGAATGGGACAAAAGAAATCTTTTTATTGGTGAACAGTTGGCTAACGCCGCCCCTGACTCTGAAATCGTTATTTCTTGCGGGCGGGAGCGCGGTTCGGCGATAGTTTGTCAGATTTTTGCACCCCAGGAAAAAATGGTCATCAGAAAAAGGTTATCGCACCAGGAGTATTCTGGCCGTTATTTAAAATGGTTTGCCAGAGAAGATGAGCTTTACAGCCGGCTTTTTTCTTTGAAAGAAAGCTTCGAAGTCGAAGTTGGCGGCAAGAGAATTCCGGGGCGCGCCCCGAATTTTGAAAAGCGAAAATTGATGATCGGCGATTTGCTCAGGTTGTTTTCGCCTGGCGATGATCTTCTCATTAAATGGAAGTTAAGAGAAGTCCCGGTTTTGCTTATCAAACGTGAAGACCCTGATGAAAAAG
>Ga0116142_10004854_pt1 | contig 12519 bp, 11 predicted proteins | sample AD_UKC033_MetaG_FD_89785 | JGI IMG/M metagenome (GOLD analysis project Ga0116142, IMG submission 89785) | Active sludge microbial communities of municipal wastewater-treating anaerobic digesters from USA - AD_UKC033_MetaG | ecosystem: Engineered > Bioreactor > Anaerobic > Digestate | place: USA... | reverse complement strand
TTTAGGGTAAAGTTAAATAATTAAACCGAAGTAGATTCATTTTTACTTCGGTTTTTTGTTTTATAAGATTTAATAGGGATAGAATTTTGTCTGTGCATTTCGTTAGGAGTCAACAAGGAGCAGGAGAAATGTGGGCGTTCATTATTATATATTTCTATGGTTTCTTTTACTATTGCAGGCATAATTTCCTTATTCACCATATAGTTTTCTAGATAAAATTCATTCTTTATAATTCCGTTTACTCGTTCCGCAATGGCATTAGAATAAGGGTCATAATTTTCCGTCATACTGCATTGCATTTTATATTTTCCTAATAATAATTGATATTCATTTGAGCAGTATTGTAGCCCTTTGTCTGAGTGGTGTATAAGCATACTTTTAGGGTACATTCTGTTTTTATTTGCCATTTTAAGAGCTCTTACTGACCCTTCTGTTTGTAATGAGTTGGATAAATCATATCCTACTATTTTCTTTGAATAGGCATCCGTAATTAATGATAAGTACAAATGATTATTTCTATATCCCAAATAAGTAATATCTGCTACCCATACTTGCTCTGGGCGGTTAACTTCTACATACTGAACAATATCTTTATGTTTATGAAATCTATGGTGCGTATCGGTCGTTATTCTATAGCTTCTTTTAGGCGTTATCATTAGATGATTTGCTCTTAAAATACTAAACAGTTTATCTCTCCCAATATTCATATCTTGTAGTTCATGTTCTAGCATATAATATAATTTTCTAGTACCGATTCTAGGCATTCGATTTCTAATTTCCGTTACCATTTTAATTACTTTTTCAACTTTTGATTCATTTGATTTTTTACGGTATTTAGTTCTATAATAAACCTGTCTATCTATCCCGAACAAACTACAGGTAGCCACTAAGCTTATTTTGTTATCTATTCGATATTGGTCTATTGTTCGGGTAAGGAGTTTTTTCTTATTGGAATATTATACTCTTTTTCTGCAATATCTATCATCATATCAAAGATAATTGCTTTCTTATCAGCAGTTTCAATCTGCTTTTCTAAAAAATTCTTTTGCTTTTCTAGCAACTTGACTTTCTGTTCAAGTTCTAAAATGCGTTGCTCTGGACTTTTAGGCATATTACTAGGTGTTTGATTTAACCAGTCAAATTTACCATATTTTCTCAACCAATTGGTTATTGTTGCTCTACCTTGAATTCCATACTTATTAGTTGCTCCTCTACAGCTGAGTTCTCCTCGTTCAATTTCTGATACGACTTGAAGTTTAAATGCTAATGTGTAATCTTTTTGAGTGCGTTTAACATACTCGTTTTCTTTATTTTGCATATTGATACTTTTTTAGTGTATCGCTATTTTAGGACGGGACAATATGAAGAAAAATAAAGTCATACTTTTTTTAACAGCACTTTTTGCATTGTGCCATCAAGACAGTACAAATGCCCAGCAAGGCATCAGAGGATACCTTCTTGGAGAATATGCCATCAGTGAAAACTGGGTCAATAGCCACCTCACGCTGCTTGACTATACTACATTTCAAAGAGAAACCACAGAACTCCTGACCTCTAAGGTATTACTCAATGCCAATAATATGCTCATTGCAAAAACATGGGATTCAACCCTGGTCAACTACCAGATATACATCATAAACAACATTATTAATTCGGCCCGCCTCAGTAGTGGAATGTATGGCAACAATGGTAACCCTGACGATTACCTTGGCTGGATGGAATTTGCAGATGGCATCGAAAAACCACTTTATGAAAGTTCGCCTCTCGGATATATTGTACAGTTTCTGTATATGCTGCAGGAAAATGGATGGAAAGACAAGCTTCCTGAAAATAAAATCTGGTGGGAGCGCGTATTGAATTTTGTTGAAATTCATGAATGGAAAAAATGGGGCGAGCGGTCGTACTATAAATATGCGCACTATATCAGGAAGAGAAACTACATGGGGGCCAATTGGGCAATAGTGGCATTGTATCTGAAAAAATTGAGTTCCAATCAGGAACTCATTACTCAATACAACGAAGTACTGGATATTTACAATACGCTCCTGAAAAGGAATCTGAAACCTAACCCGAACCATCCGGATGCTTATATATGGAACAGCAGCTGGGACGACCTGTCTGGTATATGGGTGCAGGGCATTACACCCGATACCGTCGATTTGCAAGATGTGGCACATGCCAACTCAATCATCAATTATATCATAGCAGCATACGAAACAGGAGAGGCGGACTGGACGATAGTTGACATCCAGCGAATGTGCAACACCGCCAAGAACGTCATTTATGATCCTGTAACAAATAATTTTGTCAGAAACATAGATGGTACTGATATTGATTTAAACAATGGATCAAGTGCCTTTGGTAACGTGGGCGATGGGTGGGTGAAATTATCAAAATACGATCCCGGAGTGAAAGCTGTAATGAAGGAATTTGTAAAGAATAAGGACAAATATCCTTATCTGTATCAGCCAATATTATTCGCAGCATATTTCTATGGAGAGTAAATTGTTTTTTAAAAAATTTAGATTCGGTAAAATGAACAGAATATTTGGCTTTAAAAAATGGACTAAGCTTGTAACGATTGTTCTTTTCATGATTTTTTGGTTAAAATCTGATGGAGTGTACAGCCAGTATAATTTTTTTAGTCCTGTCCATGTTGGCGGCAAAGAATTTAAAAAATTAAAAAATAGTGCAGTCGCCGTGGGTGATGTCAATAATGACGGATTACCTGATGTGTTCCTGTGTGGTCAAAATACTCAGGGTTTTGCTTCATCATCGATATATCTGAATGAAGGCGCTGCCGGATTTGCCGAAATGAATATTGGCAATGCACCTTTAGAAGGAGTAATCTACGGAGGAGGCGCTTTTGGTGATTCAGACGGAGACGGCTTTCCGGAACTTTTGCTGTTTGGATGGAATTTAAATAAAGGAGAACCACGTACTTACCTATATAAAAACAATGGTGGCCAAAGTTTTGCAGAGATGAATATTGCCCTGCCGGGGATTATTTCAGGTTTTGCATTATTCGGAGATATTGACGGAGACGGGGATTTGGATTTGATTATCGGAGGCATTAGCAAGACATATGAATTTATTACAAATATGTACAAAAATGACGGGTCGGGAAATTTTAGTCTTGATAATTCTACCTCCTTACCTCAACTGGGCAGGTCACAGGCCGTGCTGGCAGACCTTAACAATGACGGACACCTGGATCTGGTCATTACAGGACTAGACAACAGGTATAACCCTGCAGCATTTGTATTGATTAATGATGGTAATGGTGGTTTGGTCGTAAAACCGCAGACCGAACTAAAGGGCGTATACCAGGGGTCAGTATCTGTTGCTGATGTAAACGGTGATGGTTTTTCTGATTTGTTTCTGACAGGCTCTACCAAATATAGCGGAAGATTATCAGCCTTATACATCAATGACGGTACCGGCAGTTTTTCTCAATCAAATTTGTCCACATTCAACAACGTATGGATCAGTTCGACACAATTTGCCGATGTAAACAAAGATGGCCACATGGATTTAATCATGACAGGCTCTGATTTGAATTATCAATCTGTCATTCATCTCTACCTGAACAATGGGCTCAATGCCTTTTCTGAAGTGCAGCAAACCAATCTGGAAGGTGAAATATGGGGAGATCTGATTATGCAGGATTTCGATAAAGATGGAGATCCCGATCTTATTATTACCGGCGAAAATTACAGATATGAAGGAAGTGCGGTGTATTATTCCAATACAAGCGAACTTTTGCCGGAGGCGCCCGTAGTAAATCTTGGTGCTGATACCATCCTTTGCAGAGGTCAGCATGAAAATTTCGTGTTGGAAGCCGGTTCAGATTCTTCAGGAAATAAGATATTGTGGAACACGGGCGATGTTTCTGACAAGATTGTAGTAGATACTTCAGGCACTTATTCAGTGGTGGTAACCAATATCTATGGCCAAAGTAGCATTGATTCGATAACCGTGTGGTTTAAAGATTCACCCGAACTGAATGGCATTGTGATATCCAAGCTGGACTCACTTACATTTGATTTTGAAGCCGAAGGGGCAAATATTGAAGAATTTTACTGGAACTTCGGAGATGGGAGTATCTCAACTGAATCAAACCCTTCCCACAAGTATGAATTGTCGGGAGAATACATCGTTCTGCTTATTGCTTCCAACCCCTGTGGCCGTGACACGGTCATCCAAAATCTCAGTATTATTTTATCTACGAATGATATTAGCAGACATTCCCGGGTCAGGATGTATCCAAATCCTTCTTCTGGGTACCTGAATCTTCATTCGGCGGGTTCGCCCATTTCAACGATCAATGTAATCAATATTGCCGGCACTTTGTTGATTAACCAGCCCGTTGCCCCTTCTGCAAAATATACGTTGGACTTGTCAGTACTTGAGGCAGGGAATTATTTTGTAAGAATTACATTATCCGATGGTTCTGTATTCAATCAAAAACTGAGCATCATCAGGTAACAGTAATTGTTAGAGGAATAGAATCATGGTATTAACAGTGACCAAGCTTTCTGCAATAAAGTTTTAAACTGCGCTCATCGAATCGAATTTACATTTTAACCCGCTTCTAATATTCCCGGCACTCCACAGATAGAATGGTAGCCCAGGGAGCGACCGGTAAATTAGTTTTGATACTTCCGAAATCTGCGACCGGAGCCATGGTCTGCCCCACTGTCGGGGCAATTGGAATTTTTCCGGATGTTGTCGTAATAATTACTTTGATGAAAATTCAAGGATGATAACTTTATGTATATTTACAGGAGGTTGTGTCTGACAAATGAAACAGTAATAGTGTCGTTCATCAAGCTATTTGATGTTATGGTGAGACAAATGCTTCAATTGAACAATAATACAAAAATTGAAAGCCCGGATCTGCAAGTCAAGCCGACATCTCGTTAAACATCGCTGATTTTGAACTATACTTCTCACCTTGTACCATCCTGGATCAAAAAATAGGTTTCTTTGTACTTTAGAATGGCAAGAGGAAAAAAATTGATATGGCTGCAAATTATTTTGGGTGTTGCATTTTTGCTTCAGCCTATCCTTTTACCTGTGAGACCTGATGACATGTATAGATTTGTTTTTTCAAAAGAAATCTTAAAAAACATGTTGGCCAATGTGCTCATTCTTGTATTTTTCTATTGGAATTATTACTTTCTTATCCCCGGATTTTACCTGGCAAAAAAATATCTGCCCTATTTCCTTATTGTAATTTTATCATTTTCGACGATTTTGTTTATTTCAAACTCTGTCACATCCCAAATTTCGCCTGCCAAACAAGGCAACCGGGCATTTCCTGTAATAGAGTTTAGAAATAATCACCCACAGTTTGGATTTAGACAAATTCCTACACCACAGGGTTCATTTCTTTCAAAATTAAGGTTCTTCTTTACCGAAAACGATCAAATCTTTTTTCTTTTCGGCTCCATAGTTCTTTTTTCTTTGTTATTACAAATGAGCAATCGTTATTACAAAACAGAAAATGCCAAGCAAGAAGCCGAAATTAATTACCTACTTGCTCAAATTAATCCACATTTCTTGTTTAACACATTAAACAGCATTTACACCCTTGCTATCATAGAAAATGCCACCAAGGCATCTACCGGTTTGCTAAAACTATCCGGTTTAATGCGTTATATTATTACTGAAACGCATCAAAATAGTGTGCCTCTGGAGAAGGAACTTGAATGTATCAACGATTTTATTGATTTGCAAAAATTACGCATTGGCAACCATGTAAAACTTGATTACGACGTGTCAGGGAAGATGTCAGGGAAACAAATAGCTCCTATGTTGCTGATACCATTTATTGAAAATGCTTTTAAATATGGAATAAGCCCCGATGAAGATTCAGCAATTCAAATCAGTATTCATGTGATAGACAACGTATTGACAATGAAGGTATCTAACAATAAAGTAGCAATCAACAATGCTTCTACAGAAAAATCAGGTTTAGGTATAGAAAATGCCAAAAATCGATTGAATCTACTATACCCGAACAAACACGATTTAAGCATTTCAGAAACCGAAAAAAAATTTAATGTGACTTTAACAATAACTTGCTGATGTTGCGTGCTATTGCCATAGATGATGAACCATTACCACTGGAATTATTGCGAGCGTTTTGCTCCCAGACAGATATAATTTCCTTGGAGAAAACCTTTTCGAAAGTTAATGAAGCACAACTGTACCTGCAAAATTTCGAAGTTGATCTGTTATTTCTGGATATTCAAATGCCCAAACTATCCGGCATTGAGCTTTACAAACGGCTGGAGCAGGATACTATGGTAATTTTCACCACAGCACACAGTCAATATGCAATTGATGGATTTAACTTAAATGCCGTTGATTTTTTATTGAAACCCTTTTCGTACGAACGGTTTTTGGTTGCAATAAATAAAGCAAATGATTATAAAAATTATAGGCTAAACAAGGAATCTTCCGATATTCAACACTTGTATGTGCGTTCAGATTATAACTTGAATAAAATTTCTGTTGCGGACATTTTATTCATAGAATCTTTTGCAGATTATCTGGATATCCACATTGCAGACAATAAGAAGATAACCACACGCATGTCACTGAAAAGTATAATGGAAAAATTACCACAAAAGGATTTTAGACGGATTCATCGTTCGTTTATTGTTTCCATTAAACATATTGAAAAAATGAATAGAAGCAGTATAAAAATTGCAAATCGAAAAATCCCTATTGGCACGAGCTATAAAGATGATTATTACAAGCTTTTTTAGTTTTAAATAAATTTTCTTCGCAGGAAAACGGCTATTCATCGCACTTATTTCATTTCTAATCAATGAAAATCTCATCTTTACATGGCGCAATTTAATTTTTTTAATGTAATGAATATGAAAGTAAATCTAAAATTTGTGAAAAACACGGTCCTTGCAGGAGCTTTGTTTTTCTTGTTTGGTGCGGGATTTGCAACCGCACAAACACCAGTGAAAGTAACTTTACTGGATAATACCGAACAGAACTATACTGTGGAATCTACCGGGAAAATTTGGTTCAGTGGCAGCAATTTGGTTATCAATACTGATAATACATTGACCCCAACTACAATTCCTTTGTCAAATATCCGAAAAATTACTTTTGACGGGAGTGGCAATACTAACGCAGTGAATGAAGTGACTAAAAACAAGGAAACTATCAGTATTTTCCCAAACCCTACCAATGATTATTTTGATATAGAAGCAGAGGGGGCATCATCCTTGAGTGTTTACATATATAATACCAAGGGTTCACAAGTTGCAAAGGGTATATATAAAAGTGGAGAAAGGGTAAATGTATCGAATTTAATACCGGGCATTTATGTCGTAGTTATCAACAATCAATCCTTTAAACTTATTAAAATATGAAAAAAATAAGTCTGTTTCTTTCTCTAATACTTTTGGTATTAAGTATACAGGAAATTACTGCTCAGAATATTTTGCGTGTTCACAATAGTGATCATCTTATTTATCAACAAAAAGTTGAAAATATAGATAGTTTAAAATTAGGGAACAACAATTCTGATTTTTTTCCAAATACAGGCATGTTTGCCTTGCCTATAGCCGGTATTGACAGCATTACATTTGCCAATAATACGGATGATGAAATCTACATTATCTATAATGGCTCAAGCGCCACAATCATCAATCCGTTTTCAACGCAAGGCGTAAGCATTAAGGATAGTTTAGGACATGTAACAGCGACCTCAACTTATCCAAGTTCCGGTCTTAAATACCATATTTTGGGAACCACGACCAATGGTTCTTTGAAGATAACCAGTGCCCAATCTGTTCGTTTGATTATGAGCCATGCTGCTGTTACCAATCCCGGAGGTGCTGCTATTTCAATCAATGGAGACAGTGAAATGTATTTATCTTCCGGCACCGTTAATACATTGAGCGATGCAACAACTGCAAGTACCAGCGGGGCTTTGTACGTAAAAGGCAGCTTGAGTATTTCCGGATCGGGCACTTTAAACGTAAACGGATACAAAAAGCATGCGATTTTAGTTGATGCAGCATTGGTTATTGAATCGGGCATAATTAATATTGCAGAGGCTGCATCAGACGGTATTCATGTAAATGATTATACACAAAACGGCGGAACAATTACTATTATTCCAACCGGTGATGGTATCGATGTGTCTAACGCCCTTATTTTGAATGATGGTGAATTAACCGTTGAAGCTGCTTCCGATGATGTAAAAGGATTAAAGGCAACCACTGTTACCATCAATGATGGAACAAGTAACATTACGGTTTCCGGAGCACAATCAAAAGCTATAAAATCGAGTGGGAACACTACTATAAACGGCGGCACAACCTCTGTTAGGGCTTCAGGTTCTGTTGTATTAGAAGCTTCAGGTAGTGGTTTTGACCCTTCCTATTGTACAGGAATAAAAAGCGATGTGGATGTGATAATTAATAATGGTACTTTAACCATTCAATGCCTGGCTTCCAATTCAGGCGGAAAGGGGATTTCAGCAGATAGTAACATAACTATAAACGGAGGAAGTGTAAATGTCTCAACAGCAGGTAATGGTGCGACTTATACTGACGAAAATGGAGTGATCGACAGTTATACCTCTACAGGACTTAAAGCGGATGGGAATATTTTGCTATTAGCCGGAAATATTACTTGTTCCAGTTCGGGAACAGGAGGAAAAGGTGTATCAGCAGACGGAACCATCACCATTGGAAATCCAGGTGCCGTTGATGACTTACTGGTTTTGAATGTTACCACTTCCGGAAACAGGTTTTATGTTTCAGGTTCAGGACAGAATGCTGATTATGCCAACCCTAAAGCAATAAAAGCCGAAGGTGATTTGACGGTTAATAGTGGCCTCATTACTGTAAATTGTACACAAAATACGGAAGGTGGTGAAGGCTTGGAGAGTAAGGCTAATTTATATATCAAAGGAGGTCAAATAACTGCAACAACCTATGACGACTGTGTCAATGCTGCTACCCATATTGAAGTATCAGGAGGTACTCATTCTTTAACTGCCAGAGGCAATGACGGTATGGATTCAAATGGAACTCTTACTATTTCGGGCGGTTTAATCGTCTCAAAAGGAGCCGGTGGGCCGGAAGAAGGTTTTGATTGTGATAACAACACATTTAAAGTTTTAGGCGGTATTATGGTAGGAACAGGGGGTAATACAAGCAACCCTACGACAGGTGTTTCGACCCAAAATTCACTAAAACTATCTATTACGCCCAATCAAAACATCTGTATTAAAAATGCAGCAAATCAAACCATATTGATTTATGCCTTACCGGCTCTTACAGGAGGTGGTGGCCCGGGTGGAAACAATAAAATGGTCATGCTGTTTAGCGACCCTGCTTTTGTAAATGGCACATATACCATTCAATATGGTGGAACAATAAGTGGTGGAACAAACTTTAATGGTTACTACACCGGTGCGACCTATTCGGGCGGTTCCAGTCAGACATTTACAGTCAGTGCAAAGTATACAACAGTAAATGTTCCTTAACTTTTTAAAGAATAGTTAAATATGGAAAAACATCACAAATAATTCTTTCAAATAAAAGAATTATCATAATCGACTTCATTAATTCCGGTTGATATTTGCTGTAAAAACCGACAATAAAAATGAAGGATATTTTTAATAACAGCCTTGAAACTTAGTAAATTTTCAAGGCTGTTTTAATTTTCCACAATCAATTACTCCACAAATAAAATTGCCCCGTTAATATTTTTCAGATCTTTCGACTATAGCACCAAGGCAAGTTGCATATTGTGTAGCAAACTACTAATACCGAAGGTACATTCGTTATAGCTTCATAAGCATGGCGATGCTAAGGTATACGCTTCCCGGGTGGCCCCCTTTGCTCCGTAATATTCACTCTAATGAACATCCGTTGTTCCAATACTCAAATAGTATAAAAACATGACTCCCCAACAGACGATAAGATTTGCCGGATTTTTGCAGCTGATGATTGAACAACAATTGCAAGGTGTGTACTTACCGAAAAAAGCATTTTACTGAATAAATACCGAATCACGTCGAAAGAAATACGCCCTTTGTCCATAAAGGGGAATCTTTTACACGCCTGAAGTGTTTTTTGAAAAAATCTATTGACATTTAATTTAATAAAAATGAAACGTTCTGTTGTTATTTTGATTGTAGTTGCAGTGATTGCGCTGATTGCTTATTCTTCTTTCAAGGGAGGTTATAATAATATGGTGACCAAGGAAGAAGCGGTTGAAGCCGCCTGGTCCCAGGTAGAAAATGTGTATCAGCGCCGTGCCGACCTGATACCCAACCTTGTCAATGTTGTGAAGGGGGCAGCCAATTTTGAGAAAGAGACTCTGACGGGAGTTGTAGAAGCCCGCGCTAAGGCTACACAGATCACGGTTGATCCCAAAAACCTGACACCTGAAAAGATTCAGGAATTCCAAGCGGCCCAGGGAGAATTATCTCAGGCTTTGGGCAAACTATTGATGATCACCGAAAACTATCCGGAATTGAAAGCTAATCAGAACTTCAGGGATTTGCAGGTCCAGCTGGAAGGTACTGAGAACAGGATTACGCAAGAGAGACGTAAATTCAACGAGGTGGTGCAGGATTTCAATACTTATATCAGACAATTCCCGAGGAATCTCATAGCCGGCATGTTTGGTTTTGAGAAGAAAGGGTATTTCGAGGCGGATAAAGGCGCTGAAAAGGCACCGACCGTGGATTTCAACTGATACAGACTCGTCTGACTAACACGACTCACTAACATGTCCAGACTATTTAATCCCGAACAGGAGAAACGGATTGTTGAAGGTATAACAAAGTTGGAGAGCAACTCCACCGGAGAGCTCAGGATTTTCGTAGAGGATAGCTGTAATGGAAACCTTCACGACCGCGCCATAGAGGTCTTTGTTGAGCATGGTATGCAGCATACCTTAAACAGGAATGCGGTGCTGATATACATAGCGGTGCGGTCCAGGAAGATTTATGTCTGGGGCGATGAAGGGATCCATGCCAAAGCCGGACAGGGTCTTTGGGATCAAATTTTGGCGGATCTGACAGCTGACTTTAAGGACAGCATGTTTGAGGCAGGCATCTTAAGGGCCATTGAGGCGATCGGCAGTAAACTTGCCGAGTTTTTTCCCCGGGATGGCACGGAAGGTAATAATGAATTGCCGGACGATATTATCTACGGATTTTGAACCATAACAGTAATGACGTCTAGGATGATGAAAATGAAAAGATTACTTTTAGCTGCCATATATCTCGTATTTTCCATTTCGGGCGTTATGGCAACCGATGCTCCGGGCTTGTTTCCACCCAAGCCGGAACCGGCGGTTTATGTGCATGATTATGCACAATGGTTGACAGGAGAGCAAGCCAATACTCTGGAACAACAGCTCCGCGCCATGCACGATACTACCTCTTCACAGATTGTGGTGATGATCAGATCAGATATCGGCGATTATGACCGTGTGACCTATGCTACGGAGCTGGGAAATCGCTGGGGAATCGGTCGCAGCGAGAAGGATAACGGCGTAGTGATGCTTATCGTCACGGAAGGCAATCAACGCGGCATCTTCATTTCACCGGGTTATGGTCTTGAAGGAGCCTTAACTGACCTTCAGGCTACTCAAATTGCAAGGGATATGGTGCCCTACTTCAGAGCGGGCAATTATTATTCGGGTATACAGTATGGCGTATCTGCCGTCATTTCTGCCATACATGGAGAATACACGGCTGACAGTACATCCAACGATGCAACCGGCTCAGGAGGTGCCTGGGTTATCCTGACAATTTTTTTAGGTATCATCATCCTGATGGTCATTATAGCTTTATTTGGCAAGTATGATACCCAGGACCTATCAGGTACCGGTACATTTGGGAGTGGTTCACGAAGGAGCTCCTCAGGTGGATGGTATAGTGGTGGCAGCTGGGGAGGTGGCAGTTGGGGAGGTGGCAGCTCCTCTTCCGGAGGGGACTGGGGAGGAGGAAGTTTTGGTGGCGGAGGCTTTGGCGGTGGAGGCGGTGGAGCCAGCTGGTGACCCGGATTATCTTTAAACACTTATACGATGAGACTATCTCCGGAAGACGGGTTGATTATCAAAAAGAATTAAACCAGTCCATCATTTCTCATAAACTATTTGCCCAATATTCATTCCCGGAAAAGTAAAAGAAAGGAGCATAAGGTAATGTTCAAAAAAGTGTGTATTTTTTTTAATTATGAAAAATTCAAGGAGCCCAAAAAAAAGAATCCTGTAATTCATGTTTAAAATTAAGTATTTATAAAACTCAGTTTTTTAGTTAATTTAAATTGGTAAATAGGGTAGTTAAATTCTGGTCTGTCCATCGCTACGCTACCTAATAAAAAAAGAACAGATTCCGGATTTGGCATTGAGCTTCTCATTCTCAGTGTTCTTTTATAATTTCGGTTTAATCGCTAAATCCAGTTTGTGGTATAAATCATTCTTCTTATTTCTTTCTCATAATTCAAATAGGTG
>Ga0116142_10004851_pt1 | contig 12520 bp, 8 predicted proteins | sample AD_UKC033_MetaG_FD_89785 | JGI IMG/M metagenome (GOLD analysis project Ga0116142, IMG submission 89785) | Active sludge microbial communities of municipal wastewater-treating anaerobic digesters from USA - AD_UKC033_MetaG | ecosystem: Engineered > Bioreactor > Anaerobic > Digestate | place: USA... | reverse complement strand
GGAAATACGCGATCTCGTCGGCAGGTGCACGCGGCTACATGCAGGTGATGCCATTCTGGATCAAGGTCATCGGCCGCGAGGACGACAACCTCTTCCACATGCGCACCAACCTGCGCTACGGCTGCACCATCCTGCGCCACTACCTCGACATCGAGAAAGGCAACCTCTTCCGTGCGCTGGGACGCTACAACGGCAGCCTGGGCAAGCCGGACTACCCCAACCTGGTCCGCGCCGCCTGGGAAAGGCACTGGACCTGGACGCCGCAGCAGCTTGCCTCCGCGGGCGCTTCCCAGCCGCAAAGCGGCGCCACGACGGCGCGCTGACCCCACCAGGGCATCGCGCTCACGAGGGGCACTACCGCCCCTCCACGCAGCACCGCACGGCTCGCGCCATGCGCGGACACGTCCGCTGCCATGCCGGGACCTGCCCCCTGCCGACCCGCTCAGCCCGCCACCGCGGCGAGCGCCCTCGGCTTGTCGTCGATCGCACGCAGCTCCTTGCCCGCGGCGCCCAGCGACTGCACGTCGCCAGACAGCTCGCCCCCCTCCTCGATGAGGATCTTGCCGTAGCGGATCTTGCCGCTCACCCGCCCGCCGGCGTGGATCAGCAGCTGTTTGCGGGCGGTGAGCTCACCCTCGAAATGGCCGTGGATCTCGGCGATGTCGATGCCGACCGTGCCCTTGAAGGCGCCCTTCTCGGCGATGCGCAACACGCGGCTGTCCATCGTCGCCTCGACCCGCCCCTCCACGACCAGGGTATCGCAGTCGAGGATCTCGGCGCCCTTGAGCTTCACCTCGGGACCGACGATCAGACGGCTCTCACCCACGGCCCCCGCAGCCGCCGCCGCCGCATCCGCGCGCTCGACCGCCTGCGGCTCGCGCGCTGCGGCCGAACCGCCGGTTTCGGCCGGCGGCGTCACGGGCACCGCGGCAACGTTCGTGCCTGCCATGCGTTGGGCGTTGCGCTGGGCGGACACCTCGCCGGTGCCGTGGAACAGATTGGGCTTGTTGAACATGTTCTCTCCTGGAGTCCGGCGCAGCGACGGCGCTGCGCTCTCCAGCCCCTTCAGCAACCGCCATGCCAAAGGACCTTTTCCTTTTGCCTGCGGGCACTTGGCGCACCGACCCGGGCGGTACGTGGGCGCACGCGCGGGGAAACCGTCGCCCGTCCCCGACACCGCATCCCGAGATCGGGCGCAAGCCTCCGGGGAACAAGGCCTCCCCGCTGTCGCTCGGCGGCGACACCGATACCCGCCGCTTACTTCGTCTTGCACTTGCGCGACGCTGCGACCGCGCGCGCCGTCCTAGACTCGGCGACCCCGGCGCAGCACTCCGCTGCGATGCTCAACCCCCTCCCTGCATGCATCACCTCTCCTTTCGCAGCATCCTGCTCGCGAGCTTCCTGCTGATCACCGCCAGCCTGGCCGCCGCCGTCGCGGGCGGCTGGCGCGGCATGGAAACGGTCGTGCGCGCGATCCAGGAGGACAAGCAGCGCGCGCTCGCCCTCAGCGCCGCGGCGCGTCAGCTCCGCGAACGCAGCGTGGACCTCGAACGCAGCGCGCGCCAGTACGAGGTGCTGGGCGAGCCGGCACTCGCCCGGCGCTTCGAGGCCACCCTCGCCGAGGCACTGCCCGCGCTCGCGCTGCTGGAATCGGCCGGCCCCGCACTCGCCAGCGCAGGCGCGGCCTGGCGCGCCTGCGCGGACCGCATCGCCGCATGGCTGGCGAGCCTCGCCATACCCGGGCCGACCGACGGCGTGCGCGAACAGCCCATGCCCGCCACTGCGGCCGGGCGCGGCGACGGCCTCGCCACGGCGGACGACTTCCGCCACCTCGGCGCGCTCGCCGACCGGCTCGCCGCGGCGCTGGACCACCATCTCGGCGAGCGCGATCTCGCCCTCATGGACACGCTCGAGCGCGAACGCCGTGCCGTCGCCCTGCAGATCCTCGCCGCCCTGCTCCTCGCCGGCCTGCTCGCGGCACTCGCGGGCGGGTGGCTGCTGCGCCCGCTCGGGCGCATGGAACAGGCGATCGGCGAGCTCGGCGAGAACCGCCTCACCCGCCCGATCGACATCGACGGCCCTGCCGACCTGCGCAGGCTGGGCGAGCGGCTCGACTGGCTGCGCCTGCGCCTCGCCGAACTCGAGGCCGACCGCGGCCGCGTGCTGCGCCACGTCTCGCACGAGCTCAAGACCCCGCTCGCCTCGCTGCGCGAAGGGGTCGCCCTGCTCGAGGACGGCGTGCTCGGCCCGCTCGAACCCGAGCAGCGCGAGGTGACCGCCATCCTCGCGCACAGCGCGCACACCCTGCAGACGCGCATCGAACAGCTGCTGCGGCTCAACGCGAGCCAGTTCGACGCGCGCTCGCTGCACCTGCAGCCCACCGCCCTCCTGCCCCTGCTGCGCAAGATCGGCGAGGAGCAGCGCCTGCCGGCGCGCGCACGCCGGGTGACGATCGGACTCGCGGGCGACGCTCCCATCGTGCATGCCGACGCCGGCAAGCTGCACAGCGTGTTCTCCAACCTGCTCGCCAACGCGATCGCCTTCAGCCCCACCGGTGGCCACATCCGCATCGAGCTCCGCCGCGCCGGCGAGAACGTGGTGATCGACTGCCGCGACGAAGGCCCGGGGATCGCGCCCGACGAGCTCGAACGCATCTTCGAGCCCTTCTACCAGGGTCGTCGCAGCCCTCCCTCAAGCGCACGCGGCAGCGGCATCGGGCTGGCGATCGTGCGCGAGTTCATCGGCGCCCACCGCGGCCGGGTGCGCGCGCTGCCGAGCGAGCTTGGCGCCCATTTCCGCATCGAGTTGCCCCATGCCTGACGCCCGCCTCCACGTCGTCCGCGCAGTCTCCCGCGCAGCACGCCGCGTGTGCGTCCGGATCGCCCGCGCCGTGCTCCCCGCCACCCTCGCCCTGCTCGCGGGGTGCGCCGACCTCCCGGCCCGGCAGGCGGCCGAGGACGACACGAGCGCCGCGGCACTTGCCCACGAAGCCGCGCAGCAGCGCCTGCACACCGCGGTGCAGGCCGCCCAGCCCGGGCAGGAGCGGCTCGCCACGGCGCGGCGCGCGCTCGAAAGCCTGCTCGCCGACGATCGCGCACAGGCGCGCGCGCTGCATCCCTACGCACGCGCCCTGCTCGAACAGCTCCGCGTGCGCCAGCAAGTCGCCGCACTCGCCGAGCACCTGCGCCGCCAGCTCGACGAGCTTGCCCGCGCCAGCGACGCGCAGGCGCTGGAACTCGACGCGCTGCGCCGGCAGAACGCCGCGCTGCAGCGCCAGCTCGAGGCGCTCGCCGAGATCGAACGCGAGCTGACCTTGCCCGGCCTGCCGGTGCGGCCCCGCACCGGGCTGCCCGAATGAGCACGTCGACGGAGATGCACGCGACCGCGGCGGCGGCACCGGCGCGCCTGCTGGTGGTCGACGACGACGCCGACCTGCTGCGCCTGCTCGCGATGCGCCTGCAGGCCACCGGCTACGACGTCGCCACCGCGGACAGCGTCGCGGCCGCACGCAGCCGTCTCGGCGTGGAGCGCTTCGACCTCGTGGTGAGCGACGTGCGCCTGCCCGACGGCGACGGACTCGCCCTGTTCGAGGACATCCGCCGCCAGCATCCGGCGCTGCCGGTCATCCTGCTCACCGCGCACGGCACCATCCCCGACGCGGTCGAGGCCACCGCGCTCGGGGTCGCCGGTTATCTCACCAAGCCCTTCGACAGCCAGGCCCTGCTGCAGGGCATCCGCCAGGCCCTGCAACGCGCCGGCCCCACCCACGCCCGCAGCGGTCTCCGCGCCGACGCCCCCGGCAGCGCCGGCGACACGGCCTGGCGCGCAGCGATCCTCAGCCGCAGCAGCCGCATGCAGGCAGTCCTCGACGAGGCCCGTCTGGTCGCCGCCGCGGACGCCAGCGTGCTGATCCGCGGTGACAGCGGCACCGGCAAGGAGCTGCTCGCACGCGCGATCCACCTCGCCAGCCCGCGCGCCGCTGCGCCCTTCGTCGCGATCAACTGCGGCGCCATTCCCGAGCCGCTGCTCGAATCCGAGCTCTTCGGCCACGTGCGCGGCGCCTTCACCGGCGCCACCAGCGCCCATCAGGGCCTGGTGCAGGCCGCCCACGGCGGCACACTCTTCCTCGACGAGATCGGCGACATGCCGCCCGCGCTGCAGGTCAAGCTGCTGCGCGTGCTGCAGGAGCGCGCCGTGCGTCCGGTGGGTGCGACGCGCGCGCAGGCGGTCGACCTGCGCATCGTCTCCGCCACCCACCGCGACCTCGACGCGGCGCTGGCCGCGGGCCAGTTCCGCGCGGACCTCTACTACCGCATCGACGTGGTGAGCCTGCAGCTGCCCACCCTGGCCGAGCGCCGCGAGGACATCCCGCTGCTCGCCGGGCACTTCCTGCGCAGCCTCGCGCACAAGTACGGCAGGCGCCTCACCGGCTTCGCGCCCGAAGCGCTGGAGGCACTCGCCACCGCGCCGTGGCCGGGCAACGTGCGCCAGCTCCACAACGTGGTCGAGCAGGCGTGCGCGCTCGCCACCACGGCGCTGATCCCGCGCGCCCTGGTCGAACGCGCCCTGCGCGTGCAGCCGGCCGAGGCCCTCGGCTACGCCGAGGCGAAGCGCCGCTTCGAGCGAAACTATCTGATACAGCTGCTGAAACTGACTGCGGGTAATGTTTCGGACGCTGCACGGCTGGCGGAGCGCAATCGCACCGAGTTCTACCGCCTGCTGCAGCGGCACGACCTGACGCCCGAGCTCTTCCGCGGCGCCGGCCCCGATGTCGAACAATGAACAAGACCCAGACGGAGCCCGACATGATCAAACGCCAGACCATCGCCGCCATGCTGACCACCACCGCGATCGCCTTCTCGATCGCCACCCCGGCCCAGGCCGCCCGCCTGCTCGAAGCCGGACCGTTCGACACCGTCTCCGCCTGCAGCGGTGACAAGCCCGCCACCGCTACTCCGGGCGAGCGCAAGGACAAGCCCGCGCAGACCTGATCGCCGCCGGCCCTGCCCGCTTCAAATCCAGGCCGCGCCCCGGGCACCGGGTGCGCGGCCTTGTTCGTCAGTGCATGGGACGGAGGCGCGGCGGGTTCATGCAGGAGGCGCGAACGTGGCGGTCGAGCTGCGCCGCTCCGCTCAGGCGGTCCCGCCAACCGTCAGCCCGTCGATGCGCAGCGTCGGCTGGCCGACGCCCACCGGAACGCTCTGCCCGTCCTTGCCGCAGGTGCCGACGCCCGGATCCAGCCGCATGTCGTTACCGATCATGCGGATCTTGGTGAGCGCGTCCGGACCGTTGCCGATCAGGGTGGCGCCCTTGACCGGGCGGGTCACCTTGCCGTTCTCGATCAGGTAGGCCTCGGCAGTGGAGAAGACGAACTTGCCCGAGGTGATGTCCACCTGGCCGCCGCCGAAGTTCACCGCGTACAAGCCCTTCTTCACCGACTTGATGATCTCCTCCGGATCCTTGTCGCCGTTCAGCATGTAGGTGTTGGTCATGCGCGGCAGCGGCAGGTGGGCGAAGGACTCGCGGCGGCCGTTGCCGGTGACCGGCATGCCCATCAGGCGGGCATTCATCATGTCCTGCATGTAGCCGGTGAGGATGCCGTCCTCGATCAGCACGGTGCGCTCGGTCGGGTTGCCCTCGTCGTCGATCGACAGCGAGCCGCGGCGATCGGGCAGCGTGCCGTCGTCGACTACGGTGACGCCCCTGGCCGCCACCTGCTGGCCGATGCGCCCGGAAAACGCCGAGCTGCCCTTGCGGTTGAAGTCGCCCTCCAGCCCGTGGCCGATCGCCTCGTGGAGCAGGATGCCCGGCCAGCCGGAGCCGAGCACGACCGGCATGGTGCCGGCCGGGGCCGGGTCGGCGCCGAGGTTCACGCGCGCCTGATGCACCGCCTGGCGGGCGTAGTCGTGCAGGCGGTCGTCGCAGAACCAGCCGTAATCGTAGCGTCCGCCGCCGCCTGCGCTGCCCTGCTCGCGGCGGCCGTCCTCCTCCATGATCACGGTGATCGACACGCGCACCAGCGGACGCACATCGGCGGCTTGATGGCCGTCGCTGCGCACCACCATCACCACCTCCCAGGAGCCGGCGATGTGGGCCATGACCTGGGTCACGCGCGCATCCTCGGCGCGTGCGAAGGCCTCGAGGCGCTCGAGCAGCTCGACCTTGGCGGTGTCGTCGAGCGAGTCGAGCGGGTCGTCGGCCCGGTACAGGCGGGTCCTGAGCTTGTGCGGGACGATGCCGACGCGGCGGCGCTCGCCGGCCGCGGCGATCGCACGCGTGGCGGTGGCGGCGCCGACCAGGGCGTCGAGCGAGATGTCGTCGGAGTAGGCGAAGGCGGTCTTCTCGCCGCTGATCGCGCGCACGCCCACGCCCTGCTCGATGTCGAAGCTGCCCGACTTGACGATGCCCTCTTCCAGGCTCCAGGCCTCGGAGCGCTGGTACTGGAAGTAGAGGTCGGCGAAGTCGATGTCGTGGCGCATCAGCTTGCGGAAGGTCTTCTCGAGCTCCGCCTCGCCCAGGCCGTAGGGCGACAGCAGGTAACGGTCGGCGACCTTGAGGGGATTCTGGCTCTTGCTCATCGGTAAATCCTTGGCGGAGGATGCCGGTTGGACCGGCATCGGGCAAAAACGATCATTGCGGGGCGACGACACGAGGAGGCTGCGGCATCGGCCACGTTCGCCCCCTCGCGGACGGCGCGTTCAGGCCAGGCAGCGGTGGCGCAGGGCAGGCAGGCTCCCGCGTACCGCCGCGAGGCGCGCGGGATCGAGGTCCGCGACCACCACGCCGGGGCCCTCGTCGCGGCAGGCGAGGATCTCGCCCCAGGGATCGACGATCATGGTGTGGCCCCAGGTCACCCGCCCGCTCTCGTGGCACCCGCCCTGGGCCGGCGCCATCACGTAGCACTGGTTCTCGATCGCGCGCGCGCGCAGCAGCACCTCCCAGTGCGCGCGGCCGGTGGTCCAGGTGAAGGCGGCCGGCAGCACGATCAGATCCACCTCGCCCATGGCGCGGAAGAGCTCGGGGAAGCGCAGGTCGTAGCACACCGACAGCCCGATGCGCCCGGCCGGCGAGTCGAAGCAGGCGACCGTGCCGCCCGGCTCGATGGTGGCCGCCTCGTCGTAGCGCTCCTCGCCGCGCTGGAAGCCGAACAGGTGGATCTTGTCGTAGCGCGCCACGCGCCGGCCCTGGTCGTCGAAGACCAGGGTGCTGTTGCGCACCTTGTCCTCGGCCTCGGCGACCAGCGGGAGGGTGCCGCCGATCAGCCACACGCCGTGGCGGCGCGCCTCGCCGGCGAGGAAATCCTGCAGCGGGCCGGCGCCCTCGGGCTCGCGGATGCGCACCTTGGCGGTCTCGTCCTTGCTGATGAGCGGAAAGTATTCGGGCAGCGCGATCACGCGGGCGCCGGCGGCGGCGGCCTGGGCAATCAGGTGCGACGCGGTTTCCAGGTTGGCGGCGACGTCGGGCCCGGAGACCGTCTGGATGGCGGCGATGCGCACCGGCGCGGAAAGGGAGGTTTCGGTCATGTCGGCGAGCTTGGGGCGGGGTGCTGCCGCTGGCGGCAAGACCCCGCGGGGGTTGGGCAAGGAAGGGCACGCAGCTTGGGCGCTCGCCCCCGGATCAGCGCGACTCCGGCGCAGCGGCCCTGCCGCGCTTGGCGACCTGGGGGTCGGACCACGCGCCGGTCACCGTGTACTCGAAGGCGAAGAGCTTCTCGATCGGGTCGCTGAGCACCTTCTGGGCGAGATAGGTCACCACGCCGGCGACCGGATTCACCAAGCCCGCCGCCGCGCCGATCGCCACCGACTCGGACAGCGTCGGCTGCACCAGAACGCGCAGGTCCTGCGTTTCGGAGACCACGTCGGCGCTGCCGCTCATCGCGACGCGCGCCGCGGGTCCGCGGATCTCCAGGTCCTCGCTGCGCAGCACACCACGGGCAAGCTCGATGCTACCGGAAATGCGATCGAAGGCGAATCCTTCGGAGAACACGTCGCGGAAGTCGAGCGTGATCCGGCGCGGCAGCGACTGCAGGCTGAGGATGCCGAGCAGACGGCCGACGCCGGGTTCGAGCCGGTTGAACTGGCCCGCGCCGGTCTCCAGCCGCAGCCTGCCCGACAGGCTGGGATAGTCGATCCGGGTCGGCGCACCCCGCCATGCGAGCTGGCCGGCCAGGCTGGCAGAGCCGCCGCGCACCACGTCGGGGTGGCCCAGGCGCCGGATCAGCCCACCCATCGACGCGGTCTCGAGCGCGAAGTCGAGCTCGGTGCGCTGGCGCGCGCCCGCGCGCCACTGCCCCTTGCCGGCGAGGCGTCCGTCGGCGTTCATCAGCGCGAAGCGGTCGAGCTGCCAGAGGTTGCCGCGGTTGCGTGCGAGGACCTCGAGGCGGCCGAGTTCGAGCTCGTTGATGTCGAAGCGCTCGGCCACCACGTCGAGCGCGGGCAGGCGCTGCGGCGGATCGTCCACCGCCTCGTCGCCCGCGGAGTCGCCGTCTGCGCCAGCCTGCGCGCCGCCGGCCTCGCGCACCAGACGCAGGTGGCGGAAGCGCGCCGCGAGCGTGCCCTTGCCCGCCGCCCGCCAGTCGAACTCGCCGTCCGCGCGATCGCTCTCCAGGCGCGCCTTCCAGCCGCCCGGATCGGCGCGCGCGCGCAGGTCCACCGCCTTGAAGGTCTGGCCGAACACACCCACCTCGTCGGCCGCGAGCGCGAACTCCGCCACCGCGGCGGGCGCTCCATCGCCGGCCACGGCAGCCTCCTCCGCGCCCGCGGCGGGAAGGGGCGCGGCGCGCTCCAGCACGGCGCGCCAGGCGTCGAGGTCGAGGCGATCGAGCACCGCGGCGACACGCACGCCCGCCTCGGAACCCGGCGGCGCGTCTGCGCTCGCACGCCCGAGCGCAACGCCGCCGCGCACCACCCCGCCGGCGGAGCGCAGCAGCTCCGCGCGCAGGCGGTCGTCGATCGCGAGGGTGATGCGCGCATCCTGGCTGCCGGCCGGACGCTCGAAAGCCAGCCTCGCCGGCCAGCCTTCGGCGGCCGATTTGCCGAACGGCGGCGGCAGGCTGCAGGCGAAACCGGCAAGGTCGGAGGCGATCTCGACCCGCGTGCCGCGCCGGCCGACGCGGATGTCCGCGGACCACTCCGCGGTGCCGGCGAGTTCGTCGAGCAGCGGGACCTCCCAGGCCGCCGCCAGCGCCGCGGCGTCCGCCCGCCCGGCGGCGCGGAAGCGCACCGTGCCGTCCTCGCCGGTCTGCGCGGAGAGGCGCAATGGATTGCCGAACAGGCGCGCCTGCGCCTCCGGGATGCTCAGGGTGTCCGCGGTGAAGCGCAGCCGCCCGCGCGCCGCCTCGAGCGGCGGCAAGGCCTCCAGCAGCGCGATGCGGTTGTCGGCGAAGCGGTATTCGCCCTGCACGCGGGAGTCGATCGTCGCGCGCAGCGGCATCACCAGCTCGAGTTCCAGTTCGCCCCGCCCCTCGGCCACCATGCCGTCGGTGAAGCCGTCGATGCGGCGCGACACCGGGCTCGCCGACACGAAGCGCAGGAACTCGGCGGTCGGACCGCGCGCACGACCGGTGATGGTCATGATCTCGCTCGGGAGTTGGTCGAGGTCGGGCACCTCCGCCACCACGTCCACCAGATCCACCCCGAAGATGCGCCCGCGCGGCACGAGGATGCGCAGACCCGGGCCCTCGAAGCGCACCTCGCCGTCGATGCCCTCGATGCCCGGCCAGCCGGGGGCGTAGTCGAGCGCGGCGTCGGCAACCTGAACGCTCACCAGGAAGCGGCCCTGGCCGGCACGGAAGGGGAAGTCGTCGAGCGCGCCCCGCAATTCCAGCCGCGCCTCGGGCACCTTCGCGGAGCGGATCCCGCGGCGCAGCCAGTCGCGCGTGTCGTCGTTGACCGCCCTGGGCACGTAGCGCCACACCGCGGTCGACTCGGCGCGGGTCAGGCGCGCCTGCAGATCGATCTCGCCCGCCCCCGTCGTCGCCGGCCAGTAACGGCCCGCGGCGGTGCCGGCCGCGTCGGCGTTCTCGAACGCGGCCTCGTCGAGCACGATCGCCAGCCGGCCCTCCGCGCGCTGCCAGCCGCCCTGCGCCTGCAGGCGCGAGAAGTCCAGCGGACCGGGATCGAAGACCGCCGGCAGGTCGATCCGCATGTCCGCCGCGGCAAGCCGGAAGCGCCCGCGCTGCCGGTCGCCGTCCACACTGCCGGAGAGCCCGGTGACGCCGGGCAGACCGTCTTGCGCCGCCAGCCCGAGCCCGGCGAAGCTTGCCGTCAGCGCCCAGTGCTCGGGCGCGGCGGGCTCCCCCTTCCAGGCGAGGCGCAGGCCCTCGACCCGACCGCGCGGCGCAAGCGCCGCCAGGCGCGAGCGCAGCCCGGCATCGAGCGGCAGGTGGGCGGCGAGCGCGACGAGCGTGGCCAGTTCGAGCCGGTCTGCGACGAGGCGCCCCCCGGCCGCCGCGGGCCCGCGCCCGGCCTGCTCCTCGCCGGTGCCACGATCGCGCGCCTTGCCATCGAGCGCCGGATCCAGCCCCAGCTCGACATCGGTGGGGGCCAGCACGAGGCCCTGGGCGGTTTCGAACCCGAGCCCGCGGCCGGCGAAGCGGAATCCATCCTCGCCGCGGGCCAGCTCGACACGACCGTCGAGACGGGCGAGCTCGAGAACCGGCAGATCCTCGCCGAGCGCGGCCCGCACCCCGTCCAGCGCGAGGTCGGCGGTCAGCGCATGACCGCCACGGCCGTCCGCGTCGAGCCAGGCTTGCAGCGCACCCTCGCCTTCGAGGCCGAAAGGCAGGTCGACCCAGGGCCGCCAGTTGCCCAGCGCCGTGCGCCCGAGTTCGACGTACAGCCGGCCGGCGAAGCGCTGCGGGCGCAGCGGGTCGATGCGGCGCAGCTCGCCGCGCAGGCTCGCACGCTCGCCGAGGGCGGCCGGCAGCCGTGCCTCGAGCGCGAAGCGCGCCGGACGCGTGCGTCGATCGAGGCGGAATTCCACCTCTTCGAGCTCGAGCACCGGCGCACCGCGCGCTTCGTCCGCCCAGGCAAGACGCGCGCCGTGGATGAGGATCTGGCGCTGCGCGAGCAGCCAGCCGAGGCCGCCGTCGCCGCCCTCGTCCCCGTGTGCAAGCGCGATGCCTGCGACGTGCAGCGCTCCCTCCGGATCGCGGCGTACCAACAGGTCCGGCGCGCGGATCTCGAGGCGGTGGAAATGCGGCTCGAGCATCGCCAGCGAGGACCACGCCAGGGTGGCGTCGATCTCGGGCAGGGTCAGCGCGGGGCGGCCCTGCGCGTCGGACAGGCTCACCCCGGCCAGGCGCAGGCGCGGTCGCCAGCCCGCCCAGCCGCCCTCGATGCGCTCGATCGCCACCGCCACGCCAAGGCGCTCGCCGAGCAACTCGGCGATCGGCACGCGCAGTTCGCCCACTGCCGGCAGCACGAGATGGCGCAGCACCAGCACCCCGACCGCGAGCACGCACCAGACCAGCAGCAGCGCATCGGACAGCCTGCCGGCCGCGCGCCGCCAGCCGCCGCGCGCGGCCGGCAGGCCGTCGACGGACGGGGGTACGGATTCGGCAGGTGCGTGCGGGGCGGAGGGGCTCAGTCGGATGCTCGCAGGACGTTGTGTGGGAGCGCGGTTGCAGCGCTGCCGGCGCATGGCGCGGGCAGCTAGAATATTGGGATCGCGCCCGCCACCGGATCGCCGACGCGCGCGCATTCTACCAAGTCTCGATCGCCCTCTCGATCACCCTCTCGCGCCGCACTGGAGCCCCCTCATGTCCGCCCCGAACAGCGTTTCCGCCCCTGCCCTCCCGCCCGCGGTGGCGCAGGCGCGCCGCCTGTCGCGCTATCTGGCGCGCATGCTCGACAGCCAGCCCTGGCTGGCGGAGGCGCTGGCCGCCGGCATCGAGCGCCCGCTCGCCGAGGCCGACCTGCAGCGCTTCGTGGCCGCGCGCGAGGTCCTCCACGGTGGCGGCGACGGCGCGCTGCGCCCGGCGCTGCGCCAGCTGCGCATGTGGACGCTGTGCCACCTGATCGTGCGCGACCTCGCGCTCGGCGCCCCGCTCGCCGAGGTCACCGAGACCATGACCCTGCTCGCCGAGGTGGCGCTGCGCCACGCCCACGACGTGCTGCGCGCGGGATTGGTCGAGCGCCACGGGCAGCCGCTCTCGCCCACCGGCTGGGAGCAGGAGCTCCTCGTGGTCGGCATGGGCAAGCTCGGCGGGCGCGAGCTCAACGTGTCCTCCGACATCGACCTGATCTTCATCTACCCGGAGGACGGCGACACCGGCGGGCGCAAGGCGATCAGCAACTACGAGTTCTTCGAGAAGCTCGGCAAGCAGCTGATCCAGGCGCTCGCCGAGATCACCGAGCACGGCCAGGTCTTCCGCGTGGACATGCGCCTGCGCCCGAACGGCGACTCCGGCCCGCTGGTGTGCTGCTTCGACATGCTGGAGAACTACTTCGTCACCCAGGGCCGCGAGTGGGAGCGCTACGCCTGGATCAAGGCGCGGGTGATGCTGGGCGAGCGCTGG
>Ga0116142_10004849_pt1 | contig 12524 bp, 12 predicted proteins | sample AD_UKC033_MetaG_FD_89785 | JGI IMG/M metagenome (GOLD analysis project Ga0116142, IMG submission 89785) | Active sludge microbial communities of municipal wastewater-treating anaerobic digesters from USA - AD_UKC033_MetaG | ecosystem: Engineered > Bioreactor > Anaerobic > Digestate | place: USA... | reverse complement strand
TTTCCGTTTCAGAAACATTTCAGCAACGCAATACCAATTCATCGATGGAAGAGTCTGTTGAAAGGGTGGGTGAGATACAGAATCTTTGCTTAAAAACGGGTAAACAACTGGTAGTTTATATTTCGATGGGATTTGGTAATCCTTATGGGGACCTGTATGATGAAGAAATTGTATTTGAGTGGGTGAATAAGATGGTATCAATGGATATAAATATTATTTCTCTGGCAGATACTGTCGGTCTTGCTACTCCGGAACAGGTCTATTCGGTAACGGGGTATCTTATAGAATCATTACCAGGCATTGAAATAGGTGTACACCTGCATTCAACCCGGCAAAACTGGAGTGAAAAATTAGATGCAGCAATAAAAGCAGGCTGCAAAAGGTTTGATGGCGCATTAAAAGGTATTGGTGGATGCCCGATGGCAGATGACGAGCTGGTAGGCAATATGGATAGTGAGCTAATGATCAATTACTTTAATAAAAATGAGTTATTAAATGGAATTAATAAAGAAGCATTGAAGGAAAGCCTTCGCATTGCAGGAGAAATATTTATTTAATTTTTATGGACCTGTTGATCAATATTGATTTAAAGAAATTACCGGAGCCCATCAGTTACCATGACAGGATCATGCTGATAGGATCCTGTTTTACAGAACATATTGGAAATGTATTAGGGGATTTGAAATTTGCGATACTACAAAATCCAAATGGTATTCTCTTTGGTCCGGACAGTGTTTGCAAAAGTCTGCTTTCTTACACCCGAAATAAGAAATACACAAAAAAAGATATTTTCTTTCTTAACGAAGTTTGGAACAGCTGGCATCATCATTCCAGGTTTTCAAATATTGATCCTGATGAATGTCTTCGTCTGATTAACACCTCACAGCAGGCAGCACATGAATTTTTACAAAAAGCAGATTGGATAATTATTACTTTGGGATCATCATTCGCCTATCGTTTGACACAACAAGCTGATCCCGGATCTGAAATAATCGGAAGCGGAGTAGCAAATTGTCACCGGGCTCCGGCAAGCTGGTTCACAAAAGAAATGCTTGAGACCGCAGATATCAGGTATATGCTTGAAGATTGTCTGAAACAATTGAAACAATTCAATCCGTCATTAAAATTCATTCTTACTATTAGCCCGGTGCGGCATATAAGGGATGGGGTAGTAGAAAACAACCTCAGCAAGGCCCGGCTGATTGAATCTGTTCATCATATTATTAATAAGTTTGATTCTGCATTTTATTTTCCTGCATATGAACTGGTGATTGATGTATTGAGGGATTACCGGTTTTACGATATTGACCTTGTGCATCCAAATTATGCAGCCACAGAGTTTGTACTGGAAAAATTCTCAACTACCTGTATAAACGAGGAATCACAGCAACTGATGCAGGAAATTAAAAAAATAGTAATTGCCCGTAAGCACAAAGCCTTTCAGCCAGACACAAAAGCTCATCAGCAATTTCTGATGTCTCATTTCGAGAAAGTTAAAAACTTAAAGAGCAAGTATTCTTTTCTGAATTTGGATGAGGAACTTACTTATTTTTCCCAAACTTAATTTTCCGCCATGTGGTTCATAAACCTGATCTATTGGTTCCAAGCCTTCCTGTCTCCGGTATTACTTTTTGGATTAATAGGATTATGGATCGGTTCTGAAAAATTAATTTTCATTCTATTGGCAATTGGAGGCGTTTTTGGTATTGTACTGGCGGAGTATATAAGAAGAAAAATTGGATTAAGTACGTTCTTCTCCAGGATATATGGTCCAAATGAAATGGATGAGAAATTTAGAAGTAAGAAAAACTAGGTGAATATTTTATAAACAGTCTTGCTGGAATAAATTTCTCCGGGTCTTAATACTGTATCAGGGAAATGAGAAATATTGATAGCATTTGGATGCTTATGTGTTTCAAGACATAACCCTGAAAAAGGGCCATACTTAATGCCGTTCTTTCCGATTATTGAAGGTATCCATTTGCCTGAATAGAAATGAACAATTGGCTCAGTTGAATATACCTGTAATAAGACATCAGATACAACGGATCTTACTTCTGCCATTAATGAAAGAGAAATAGCATCTTTATCCGCAACAAAGCTCTTATCATATTCTGCGATTTTAGTCAGTCTTTCCCTCATTTGTGAGAATTCATGAAAATCGAATTCAGTATTAGCAACTGAGCTTAATTCACCGTTCGCTACAAGATTGTCATCCTGATCAAGTACCCATGATCCATATATCCTGACTTCATGGTCTTTAATAGTGCCAGCCCCATTGTTCAGGTTAAAATAACTGTGATGGGTAAGATTTACTACAGTTGGCCTGTCACAGTAAGCACTATACTCATAACTTAATTCATTCTCATTATTTAGTTCAAACCTTATGGTTACATCGAGTTTCCCGGGATAGCCTTCCTCGCCATCCGGACTTATATATTTTAATTCAAGTGAATTTACCGGTGTTTCTTCTGTTTTAACCAATTGCCATACTTTCTTGTCAAACCCATTTACACCTCCATGCAGATGGTCATTGCCATTATTTTTTGACAGTAAATACTCCTTTTTATCAATTACAAATTGTGCATTTTTTATTCTGTTAGCATTTCGTCCTACAGCACATCCAAGCCAGGGATAATTTGCCAGGTATGATTCGGTGGTATAGTCCTCTACTTTATCAAAGCCAAGCACAATATCATTAACGACCCCTTCCTTATTCTTAATGCAGAAAGAAGTTATAATTGCCCCATAGTTAGTAATAAGAACTTCCGTTCCTGATAAATTGGTCAGCGTAAAGAGATAAACATCCTGCCCGGAACTATCTGTATAACAATATTGCTTTTTTACTGACATAATGGTTAAAGCAAAATGATTATTTTAAATTTCAGCTATAAAATTATAGTGCTCAGATAAGAAAACCTCCAATTTTTCCAATAAAACAGTTTGATTCAATGCTCTGTCATGATTATGTTCCTTGTAACTAACCTGGTAATACCTGTCATTTTGTAAATAATCAGTTAAAAAACGTAATGCCTGCATATAAATCATTAATAAGCCTGCGGTATGAATGTATTTGTTTTCAGAAGCAGTAAGCTGACTTTTCAATACTCCTGAGTAAGCTGATACAATTGCATCATAAAATTCTTTTCGGATAAGTATCTTATCAAAATTTGTACTGGCTTCATCTTCAGTACAGGACATCGTACGGATCATATCGCCAAGGTCTGAGAAAAAATAACCTGGCATCACTGTATCAAAGTCTACTGGGCAAACTACCTTTCCCGACCTTATATCAAACAAAACGTTACTGATCTTTGCATCATGATGTATTATTCTTTTCCGGAACTCACCGGAAATGGTAAATACCTGATATAGCTTAGCATATCTTTCCCGCTGCAATAGTTTTTCAAAAAGTACTTTGCTCTTACCCAGTCTCTCTGCAGAAGCTGTTTTAAGAGCCTGTTTAAATTTTTCAAAGCGTAATGATACATTATGAAAATCAGGAATGGTAGTTTGCAGCTTTTCAATATTAAAATCGTTGAAGCAAGCCGTAAAGTTGGCAAAAGTTTCAGCTACTGCTCCGGCCTCTTTGATGTTCTCAGCGACAGTCAACGTTTTTGTGTTTTCAAGAAACTCGAATATCCTCCAGTATCTTTTATTTTGATCAACAAACCAGGTTCGCTTATTGATAAAAAATTTAGGTTCAGGAATACGTAAGGAAGTTTTTTTTGCATTAATGTATTTCCAGAGAGATTCATAATTCTGCTGAATCTTTTCCGGCTCTTCAAATACATGTTCATTTATTTGCTGGAGCAAAAATGAATTCCTGGTATTTCGGTCCGTTATCTTGTATGACTGGTTTATTAATCCATTTGTCACTTGTTCAACGCTAAATTCCTGGAAGGGATTTGCAAACGCTTCTAATGCTTCTTTATAGGATGGTTCTTTCATTTACAAAATGAAATTAACCATAGAAAGCAAGAAATTATGCTACAATCGTTTGCGGGAATTTTAATGAATCCGGTCGCCCCGGACCATTAGATTTTTCATTATCTCAGCTTCATATTCCAACCATGCTGACCATCTGTGCCGAACCTTTTCTTTATCAATATATGTTTCTGCCAGTTCAATAAACAAAGTATAATGACCTGCTTCACTCTCCATAAAGCGGCGGTAAAATTTTTGCATGTACGTATCATTCAACCCTTCGCTAAGTCTTTTAAACCGTTCGCAACTCCGGGCTTCTATCAGTGCCATGGTGAGAAGTTGATCCAGCATTCTACCTTCTCCATCACCCCCTTTTTGTTGAAAATCTATCAATGCATTAGCATACTCATCTTTCCGTTGTTTACCCAATTTCAGGTTTCTTTTGTGCAATTCTGCCAGCACTAAGCGAAAATGCCCCCATTCCTCCGTAACAATAGGAGAGAGCTCCGTCACCAGCCTTTCTTTTGAACTGTACCGCTGGATCAGTGAAATGCAGGAAACGGCCGCCTTTTGCTCGCAATAAGCATGATCGGTAAGGATCTCTGCTATTGATTTTTCAGCCAGATTCACCCAACGGGGGTCGGTAGGTAGTTGCAAGCCAAGAATGTTTTTTGTGTCCTGTGAGAGTTCCATTGAGCAAAAGTAAGTTATGGACTGAAAATCAATCAACTTACAGGTCATTTTGGCCAAAAAAAATGCTCAATCCCTTTGCTGTTAGCCATATCCGCCTTACCTTTGCGGCCTTAATATCAAGATGAAAAAAATCGGATGAAATTTAAAAATTAAAAAGATGCCTCTAACAAAAGAAAAAAAAGCTATTGTTTTAAAAACCTTTGCTGGTTCTGAAAAAAATACCGGCTCTATCGAAGGTCAAATCGCCCTGCTGACTGAAAGAATCAGCCAGATCAGCGGACACCTGCAACAAAACAAAAAAGATTTCTCTACTCACCGCGGACTGATGCAATTGGTTGGTAAACGTAAACGTTTACTGAACTATATGCAGAAGCATAACCTGACTGGTTATCGCCAGTTGATTGAGAAACTCGGAATCAGAAAGTAACACCTCCAGGCCCACAAAGGGAGTAATTTGGGAGAGTTTTTATATCCGAAGTTTAATCAGCAAATTGAATTTCTCTATAAGCTATTCCCAATGTCTTCCGGATGTTGGGAATAACTGTTTTTAGACTACCAGTTTTTCGTGACTTTACTACACTTCGCAAATGTTCTATGGGCTTACCGAACGTAGAAAAGTGAGACGCAACGAAAGATGATAGCAGTAATGCAGCCGGGTCAGGAACTTTCTTATTTCACATTATTTCATTTCTAATTTGAATTTTATGCTTTCACAACCTTTACAATCAAAATTTACAATACGGAATGGCCACGAGGTCATCATCGAAACAGGCCGTTTGGCCCGCCAGGCTGATGGCTCAGTAACCGTTCGCCAGGGCAATTGCATTATACTGGCAACCGTTGTTGCTAATAAAGAGCCGAAAGAAGGCCAAAGTTTTTTCCCCTTATCAGTTGACTACCAGGAGAAATTTGCTTCGGCAGGACGTATCCCCGGTTCATTCTTTAAAAGAGAGGCCCGGTTAAATGACTATGAAATACTTACTTCTCGTTTGATCGACAGGGCTCTCCGTCCTTTGTTCCCGGAAGATTATTACTGCGAAGTTCAGGTGCTGGTCACTCTTATTTCCAGCGATCCGGAAATAATGCCTGATGCACTGGCTTGCCTCGCCGCATCAGCCGCATTAGCTGTTTCTGATATTCCGATCCAGGAAATTATTTCTGAAGTAAGGGTAGCCCGGATTGACGGACAATACATTGTAAACCCACTGCGTAGCGAATTAGCAAAAGCAGACTTTGAGTTCATCATTGCTGCTACTGATAAGAATATTATGATGGTGGAAGGGGAGGCTAAAGAATGCCAGGAAGAAGACCTTATCAAAGCTATCGAAGTGGCGCATGATGCTATCCGGGTACAGGTAAAGGCTCAGGAAGAACTGAGAGCTTTGAAAGGAGTCACAACAAAGAGAGACTATGCTAAGCCGCTGCATAATGAAGACCTGAGAGAAAAAGTGAATGCTTTTGCAAAAGAAAAAGTTTATGAAGTAGCAAAGGGAGCCTTAGCGAAACATGATCGTTCGGACAAGTTTGCCGCTATCCAGGAAGAATTGATGGAATACCTTAGAAAGGAATACATAAAAGAAGAGGGTGACAGCTTACCCGAGGATATTAAAAAATGGGCTAAGACTTATTACGCCGACCTTCAGTACTATGTGGTTCGGGATATGATCCTGAATGATAAGGTTCGCTTAGATGGTCGTAAACTGGATGAGGTTCGTCCCCTGAATATGGAAGTTGATGTTTTACCTTCTCCACACGGTGCGGCATTATTTACAAGAGGTGAAACTCAGTCTCTTACAACAGTTACCTTAGGAACTCCATTAGACTCTACTTTAATTGAAAGTGCGGCAGTTTCTGACTATTCAAAATTCTTTTTGCACTATAATTTCCCGCCATTCTCAACAGGTGAAGTAAAGATGATGAGGGGCGTTGGTCGTCGTGAAGTAGGTCACGGTAACCTGGCGATGCGTTCATTAAAACAAATGATGCCGGGCGGTGATTTTCCGTATACGGTGAGAGTGGTGAGCGATATTCTTGAATCAAATGGCTCGTCATCAATGGCTACGGTTTGCGCCGGTTCTCTCGCATTAATGGATGCTGGCATTGCTATTCCCAAACACGTCTCTGGTGTGGCAATGGGATTGATAAGTAAAGAAGGGCAATTTGCAATACTGACAGATATCCTTGGTGATGAAGATCATCTCGGAGATATGGACTTTAAAGTAACCGGAACAAGAGACGGTATTTGCGGTGTGCAGATGGATATTAAAGTGGACGGTCTTAGCATGGATGTGATGCGCAAAGCATTGGCCCAGGCGAAAGAAGGCCGTTTGCATATACTGGATGCGATGTATGCTACCATCCCTGAAGCAAGAAATGATGTGAAACCACATGCGCCAAGAATGGTGAAACTGTTCATTGACAAAGAATTCATTGGTGCTGTTATCGGGCCAGGTGGAAAAGTAATACAGGAAATTCAAAGAGAGACGGGAACAACGATCAACCTGGAGGAAAAGAACAACATGGGTGAGATCAGCATTTTCAGTGCTAATAAGGATGGAGTGGAAAGAGCTGTATCATGGATCAAAGGCATTGTGGCTGTACCGCAAGTTGGCGATACATACGAAGCAACCGTTAAATCGATTATGCCTTTTGGCGCTTTCGTGGAGTTCCTGCCCGGAAAGCAGGGATTGGTTCACATCAGCGAAATAAGCTGGAAGCGCCTTGAAACGCTGGAAGGAATAGTAAAAGAAGGTGATGTAATGAAAGTAAAACTGATCGGTACTGATCCTAAATCAGGCAAGTTTAAACTGTCAAGAAAGGTACTAATTCCAAAACCGGAACAAAAACCAAGAGAAGATCAGGCTCCGCCTCCGGGACAAAACAATTAATAATAATACCAAAACCCTGAGCAATCAGGGTTTTTAGTTTTACCATGGGCAATCACATACAAATTGAGTTTCTAAACATATCTGCGGAACAGGCAGAATTGTTGATAGCCGGTCTAAGTAATATTGGTTTTGATGGCTTTGAAGAAGTTGGTGAAAATCTGAAAGCATTTATTGCTTCAGAAGATTTTGATTCAATCGCTGTCGAAGAATTAGCCGCCAATTATGATTGTTCTTTCATTCAATCTGTAATTGAAGAAACTAATTGGAATGCCGTTTGGGAATCTAATTTCCAGCCGGTAGTCGTGGACGATTTTGTGGGCATCCGGGCTGGTTTTCATGCACCAATTGAAGGAGTACAGTATGAACTGACCATCACACCCAAAATGAGCTTTGGCACAGGTCATCACGCTACTACTTACATGATGATACAACAGATGCGGCAAATTGATTTTGCCGGCAAAACAGTGTTTGATTTTGGTACAGGCACTGGTGTCCTGGCCATTCTTGCCGAAAAAATAGGAGCTTCTTTAATCACAGCAATAGATAATGACGATTGGAGCGTTGAGAACTCAATTGAAAATATTGAAAAGAACCATTGCAGTAGGATTCAGCTTATCAAATCAAATTCCGTAGTACTGAACAGAAATTTTGACATCATTCTGGCCAATATTAATAAGAATGTGATTCTGGAAAATCTTCCGGATCTAAAAAAACAGCTTACTCCCGGAGGCGTACTATTACTTAGTGGATTATTGAAAGATGATGAATCAGATATCTTAAATGCAACGAACAGCCTTTTTTTACAATTGATTGATAAACAGGAAAGGAATAACTGGATTTGCCTTCAATTGAGACATTAATAGAACGTTATCAGCAGGTTAATTTAATGTTACCTATCCTGTTTTTTTACCTATTTTTGTATCCCTGTATATTTAAAAACAATAGAGGTAAGTACAAGGTTCTATGAACGAACTACTATTAATTATTCTCGCATATCTGATTGGTAGTGTTCCCACTTCTGTGTGGGTGAGTAAATCTTTTTTCAACATTGATATACGGGATTACGGCAGTGGGAATGCTGGTGCTACTAATACTTACCGGGTATTAGGTCCCCGGTGGGGCACTTTTGTTATGGTAATTGATATGCTGAAGGGTATTGTTGCTGTAAAACTTGCTTTGCTTTTACCCGAATATGCAGATAATGAAATTAATCTTCAGAATCTCCAGACCGGGTTGGGACTTGCAGCAGTAGTGGGTCATATTTTCCCGATCTGGGCCGATTTTCGTGGCGGTAAGGGAGTGGCAACATTATTTGGACTTGTGCTGGGTATATCACCATGGACTGCCTTAAGTTGTGTTGGTATATTTTCATTAGTGTTATACTTAACCCGTTTCGTTTCTCTAAGTTCAATACTGGCAAGCATTGCCTTCCCCATTTTTATCCTGGTTATTTTTAATGTAGATAATCCGGCATACCGGGTATTCGCAATTGCAGTTGCCCTAATGGTGTTATTGACACACCAGAAAAATATTGGGCGCCTGTTAAGAGGGGATGAAAGTAAGGTGCCCATTTTGAAGCATCGGGACCGCCGGCGCCAACGCCGTAACGAAGCTGACCAGCATAACGATTAGATCGTTAAAAAAAATCTTACCTTAAAGCAACAAAAAATTGTTATTGTACCAACCTGGTACAACCGTTGAACGTCATTATAAAAAATTGAAAAATGATACAGAAGATCACTACTTTATTTGTTTTATCTGCACTTATCATTGCTTGTTCAAAAAATGCCTTATCCGGTAAGAACCAACTAACCCTGTTGCCTGAATCGGAATTACAAGCAATGGCCACTACCCAGTATGCCCAGTTTCTTTCTACTAATAAAGTTGTAGCAACAACAAATAATAAAGATGCAGAGATGGTAAAAAGAGTAGGTCAGCGTATTGTTGGAGCAGTGGAAAGATTTTATGCTGAGAAGGGTATGACTGACAAGCTGGCTGGTTTTAAATGGGAAACTAATCTGGTGGATGATAAAACTGTGAACGCATGGTGTATGCCGGGTGGAAAAATTGTAGTCTATACCGGTATTTTACCAGTAACCCAAAATGAGGCCGCATTAGCAGCAGTAATGGGCCATGAGGTTTCACATGCTTTATTGCAACATGGCAACCAGCGAATGAGTCAAGGCCTATTACAACAATTGGGTGGTGTTGCACTTGCTGTGGCTGTGGCCAATAAACCACAGGAAACACAAAACTTATTTATGACAGCTTATGGTGCAGGATCAACAGTTGGTATCATGCTCCCTTTCTCCAGAAAACATGAATTGGAAGCCGACCGGTATGGATTGATTTTTACTGCCATGGCAGGTTACAATCCACAGGAAGCAATAGGTCTCTGGGAAAGGATGGAAAAATTATCAGCCGGGCAAAAACCTCCGGAATTCCTGAGCACTCACCCTTCAGAAGGCCGAAGAATCGATCAATTAAAGAAATATATGCCCGAAGCTTTGCAATACTATAAGCCTGTTGGCAACTGATTTACAGGATTTCATATAAAAAACCCGTTCAAAACTTCGATGAACGGGTTTTTTATTGATTTGGTGTAGAAAATACACGGTAAAATGTGTATCTTTGCCCTCCCTGCTTCTGAGAACTCTTTCAGCTTACTGTCCTCTTATCGGAATGCTGACTGAAACCTTTAAAATAGCTTCTAAGTATGTCACAAACTGTTTTTGAAAAGTTACAACTGGCAGACGAAAAGAATCTTCTAATTCAGGGTTTGCCCTCTTCCATCGAGAAACAATTCAGCAAATTATCATTCTGCAAAAACATGACACCGTTGCTTAAGTCGCGGAAAATAGATTTTGCTCTAGTATTCGCTGTTAGCGAAAATCAGCTGAATGGTATTCTGAAGGATGTAATGCCTTCCTTAAAGGATGGCTCAAAGTTCTGGGTAGCCTACCCAAAAACTACTTCTAAGATCGTTACAGATCTTAACCGGGAATGCAGTTGGAATCGTCTTACCTGCGAAGGGTACGAAAGTATCGAAAGAGTAGAGTTAGACCATGTTTGGAGTGCTATGCGTTTTACCAGGGGTGAAAACATCTGCGGTGAAGAAGTGGTATCCTCAAGGAAAAGACAGGCTGCAGCTGTTGCAGAATAATTTAATGTCTCTTTAAATGTGTTTAGGTTTGTCAGAATTATTGACAAACCTTTTATTTTGCTATATGGCTTTCCTTAATATAGAAATCAAAGCAAGATCCATAAATAGTGGCTTTGTACGCAATTATCTTTTGTCCAATAGTGCAGAATTCAGGGGAACCGACGAACAGACTGACACTTACTTTAATGTTCCTAATGGACGTTTGAAACTTCGGGAAGGTAATATTGAAAATAATCTCATCTTTTATGAAAGAGATAACCAGTCAGGACCTAAAAGTTCGCATTTTCAACTAGTGAAGGTGGAAGACGCTGTCGGGCTAAAAGATGCCTTATCAAAGGCTAACGGAATAAAAATAGTCGTGAAAAAGAAAAGAGAAATCTATTTTATAAACAATGTAAAATTTCACATTGACGAAGTACCGGGGTTAGGTGATTTTATAGAAATTGAAGCGGGAAATAAGCTTGCTGATTTATCTGAAAATGAACTGAGAGAACAATGTGATTTTTATATTAGAGTACTTGGAATAAAAGAAGAAGATTTAATTAGTCTGTCATATAGCGATATGCTTCTTGTGAAGGGTTAACGGATTATTACTGTGCCCATCTTTTTTGTCAGTTCCATTTCCATTTGCTTCAAATGATCATGTGTTTGGTGAAGCATATGAAATTCTTCAGGGGTATGTTCTTTCTCCAGGTCAAACTGGTTTTCCAGCAACATTCGTTTTATTTTCCTTAGTTTGAGATAATTAATGACAGAGTCAACCTCTTCATTTGTTTTATCCTCATCCATTTTCAGAAAACCCATCAGTTGGTCATTATTTTCAGGAGAGACCGTTTTGATAAAATCTTCATAGGATTGTTCAAAAAGTCTTTTTTGATACCCGCTTGCCTGGCTGAATTCCCTTCGCCAATGCTCACTTTCCTCGTAAGGGAAATTTAGTAATGATACAGAAAAAGCGCTAAGTTTTGTATCAGGATGATGTATAAAATAACTCCTGTTAGCTACAGACGGATTCTCTTGTAGTAATTCCTTAAACACAGCAATAAGTCTGATCACATCTGTATTATCAAGGAGGCTATCATCCACCATTTCCTCAATAATATGTTCAGCAATCAGTTTCTTGTCATCCCACTTTCTGATGCCATATTCGAGCAATATTCTTGCTATCTCTTTCTCCTGCAGGTCATCTTTAAAAAGCAGGTTGAATGTAGCTTCATCATAATCTGTCTGCTCCGCCTGTCTTGCATTCTGTTCAAACTGTTTTGCCTCTTCAAAAGGCATTTTTTTCTCCATTGTGGAGATGCGGTCCCTGATAAATTTATTAACGAGTGCATGTAACCCTGCTTCGTCGATTTTCAGCACTTCTGCACATTGTTTGATATAATCCTGCTGCTTTGTAAAATCTTCTGCTTTATTGATCCTGGAAATCGTTTCTGCCATCCGGTTAACTACTTCCGACTTTTTCACTGAATCATTACCAGCATCTTTCAGTGCCACCTCCAACTGGAATAGAATAAAATCTTTCTTGCTCTTTTGGACAAACTGTGTAAAAGCTCCGGCACCAACTTTATTTACATAACTGTCGGGATCCTCTTTATCTGGTACCAGTACCAATTTAACATTCAGTCCCTCTTCCAGTGCAAGATCCAGCCCCCTTAAAGCAGCTTTTACACCTGCAGCATCACCATCATAAATTATGGTAAGGTTGTTTGTATACTTCTTGACCAGCCTCAATTGATCAGGGGTGAGGGATGTACCGCCACTTGCCACAACGTTTTCAATTCCGGCCTGGTGCAAAGAGATCACATCCGTATACCCTTCTACCAGAAGGCATTCATCTGCTTTATCAATAG
>Ga0116142_10004844_pt1 | contig 12535 bp, 12 predicted proteins | sample AD_UKC033_MetaG_FD_89785 | JGI IMG/M metagenome (GOLD analysis project Ga0116142, IMG submission 89785) | Active sludge microbial communities of municipal wastewater-treating anaerobic digesters from USA - AD_UKC033_MetaG | ecosystem: Engineered > Bioreactor > Anaerobic > Digestate | place: USA... | reverse complement strand
CTTGGTCGGTGGCACCATCTTGAAACTTTTCGGCATGTTTTCCTAAAAATTCACCTACGTAATGATTGGTTGCGTGCAACAACATGAAATTGTAAGAAATACTGTGTGCATTTGCAATCGTGTAATTGATGTTTGCCAATGCCAATTGACTTTTCTTTCCACTGTATTTTTTCCCAATTTGATCTTGATAAATTGTTCCATCTGTTGTGGTATTGCGCACAATTTCTTCGGTATAAGAATAGTCGGAGGCGTGCGTTGCAACACCAAAAAGGGATAAACTACTTTTCTTAAAATCAAATTTTTTGCCACCCGAAATGCGGTAGCTTTCATTCATTGGAAATTTGACAGCTTGCGGATCCAATTTATTGTTAAAGTTAAATTCCTCGTTTTTAGGTTGGCTAATGTTGGATATTCCAAAATAATTGAAACCATCGGATTTTTTGAAATTAGTACCAATTGCTCGCGAGTTAATTCCTGTTGAAACCGAAACACCAAATTCATAGTTGTCTTGCAACTCTTTTGATTGGATGGTGATTATTGCACCACCTACATCCGAATGCGATGAAGAAGAAAACACTTTATCTACACCAATGTTTTTTATAATGTCTGTTTCAAACAACGCCAAAGCAATGTTTTTATACTCTGGGTCTTCGGATGGAACTGGTAATCCGTTCAATAAGGTGGAGTTGTATCGGTCGCCCAATCCTCTCACAAATACGTTTTTTACGCCTTCTTGTTTTGAAATACCCGAAACAGAGGCAACAGCAGATTCTGCATCACCAATTCCTTTTCGGGATAATTCGGAGGCTCCAATGCTTTGTGTGGCAAGCATGGATTTTTTTTGCTCCAACAACAAACCAACTTCCGATTCACGGTTAACTTTTGCAACTATTTCCACTTCTTCAATAGACACTTCATCCACGTTTAGTGCTGCATCAAACGTAACTGTTTCACCCGCTTTTACGGTGATTTTATCTGAATTGTGAGTTTGATAGGAAATCAACGAAACTGAAACAATATAAGAACCTGGTTCTAAGTTTGCAATGACATAATTTCCATCCAAATCGCAAATTGCACCTTTGGTTGTGTTAATCAATTGCACTTTTGCTCCCATCAACCCTTCGTTGGTTTGTGCATCGGTTATTTTTCCTTGAATACTAGCGTTCTGACTAAAGCTAATTGTGGTGAATAAACTGCAAATTAGCAGTGTGAAAATGTGATAAATACCTTTTATTTTCATTTTTTTAGAATTTACTTGAGTTATTTTTTCTCACTGCAAAATTCTAAACTTGTTGTTGCAGTTTTGTTACGCAAAAACTACATTTTCCCTAATCTTAAAATGAAAATATTACATTCTTACAACAAGCGTGCGTGGGGGCGGTTTTGTGTTGAAAAAGGCAGGTTAGTGTAGTAAAAAGTAAAGATTATAAACGGCTTTGTTGCAAAAAAGTAATTAGTGTAAAAGCGATGAAACAATTTTTATCACCGATGAACTGATGTATTCAATTCCTATAGCAATAACAATAAATCCAATGATGCGCGAAATGGCATTCAACCCCGATGCGCCCAAAAGTTTTACGATGTAATGCGATTCTTTTAATAGGAAATAGGTCAGTAAGCACACGATAAAAATTGCTCCAATAATAATAAGTTGTTCCTGAAATTGGGTGTGTTGTTTTTGCAACGAAATCAATAAAGAAATGGTTCCAGGACCAGCCAACATCGGAATTGCCAATGGCGTAAGTGAAACCGATTGTCGGGTTTTCATCTCCGATTTTATGGTTGATTCTTCCATCCCTTTGTGTTTGTTAAAAGAACCTGTTAACAAAGCAAATCCCGATGATGCAATGATTAAACCTCCTGCAATTTTCAATGAATCCAAACTGATTCCAAAAAATAACAAAATATAGTGACCAATAAAAAATGAAATGAGGAGGATAATAAAAGCATTGATTGCTGTTAACAACGATGTTTTATTGCGTTCCTTTTTGGTTTCGTTTTGTGTTAATCCAACAAATACAGGCACTGTTCCCAATGGGTTCATTACCGAAAAAACGCTGGTAACAACTAAAAAAAATAATTCCATCTGTTTGTATGTTTATTTTAAATGTGTGTGTATTGATATCGATGGTGTCGTTGGAATTTGTTATTCCTCAATTTTTCCTTTGTGCTTCAACACTTTTGCTTCGATGTAAAAAACAATTTCTTCAACAATATTGCTGCAATGATCGCCGATGCGTTCCATTTTGCGCACCAAGGAAGCTATTTTTAATCCACAAGCGGCAAACGATGGGTGTTGCTCTATGTAATCACCCAATAATTGAAGTGCATTTTTATGAATTTCGTTGACTTCCTTGTCTTTTGCTAAAATTTTACCAGCATTGGCAGATGTTTCTGTATTCAATGAAACAAAACTTTCGGTCATCATGCTTTGCAAAATATCAAACATGCGCTCCAATTCCATTTCATCGTATAAATTACTGCTGTTTTCAAAGCAATCATTGTCGGCAACGTGACGAGCAATGCCAACTGCATAATCACCAATTCGTTCCAACGTGATGCTAATTTTCATAATAGAAAGCACCAAACGCAAATCGATGGCAACAGGAGTGTATAATGCAATGTAATTTTCGCAATTGCTATCTATTTTTAATTCAAAAGCATTGACACGTTTTTCTAAAGTAATGACTTCGTGTGCCAAGCCAATGTTATTTTCCAACAAAGCAGTTTTTGCTTTCTCAAGTTGCGAAATAACGAGTTTCCACATTAGATTTATCTCTTCTTTCAGATAAACCATTTCTTGTTCATTGTGTTTCATTTCTTTTGTTATTTATTTGAAAAACAGTGGTTTTTAACCAAATCTACCAGTAATGTAGTTTTGTGTTGCTTCTTTTTCTGGGTTGAGAAACATTTTTTTTGTTTCACTAAATTCTATCAATTCACCCAACATGAAAAATCCAGTTTTATCGCTCACACGTGCTGCTTGTTGCATGTTATGAGTTACAATAACAATGGTATATTTTTCTTTTAATTCGTGAATTAATTCCTCAATTTTTGATGTTGAAATGGGGTCTAATGCCGATGCTGGTTCATCCATCAAAATAACTTCTGGTGCTACTGCCAATGCACGTGCGATGCACAAACGTTGTTGCTGACCTCCTGAAAGTGCAAATGCAGATTGATGCAATTTATCTTTTACTTCGTCCCACAAGGCTGCGCCAACCAACGATTCTTCTACACGTTGTGCAATAAAGTTTTTATCGCCCATTTGGTTTACACGCAAACCATAAGCTACGTTCTCAAAAATGGATTTTGGAAAAGGATTGGGTTTTTGAAACACCATTCCCACTTGTTTGCGCAATGCGTCCACATCAACCGATTTGTGGTAAATATTTTGTCCGTTGACCAAACATTCACCTTGCAATTTAGTGTTGCCAATCAAATCGTTCATGCGGTTAAACAAACGCAAAAAAGTAGATTTTCCACATCCCGACGGACCAATAAATGCCGTTACCGTGTTGCGTTCCATTTCCATATTGATGCCTTTCAACGCATGAAAATCACCATAATAAAAATTAATATCTTTTGCTTGTATCATTTCTTTGTTCTAATTTTTTAATTCAGTTAGTGCTTGCTTTTTCCCATTTTTCGGCGAATCAATGTTGCCAATAGGTTTAAGATTAACACTATAAAAATCAACACCAATGCAGTTCCATACGCCATTGGTCTGGCTGCTTCAATGTCAGTTCCACTTGTTGCCAATACATATAAATGATAAGGCAAGGCCATAACTTGGTCAAAAATACCTCCTGGCAAATGCGGTAAGAAATAAGCGGCAACTGTAAATAAAATTGGTGCTGTTTCGCCCGATACCCGTCCAATGGATAAAATCAAACCAGTGATGATGTTGGGAGTAGCCGCTGGTAAAACAACCCGACGAATGGTTTGCAGTTTTGTTGCTCCTAAGGCCAAACTTCCAGAACGGTACGAATCAGGAACAGCTTTTAAAGCTTCTTCGGTGGTGCGAATGATGATGGGTAAAATTAAAATCCCCAAGGTTAACGATCCAGCCAAGATGGAATCGCCAAAATTGAGTTTATTGACAAACAAAGCCATTCCAAACAAACCAAAAACAATGGAGGGAATACTTGCCAAATTGTTGGTCATCATGCGGATGATTTTTACCACCCAACCATTTCCTGCATATTCATTGGTGTATATGGCCGACATCACACCAAGCGGAAAAGCAACAATCAAACTACCGATAATTAAACAAAGCGTACCTACAATTGCAGGGAAAATACCACCCGATGTCATTCCTTCTTCTGGATTAGTGGTTAAAAATTCCCAATTGATAACTTGAATTCCGTTTACAAAAATAAACCCAAGGATGCTAAAGAGGGTTCCCACCACAATTAACCCAAAAAGTTTAAAAATGGTAAAAGCAATTTTCTGACTTATTTTTTTATTCATATTAATGTGCTTTGTGTGTTTTTTTACTGATTAACTCTGAGGTAATTGAAATAAGCATTGTGATAACAAACAAGATGCATCCCAATAAAAACAACGATTGATAGTGTGCTCCACCAGCAGGAGCTTCGCCCAATTCTGCGGCAATGGTTGCAGGAATAGTGCGCACAGAATCAAAAAGTGAATGAGGAATAATTGCAGCGTTGCCTGTAACCATAAGCACCGCCATTGTTTCACCAATTGCACGACCAATACCCAAAACAATGGCAGCCATAATTCCCGATTTTGAATAAGGAATGATGACTCTGTAAATGGTTTGCCAATGAGTTGCACCCAATGCTAAACTGGCTTCTTTCATGGCTCTTGGTGTATTGCGCATAGCATCTTCTGCCACCGAAATAATAGTAGGTAAGGCCATAATTGCCAATAAAACACTACCTGTAAAAGCAGTTTCACCACTTGGCAAGTTAAATGTTTTTTGAATGAGTGGGGCAAGAACAACCAACCCAAAAAAACCATAAACTACTGACGGAATTCCTGCCAAAAGTTCAATGATGGGTTTCATGATTTTTCGTTGGCGCTCTGTTGCTAATTCCGACAAATAAATGGCAACACCCAAACCAAGCGGCACAGCAATTATCAACGCAAATAAACTTACGAGCAAAGTACCATAAATTAAAGGAAGTGCGCCAAACAAAGGAGAAGGTGTAGCAGTAGGCAACCATTCTTTTCCAAAAAAGTAATCTTTCCATTTTAGATGATCAGTTGGCAATTGCTTAATTGCGGCTCCCGTTGGCGCAAATTCTAATGGAAAAAATCCAATGGCATTTTCTTCTTTTACTAATTGTTCTTTTAATTTTTCGGGCAATAACTCAAAATTTTCACCCATTTCACTTTCAGGATATATCGCAAAAATGTCATCAACACGTAGTAACTTAATGTCCTTTTGTGGTCCGCCAACAGTTTTCCAATTACTGATTTCACCGTCAAATAGTTGTTTTATTTGCTCTGGAGATAATTGCTCAACCGTGTTTTTGGAATTCACAAAAAGTCCATAACCTTGCTCCACAGTTGGTGTTTTAAACAATCCAACTCCTTCTTTGAAAAGAAAAATACATATAAACACGATAACGATGCTTGTGGTGGCACCGCTAATCGTGAAAAGTTTTTCAATTACTTTATCAATGATTTTTTTTATTGCTTTCTTTTTGTTCATGGTTAACTTAAAAAGCGTTTATTTTGCTGGAATGTAACCTACAGTTTGCACAATTTTTTGACCTTCTGTTGAAAGCACATAGTTGACAAAATCCTTAACTTTTGATTCTGAACTTGTCAAATAGTAATAATACAAAGGTCTAACAATCGGATACGTTTTGTTTTTCGCATTTTCAACACTTGGCTTCGTGTATGATTTTCCACTATTAAATGAAACCGATAATGCTTTTACAGAACTGTTGAGGTAGGCAAAACCAACATAGGCAATTGCTCCTTTTGTTTGCGTAACAGATTGAATAATTGCTCCCGTTGCAGGTAAACTTCTAATACCGCTCATATAATTTTTGTTACCCATTACTTTTTCTTTGAAAAATTCATAGGTTCCAGAAGATGTTTCGCGCGATAAAGGAATAATTTTCAAGTCAGCACCTCCTACTTCTTTCCAGTTTTTAATTTTTCCTGTAAAAATGCCTTCCAATTGCTCGCGTGTAAGTTTTGTTACCTTATTTCCTGTGTTAACAACAACTGCAAGTGCATCGTAGCCAATTGTAATTTCTTTGATAGTTTTTCCTTTAGCTTTAATTTTTTGTTGTTCCGAAAATTTAATTTTACGTGATGCTTGTGCAATGTCTGTTGAACCTTCAATTAATGCTTCAATTCCAACACCTGTTCCACCACCTGTAACAGCAATTTTCTTAGAACTGTTTTTTTTCATGTAGGCCTGCGCCGCTTTTTCAGTTAGAGGTAAAACTGTGTCAGACCCCTTGATTTTTTGGCTATAACCAATTGTGTTTAAAAAAAGTAGAGTTACAACTACTGTAAATAAATTATTCATATTGTTTTAATTTACAGCAAAATTAGATGGATGATATTACGTCGGGTTTTAGATAAAATTACAAAACGGTTAAGAAATAGTATTGATGTTAAAATCTATATTGCAACCTTAAAGTAAAAACATTGTCTTTTAAGTCTTTGTTGTAATTCAATAAGTTTGCCGATGTTTCATTATTTATGAAATCATAATATGCAAAGATTCTTAAGTTACTAGTTGCATCCCAAGTTAAACCTATTCCAATGCGCTGAAATAATACATCTCCTTTACTTGTTCCATTTAAGCCAATATCGTTCTTTTTTACCTGAATGTTTGGATCGTAAAAATCATATTTTAGTACCAAGTAGAGTGGCAGTTTCCCTAAACTTTGATACAAATAAATGTAGCCACCTTGAAATTTTCTTATGTAAGTATCAGTAGTGGGTAACGAACTAAAATTGGGGCTTTTCGAATTATCTATAGCACCTGGCTGTGTCCCAAAGATATACTCACAATCAATTTGAGTTGAACCTATTCTACTTTTAAAAGAAAATAATGCTTCTACACCAAAATATTCTCTTTTTGCGTATTGTCCGATAAAAGATGAATCAGTTGTGACAACCATTGATTTTCCTTGCATTCGATACACATTTGCACTCCCTTGATGTGTTTTTCCATAATAGTAGGAGAAACCCGTTCCGAAGTTGAAATTATTTTTGAATGTTTTGGTATAGGTGAAACTTCCTATAAAATCTTTTTTGTTGTCAATTTCAAGTTTATCGCCATTTCCTGCAACAACTGCAAGCTCTAATTTCAATGGATTCCAACGAGATTTTTTGGGAGCTTGTAGAGTTAACATTGCACCCATATCACGTTCTTGAGGAAATAATGTTGTAGTAACCTTAGAGCGCTCAGGGTTTAAACGGCGAGAGGAAGAAAATACAATTTCATTCCCAAAATTTCTATTAAAAACACCAACTCTTATGGAGTTAGATTTCAACCAAGGATCAGTTATATCTACATATAAATCTTTGATTCCAACACCTTCTTCCGTAATATCAATTTGAAAAACCCCAAGTGCAATACCTCGTTCAGCTTGCAGTTTAATTCGTCCTCTACGAATACCTATTCTATTAAATGGAGCATTAGAAGAATTTTTACTCCCTACAGATAAGGATGCATTCTCTTCGCCATGTTGAAATTGAATTTGTGCATATCCTGTGAGTTTAAAGTGGTCAAAAAACGATTTTTTTTGCTCAAAGTGAATACGATTTGTATCACTTACCAAAGAGTCTTTCTTTTGAGAATAACTGTTGTTAACGAAAGAAAGTAAAATGATAATAAAAAGTATTCTAAATGTCATATATATTATTAAAGAGTGCAAAAAAATCTATTTATTGTTGCAAGCAAGTATCGAAAATGTTACGATTTTGTTACAATTATTTTTTACACTGTAAAAACTGTTTTTATAAAATAAAATCCTACTTTTACTGAAATCAATAATTTACTATGAAAAAACAGCTAAAAACAATCATTTTATCACTAACTGTCATCATTGCAGCGTTGGTGTTGGGCAATGCTTATAAATTCAAATACAAACAACAAGATAGAGTGTTTGTAACCGGATTGGGTACCGAAGATTTTACGTCAGATTTAATAGTGTGGCAAGCTAACTTTTCTAAAAAAGGAAGTGATTTGAAAACAATTTCAAGTCAGTTGAGTGCCGATAGAGAGAAAATTAAAAACTACCTGATGTCAAAAGGAATTTCGGACAAAGAAATTGTGTTTGCAGCCGTTAACATCAATAAAGAATTTACTAGTAATTACGATGCAAATGGTAATTATATGGGATCTACTTTTGCGGGCTATTCCCTCACTCAAAACTTGCGAATTGAATCCAAAGAAGTGGATAAAATTGAACGAATTTCGCGCGAAGTGTCCGAATTAATTGATCAAAATATCGAATTAACTTCTTATGATCCAGAATATTATTACACCAAGTTGGATGAATTGAAATTACGCATGATTGAAAATGCAACCAAAGACGCCAAAGAACGAGCAGAAATTATTGCAAAAACAGCAGGTAGCAAATTGTCAGACTTAAAAAATGCATCAATGGGCGTGATTCAAATTACAGCAAAAAATTCATCGGAAGATTACAGCTGGGGAGGTTCGTTTAACACAACATCAAAACTAAAAACAGCTTCCATTACCATTCGTTTGGAATATTCACTCAAGTAATTCAGCAATTCTTTTATATTTGTACTCTTAAAATTATAAAGTGGAAGCAAAGTTGGATATTTCTGTTGTAATACCTTTGTTTAACGAAGATGAATCGTTGCCCGAATTGCATGCGTGGATTAAACGCGTGATGGATGCACACCAATTCTCCTATGAAGTTGTTTTTGTTGACGATGGGAGTAAGGATAAATCGTGGCAAGTCATTGAGCAATTAGCACAAGAAAATAAAGAAGTTAGAGGCATTAAATTTCAACGAAATTATGGCAAGTCAGCTGCTCTCCACACTGGATTTGAAGCTGTAATAGGCAAAGTTGTCATTACAATGGATGCCGATTTGCAAGATTCTCCCGATGAAATTCCTGAATTGTATAGAATGATTACCGAACAGGATTTTGATGTTGTTTCAGGATGGAAGAAAAAACGCTACGATCCAATTTCTAAAACCATTCCAACTAAATTGTATAACTGGACAGCGCGCCGTTTGTCGGGAATTTATTTGCACGATTTTAATTGCGGACTAAAAGCCTATAAACTTGCTGTTGTTAAAAGCATTGAAATTTATGGCGATATGCACCGATACATTCCAGTATTGGCAAAATTTGCAGGTTTTTCAAACATTGGCGAAAAAGTGGTGCAACACCAAGCACGAAAATACGGATCCACTAAATTTGGTCTTAACCGTTTTGTGCACGGACCATTGGATTTAATCTCCGTAGTGTTTATGGGTAAATTTGCTAAAAAACCCATGCATTTCTTTGGAGCGGTTGGAATTGTAATGTTCCTCATCGGATTTGGCTTTTCTTTTTATTTGGCCGTTGATAAATTGTTTTTCAACACACACGCCATTAAAATTGCCGATAGAACCGAGTTTTATATTGCACTAGTGGCCATGATTATTGGTGTTCAGTTTTTCTTAGCTGGATTCATCGCCGAGTTAATTGGTAGAAATTCATCTACTCGCAATACCTACTTGATAGAAAAAGAATTGTAAGCATGGTAAATTGGAACATTGATGCTTCTTGGACCTTGTTTCTGGACAGAGATGGCGTTATCAACCATCGAAAAATGGGTGGATACATTGAAACCATCGAAGAATTTCAATTTTTACCCAACGTAAAAGAAGCAATTGCTGGACTTTCACAGCATTTCCAACATATTTTTGTGGTTACCAATCAACAAGGAATTGGTAAAGGAATAATGACAGAAAGTAACCTTCAAGTCATTCATCGTTATATGGTCAATGAAGTGGAACAAGCGGGCGGAAAAATTTCTAACTGCTATCACGCACCTGCATTGGCTAAGGAAAATAGCAACTTGCGAAAACCCAATATTGGCATGGGATTGTTGGCAAAAAAAGATTTTCCAGAAGTGGATTTTTCTAAAGCAATAATGGTAGGAGATAGCGATTCAGACATTCAATTTGGTATGAATCTTGGAATGAAAACCGTGCGAATTGTAGGGAACGATTTACCCAAAATACAAGCAGATGTTACTGTTGACAGCTTGTTTGAATTTTTAAAATTAGTGGAAAATGAAAATCATTAGTGTTGTTTTAAGTGTTTTTGTTGTTTGTTTTACGTTTGCGCAAATCAACCAAACAGATGCCAAAGGAAAAAAACAAGGGCAATGGGTAAAATTATATCCCAATAGCAAAGTTGCTATGTATCAAGGTGTATTTAAAAACGATAAACCAATTGGTACATTTACCTACCGCTATCCCAGCAATAAAGTCAAAGCAGTAATCAAACACAGTGAAACAACTCCTCGTTCTGAAGCCTTTTTTTATTATGAAAATGGAAAACTTATGACGCACGGCATCTATCGCAACATGAAAAAAGATAGTGTGTGGACCAGTTTCAACGAGGGTGGACGCATCACTATGACAGAAACCTATAAAAACGATGTGCTCAACGGAATGAAAAAAATGTATTACCTTCCTTCCGATCCAGAAGATCTTCAAGAAACAGTAATTTCAGAATACAACTACGTGGACGGAAAACCAGAAGGGAAGTTTGCAGAATATTATCCCACCAAACCTACACGAACACTTAAATTAACAGGGCAATACAAGAACCACAAGCGCACAGGTGAATGGGTTGGTTATGAATTGAGTGGTCAGAAAATGTATGTGGAGCATTATTTGGATGGAAAAATGCACGGTTGGTTCATCGGCTACAATAAAGAAGATGGTAAAGAAGGCCAAAGAAGGTATTATCATTTTGGAAGATTGGTGGAAGGAGAGCAACTCAAAGCACTGATGAAACAAATGAAAGAAAAGGGAATTAATCCCAACGGACAATAAAATAATCTGATTATTTGCTTACCTTCGTTGGGTATGAACAATCAGTCAATTGCTTATTTTAATTCCAATTCCAAAGGCGCCAATTATTTGTGTTGGGGACAAAAAGATGCCGTTGTTTTAAATAATCCTATTGATTTTCAAGCGCTACAAAATTTTATTGACGCCCATAAAAAACAATTTATTGGTGGTTTTTTGAGCTACGATGTTAAAAATTCAATCGAAAATTTAACTTCCAACAATTTTGATGGACTTCATTTCCCAGATTGTGTGTTTTTTGTGCCCTCCAATGTTGTTGAAATTTCAGCCAATGGCATGCAATTTATTCAAGGAGATGACACAATGGAAAACCGTCAACAAGCAGAAGAATTGTTGAGCCAACTTTCAACAAAATCATCCAACATAAAATTTAACTTTCAACCGCGAATTTCAAAACAGCAGTACATTGAACACGTCAACCAACTAAAAGCACACATTCAACGAGGCGATATTTACGAAATCAATTATTGCCAAGAATTTTATGACGCCAATGCGCAAATTGATGAGCCGTTGAACTTGTATGCTACCATCAATGAAATTACGCAAGCTCCTTTTTCAGCATTTTTTCAATGGCAAGAATTTTCAGCATTTTGTGGTAGCCCCGAACGATTTTTACAAAAAAATGGCAATCAATTGCTTTCACAGCCCATCAAAGGAACTGCTCCAAGAGGAAAAACGAGTGAAGAAGACCAACAATTGATGCTGGAATTAAAAAACAATCCCAAAGAACGCTCAGAAAATGTAATGATTGTTGATTTGGTGCGCAACGATTTGTCAAAAATTGCAACCCAAGGCAGTGTCAAAGTGAATGAATTGTTTGGTGTCTATACGTTCAATACGGTGCACCAATTGATTTCAACCATCAGCTGCCAAATTGATGAATCGTGTGATTTTTCAACCATCATCAAAGCTACTTTTCCTATGGGAAGCATGACCGGAGCACCCAAAGTGAGTGCTATGAAATTGAGTGAAGAACACGAAGCATTTCAACGTGGATTGTATTCCGGAACCATTGGCTGCATCTTGCCCAACGGTAATTTTGATTTTAATGTCGTTATTCGCAGTTTGCTATACAATGCCAACAACAAATATTTATCGTGTGGCGTTGGAGGTGCCATTACCATCAACAGCGATGCTGAAAAAGAATACCAAGAGTGTGAAACAAAAGTAAGAAGGTTACTCAATGCATTTCAATAATCAACCTGTGTGGCACGAAGTATTGGCCTTTTTAGAACAATACCGTCAACAAACAATTTTTGTTGGTTGTAGTGGTGGTGTGGATTCTATGGTGCTTGTTCATTTTTTGTTGCACAACGATTTTCAAATGCATGTGGTGCATGTTAACTACCACAAACGAGGCGAGGAAAGCGATAAAGACATGGCATTGGTGCAACAATTTTGTAGCAACAACAACATTCCGCATACATTAGCCGATTACCAATCCACTAAAAAAGGAAATT
>Ga0116142_10004838_pt1 | contig 12543 bp, 12 predicted proteins | sample AD_UKC033_MetaG_FD_89785 | JGI IMG/M metagenome (GOLD analysis project Ga0116142, IMG submission 89785) | Active sludge microbial communities of municipal wastewater-treating anaerobic digesters from USA - AD_UKC033_MetaG | ecosystem: Engineered > Bioreactor > Anaerobic > Digestate | place: USA... | reverse complement strand
TATCCACATGCTGTGCGTATCTTAGTTGTGCAACAGGCACATTGGCTAAACGTAATGCGGGCGAAAGTGCTGATATGAAAGTAATCACATTAAATAAACTAACTGCTAAACCGAAAGTGAAGTGCCTTGAAATCCCGCACTACGTATAGCCGCCAACCGTTAGCTGCAATGCAAACCGACAAGACAGTGATAAATGACAAGCAAAGAACAACTCATAAAATATGTACAAAACTTTGTCAGACTTACTGACGAAGAAGCTACATTATTCGTTTCAAACTTCAAAGAAATCAAGGTCAAAAAAAGGCAGTTTATTGCTCAGCCTAATTTCATCAACAAGGAAAGAACTTTTGTTGTGAAAGGTGCTTTTAGAACATACACTGTAGCTGATGACGGACAAGAACATACTATTCAATTTGCAATTGAAAATTGGTGGGCTTCGGACTTCAACAGTTATTTATACCAACATCCTGCAACACTCTTTATTGTTGCTTTGGAAAATAGTACTATTCTTCAAATAGAATATAACAAAGAACAAGAGTTAAAAAAAAGTAATCATAATTTTGAAACCTTTTTTAGAATTATGGCAGAAAAGGGACTTGCATTTGAACACCGAAGAATTATTTTCAACCTAACTCATTCCGCAGAAGCACGATACGAAAACTTTTTACTGAATTATCCCAATTTTATACAACGGGTTCCTCAATATGCTTTAGCCTCGTACCTAGGAATGACACCCGTATTTTTATCTAATATCAGAAACAAGAGAATCCGAAAATCTTAAACTACTTTAACCGAATTTCTAAATTTACTTTATCGTTAATCGCCTTGTGTCTGTTGCAATTTTGTATCGTCAATATTGACACAAAACGATTTAAATAAAGTAGAAATGGAAAACTCATTAAACGAAATTTTCTCTGCCAAAAACGATATGGTAAAGAAAGGACAAATTGTAGAAGCAACTGAAAAGTATTTTGCTTCAAACGCCAAAACGATTGACTTTGACGGTACAATCACAAACAACAAAACAGAAATGGTGCAAAAAATGCAAGGTTTTGCAGGAGCTATTGCCAAAGTCAATGGAATTACATTGCACAACGCTTCCGTTAATGGTAACGTATCTTTTGCCGAGTTCACTTTTGACTTTGACATGAAAGACGGAAGTAAAATCTTGTGGCATGAAATACTGCGCACTGTTTGGCAAAACGGACAGATTGTAGAAGAACAGTATTTCAAATCTTAAAAACCGAAAATCATGAAATTTATAACTAAACAAATCCATGCTTATTTGGATTATCCTGTTGCCCTAGCATTAATGGCTTTGCCTTTCCTGCTTAAATTAGGAAACTCAACACCCATTGCTTTTTATCTTTCTATTGTTGTAGGCGTTGCCGCTTTAATTTTAACTGTTCTTACTGACCATCAATTAGGCGTAATCCGTATCATACCTTACAGAATACATTTGATTGTTGATGCATTAGTAGGAATTACATTTGTAGTTGCCCCTTTTCTGTTCAATTTTCAGGGGACAGATGCACTTTACTATTGGATTAACGGTACAGCTGTATTAATTGTAGTTGGTTTACACAAGCCTGAAACCGCAAGATTTCAAGCATAACAATTTGTTGAATCTAAATTCGGGCAAAACACTTGAAGCTTCTTTCAGGTGTTTTGCTGTTTTTACAATATGGAGTCATTACTTACAGAAATTAGAAAATGTACGGTTTGCAAAGACTTTTTGCCAAACTTACCCAAACCAATTATTCAAGCAAGTGCGACATCAAAAATTGCAATAATCGGACAAGCACCGGGACAGAAAGTACAAAATAGTGGAATACCTTGGGACGATGCGAGTGGCGACAATTTAAGGGCATGGTTGGGTATTGAAAAAAAACTCTTTTACGATGACAAGGTTTTTGCATTGGTGCCAATGGGATTTTGTTACCCTGGAACAGGCAATTCAGGCGACTTAGCTCCACGACCAGAATGTGCCCCTTTGTGGCATAATCAAGTTTTCAAACAAATGAAAGACATAAAGCTGACACTTTTAATCGGACAGTACGCACAAAACTATTACCTAGGACAAAACGCAAAAGAAACTTTGACAGAAACCGTTAGACATTACACCGACTATTTGCCGACATATTTGCCCTTGCCACATCCTTCACCTCGTAACAACATTTGGCAAAAGAAAAACGGTTGGTTTGTTGACAAAATAATCCCCTTGTTGCGTGAAAGAATAGCACAAATAACACATGATAAGATGCACAGCAGCTAGGATTGGGTTTTATGCTATGCTGGCTGAAGAATATAAATTCATCGTCCCGTTCGCTTATCATCTGCAGTTCGGGCTGAACGAATAAAGCCGAGCAACAGAATATAATATCATCTGCATTAACTTTACTCAGCTTCGGCTCGGGCTGACGAATCACGGAATACCAGCACAGCAGAAAGTCCTACCGTTGGGCATTTTAAAACGACTTCTCGATGGACAAATACAAAGAAACATTTGACACCTGGAACAACATTGCTTCACTATACCAGGACAAGTTTATGGACCTGAACTTGTATAATGACTCTTATGACTACATCTGCAATGATGTGACTAAACAAAAAGCAAAATTATTGGAAATTGGTTGCGGACCGGGAAATATCACCAAATACCTATTATCTAAAAGACCCGACTTTGACATTTTCGGAATTGACATTGCTCCAAATATGATTGAACTTGCAAAAGTGAATAACCCTACAGCAAATTTTGAAGTTATGGACAGCCGGCAAATTAACAGTCTTGACACAAAATATGACGGAATTATCTGTGGGTTTTGTTTGCCGTATTTGTCGGCTGCTGAAAGTAACGAACTAATTTCAAATTCTTACGACCTGCTAAACGAAACCGGATTAATATATTTGAGTTTCGTCGAAGGCGACCCCGGCAAATCTGGTTTTAAAGTTGGCAGCGGAGGACGGGTTTACTTTCAGTTTCATCGTTTAGACGACTTAAAGACACAGCTCCTTAAGATAAAATTTGATGAAATAGAAACCTTTAAAGTGAAATACAAAACATCAGAAACAGAATTTGACATACACACAATACTGACAGCGAAAAAGAAAAACGTCGTATAACAGGCATTTGGCAAAAAAATTGGGTTCAGTGATTAATTGGACATTCTACCTTGTATCAACCTTTGTGCGGGTTGACAGTTTGGTGCTTCATACTCCGCTTCTTCGCCAGGTGCCAAAAGGTTGCCCGCAGTGCTTTTGGCAGGTATAAATAGTTACTATCATATTCAATACAAAGGAAAATATTCTGCGGCTTGAGCAACGTCCCTTGCGGGAGAAATTGCCGGGAGAAGATCATAACAAATAAATACCGGCGCATCATTGCAAACCGCATTACAGCAAGTATTTTTGCCAAATTAAAATAATTAAATGCCCGTAAAAGTTTTAGTAATATCAGACTACAGGGACTATCATTCTGCCCGGCCGGAATCCAACATATTTATTGGCCTCGCCAGGCTGGGATATGATATCACTTTAATGACATACAAAGAGGGCAGGATGGCTGAAGAAATGGAGAGTGCCGGCATCCGTGTATTGGATTTTCACCCAACAAAAAAATTTGACAAAAAAGAAATAAAAATAATCCGCCAATACCTTGTTGACCATAATATTGATATTATGCACCTCTTCAACAGTGAAGGTATCGTAAATGGTATCCGTGCAGCGAAGGGGTTACCTGTAAAAGTCATCCTGTATCGTGGTTTTTGCGGGCATATTCACTGGTACGATCCATCAGCCTATTTCAAGTTTCTACATCCGCGGGTTGATTATATTCATTGCAATTCTATCGGCGTAGAGCAACTAATCAGAAGAAATTTACTTTTTTCGAGCAAGGATAAAGCCATTACGATCAACAAAGGGCATAATGTAGACTGGTACAATAATTACCAACCCCGTGATATCAGGAAAGAACTGGGCATTGAACCTGATTCATTCTTACTTGTCACGGTTGCCAACAACAGGAAAATGAAAGGCATTCCCTATCTGCTGAAAGCATTCAACCTTTTGCCCAGGGATGCCAATATTCATTTACTGCTCGTGGGTAAAAATATGGACAGCAAGAGCAACATCGCACTGGTGGCCTCCGGCGGCAATCAACATAAAGTACATTTTACCGGCTTTCAAAAAAATGCACTGGAGATTGTAGCAGCCTGCAATGTATTTGTATTGCCATCTATATATGGCGAATCCATTACCAAATCTGTTATAGAAGCCATGTGCCTAAGCGTAGCGCCTGTTATTACCGATATCCCCGGAAATATTGAGCTGATGAAAAATGGCGAGAGTGGCCTGGTGGTACCCGCTAAAAACCCATCGGCCATGGCAGCTGCTTTGTTATCACTTTATAACGACAGAACGCTGCTGCAACAACTCGGGACCAATGCACGGGAACATATCAGGAACCACTTAAACGAGAAAAGAACTATAACAGAAATGGATGCTTTGTACAAAAGAATATTGAGTTGATTTTCCTCGACTTTAATCATTGTCATAAACAAGTATAGGAAACCACACTGATAGTAAAACGGGCTGCTGAAACAGGGAATATTACAACAATGCAAGGCCCGGCCACTGGTGTCAGCAACAATTTTTTCAATTAATAAGTTTACACTTTATCTGCCCGCAGTTTGTAGCCAATATTCTTCGCCGGCCGGGAAAGAGGTCTGGCTACGGCACATGGATATATTTACAGATCTTATCAGAAATCAAAGTCCCGGCGGTGCATATTCCACCTGAAACCAAAAGTGATGACTGATGTATTATTGGAAACAAGCGGAGCAGTCTTTGTATCCAGTTTACGTACGACCGCATTCAGCTCCAGGAACATATTCTCCCGCAGCTCGTACGACAGGAGAAAGGAAGCCAGCAATACATTCGTCTTCCAGCCACTACCGATACTATACCCAAAATCTCCCTGGCGGAAGGGTGGCACATTAGGATAAAAGATATTACTGCCATAGCTCTGGCTGCTGCTGTCTCTGCCCTGTGTGTAATAGATAAGTTTGCCAACAGCCAGCCACCTGGGCGCCGGCAGATACCGGGCTATACCAATGAACTCACTAAAATTGGCCATGAGCGGATGTGCCATCGGCTGGTTATAATGGGTGTAGTTGGCCACCGAATCACGGTGCGAATAAGTGAAGGGCCGCACCCTGTTATGTTCCAGCTGCAGATCAAGATTGGAAATATTAAAAGCATCAATGTATTTAGCACCAAGTTGTATGCCCCATTTGTTGGCCCACCAGCCCCGGTTATTTTTTATTTCAGACAATAAGAATTCATCAAGGCACAACTGGCCGTAGAGTTGTATGCCTTTCCCGATATTGGCTTTTGCATCCAGGCCTGCCACAGAGTTATCAAAACTTCCATTCTGCTGTTCAATAGAACGATAAAAAATGATCGGGTTCAGGTAACCAAAATCAAATCGGTTTTGCCGTCCAAACACTACTCCTTCAAACAAACCAATATTGAGCCATTTGGTCACATTTACATCCAGGTGATGCATTGCGGCGTATTTCTTACCGATCAGTTTATCCCCCACCCTGTTATCTGCATTATGCAGTTCCATGAAAAGGTTTTGGTAATTGATCTTCCAGATCCGGGTATTCAGTTTTAAAAATAAATTGCTGTTACCAAAATCACTCAGGAACATACTGCGATGTCCGTTGCCGATAAAATTGCGGTCGTACCCGAATGTTACATCAATATACTTTGTCACATTAAAGGTGAAATAACCGCGGGCATCAAAATAATCATAGCCGGTCCCTTTAAAGTTTTTATAGAACCCGGCACCGGGCACGGCCCTGCGGGCTGTTACAAAATCTCTTACATAGAAAGCTGTTTTCTCCTGGTTATCGGTAATGTAAGCATAGAAGCCGATCTTATTGGCAATGCGGCCACGAAGGTTCAGCCCCCGGGTGTTTTGATATAGTGTTTCGCCATTATCCTTTTCTTTGGAAACAGTCACCTGTATCACCGGGTTGATGACAAGGTCAAAATCCTTCACATGTACTTCATAGAGGTTGGCAGGTGTGGTATAAAAATTCTTACCGATAGGTTTTTTACTTTTAAAGACATTCTTTAAAGAATCAGGTAAGTATTCATAATTATTCCGAAGCAGTGCATATAAGTTGTACAGATCTACCCTAGACAAGCAAACACTTTTTGTTAACCGGTAGGCAAGCTGGTTATTTTCCCCGATATTGTATATCGAGCTGATAGCTTTTAACCTGCTAAATGGCTTAAGTTTTGAAAAATTAAGAGCAGAGTCTTTTTTTGCCTTTATCTCCAGCCGTTCCAACAGTATATTGGCCTTATCGCCCTGTGGCAGGTATGTAGTCTGTGCTTGTGTATGTATGGTGCTGAAAAATAGACAAAGAATCAGGAAATAATAACCCGCCTTTAGGGGACGGGGGGTAATTTGTTTAAATTGCATGGGTATTGGCTTTGGACTTAAATTTCACCGGACAAGATATGCAAAATTACCTGATTAAGAATATACAGGTTGTCAACGAAGGGCAGATTAAAAATGCAGATGTGTTGATAACAAATGGCAGAATAGAAAAAATTGCATCGCAAATAAATGCGGGTGCAATTGAGATCAATGGCGAAGGAAAATACCTGTTGCCCGGTTGTATAGATGACCAGGTGCATTTCAGGGAGCCGGGACTGACGCATAAAGCAACGATTGCTACTGAAGCCAAAGCGGCTGTAGCAGGCGGAGTTACCAGTTTTATGGAAATGCCCAATACTATTCCCAATGCACTGACACAGGAACTGCTGGAAGATAAATACCGCATTGCTTCGCAAACATCATTAGCCAATTATTCATTTTATATGGGTACCGCTAATGATAATGCAGAGCAGGTGCTGAAAACAAACGAAAAGAAAAAAGATATCTGCGGCATCAAGATCTTTATGGGTGCCAGCACCGGCAATATGCTGGTGGATAATCCTAATACACTGGACAAAGTTTTCCGGGAAAGTGAAGTGCTGATTGCCACTCACTGCGAAGATGAAAACATCATCCGCAAAAATCTTGAGGCAGCCAAAGCCAGCGGACGAATATTGACGGCTGCTGATCATCCTATCATCAGGGATGAAGAGGCCTGTTATGAATCCTCTTTGTATGCCATACAGATAGCAAAAAAATACGGAACAAGGCTTCATATACTTCATATCAGCACAGAAAAAGAACTGCAGTTGTTCACCAACATGCTTCCTTTAAAAGAGAAACGTATAACGGCGGAAGTTTGTGTGCATCATTTGCATTTTACCAGTAATGATTATACAACGCTGGGCAACCGTATCAAATGTAACCCCGCCATCAAGGCTCCTCATAACAAAGAAGCATTATGGAAAGCCTTGCTCGACGACCGGTTAGATGTAATAGCAACCGATCATGCACCGCATACCCGGGAAGAAAAAGATGGGCCTTATGAAAAGGCGCATGCCGGTTTGCCTTTAGTACAGCATTCATTATTATTAATGCTCCATTATTATAAACAGGGAAAGATCAGTTTGGAAAAGATTGCAGAGAAAATGAGCCATGCTGTTGCTGATTGTTTCCAGGTAAAAGAAAGAGGCTATATCAGGGAAGGCTATCATGCCGACCTGGTGATCGCAAATATGAACGAAGAATACAAAGTGACAAAAGAAAATATTTTGTACAAATGCGGCTGGAGCCCTTTAGAGAATTTTACCTTTCCTGCATCTATTACCCATACGTTTGTAAATGGCCATTTAGTGTATGGAAACGGGGTGTGGGATGAATCTCAAATGGGGCTAAGGTTAAAATTTGAAAGATAAAGAGAGCGCAGATAGTTATGACAGTGTAGATATGTTATGGTATTCTGCGTAAATCATCAACATGATATTAATCTGTGTTCTGATCAATCATGCAAATAGATAGTACATCATTCAATGATATTTCCATCTTTCACCAGGAAGAAGAGTTCTCTATTTTTCATAAGCTGAACTTTACCCGCACCGTAGGCGGCCGGGAATGGCTGCGCAAATTTTTCAGCGAACCGCATAATGACCTGAAAAAAATCATCGGCACCCAAAAAGTGATCCGCACTTTTATGGAGCATGTAAAAGACTGGCCCACGGATATCAGCAATGGTACGGTACTGGTAATGGATAAATTCCTTGATTATTCACTTGATCCTTTTAGTGAAGCTCCTGCCTCTTTCAACAACCTTCTGTATAAGTGGCTGCACAGCGAGGATTATTCCATGGTCAAATACTCGATGACACATTTCGCTGATTTCTTCCGCGGCATCCGTAAGATTGCCGAGCTGCTGGAAGATCTTGACCTGCCCGCTAACATCAAATTATATATTGACCGTATCAACGGGATACTGAGGGAAGCACCGCTGCAAAAACTTTCAGAAACTGAGCCGGGCAAAAAAATATCAACAAGACAAAACCTGTACTTCGGGTATCATCTTCGCGGCCGATATAAAACAAACACTCTTGAACTGATAGATATCTATAGCCGGCTGGATGCCTGGTATTCAATGGCAGTGGCAGTAAAAACATACAACCTTAGTTTCCCGGAATTTGTGGAACAGCAAACACCACTGGTAGATGCAAAGGGACTTTATCACATCCTGTTACCACAACCGGTAGCCTATGACCTGCAGATGAACCCGGAGCATAATTTTCTTTTCCTGACCGGGGCCAATATGGCCGGCAAAAGCACATTGATAAAATCGGTGGGTTCTGCGGTTTTCCTGGCGCATATTGGAATGGGTGTGCCGGCAAAAAAAATGAAACTAACCTTGTTTGACGGATTACTGAGCAATATTAACGTAGTAGATAATATTGCCAAAGGGGAAAGTTACTTCTTCAACGAAGTACAGCGTATCAAAAACACGATTGAAAAAATAAATGATGGTAAAAAATGGCTGGTACTTATTGACGAATTGTTTAAAGGCACCAATGTACAGGATGCGATGAAATGTTCCCTGGCAGTGATCAAAGGACTGATCAAAATAAAAAACTCGCTTTTCATTCTTTCCACTCATTTGTATGAGATCGGGGATGAACTGAAAAACTATCCCAATATTTCTTTCCGGTATTTTGAAACGGATGTAAAAGATGACCAGCTGAAATTCAGTTACCAGCTGAAGGAAGGCATCAGCAATGACCGTATCGGTTATGTCATCCTGAAAAGAGAAAAAGTAGTGGATATGCTGGAGAAGCTGTAAGACAGCAACCGATTTGGGGATTTAATAGGTTTAAAAGGAGAAATAAATTACTATTTTGTAGCCTATGAAAAAAAGCCTGCTCTTATTATTGTCATTTTATTTTTCGGTTGCAGTCATAGCCCAAAGAAATATTGATGTACTGCATTACACTTTCCGGATTGAATTAAATGACCTGGATGACACCCTCTGCGGAGAAGCCGGTATACAATTCGTATACACACAAAATGCGCCTGCCATAGACATTGACCTGGAGAATATTAATACCGCATTGAAAGGAATGAAAGTAACGGCCGTGAAATATCCATACGGATGGCCGGGAGAAATTGTCGTTAAAGAAACATCTTTCAGTCACAAGCATAATAAAATTGTTATTCCACGGGGAGAAAAAGCTGTCAAAGGGGATACCGGTTTTTTTATCATTTCGTATAAAGGCGTACCGGCTGACGGGCTGATCATTTCTAAAAACAAATACGGCAAAAGAACCTTCTTTGCCGACAACTGGCCCAACCGTGCCCATCGCTGGCTGCCTTGTGTAGATGACCCCGCTGATAAAGCATCTGTTGAGTTTATTGTAACTGCCCCCTCCCGTTACAGGGTTGTTTCAAATGGCATTCTCGTGGAAGAATCAAATTTACCCGGCGATAAAAAGCTAACCCACTGGAAAGAAAATGTGCCTTTGCCAACTAAAGTTATGGTGATTGGTGTGGCTGATTTCGCTGTGCAACATGCCGGCTTTGTGAATGATTGCATTCCTGTCAGCAGCTGGGTGTACACTGAAAATAAGGATCATGGATTTTATGATTATGCTATAGCAAAAGACATACTTGCTTTCTTCACAGACTATATTGGTCCCTATGCGTATAAAAAGTTAGCCAATGTGCAATCGAAGACCATCTTTGGTGGTATGGAAAATGCCGGCGCCATTTTTTATGCAGAGCATACAGTCAATGGCCTGCAAACAGAAGAAAGACTGATAGCCCATGAAATTGTACACCAGTGGTTTGGCAATATGGCTACCGAAAAAAGTTTTGCCCATTTCTGGCTCAGTGAAGGTTTTGCTACCTATCTCACACATATCTATCTCGAATCAAAGTATGGAACAGACAGCCTGAACAAACGGATGCAGGAAGACAGGGAGACGGTTATTGATTTTGTAAAAAATGCCAACAGACCTGTAGTGGACAGTACCCCCGATTATATGCGGCTCCTGAATGCCAACAGTTACCAAAAAGGTGGTTGGGTGCTGCATATGCTGCGCAGGCAACTGGGTGATTCCATTTTTAAAGAAAGTATAAGACAATATTATGCTGCCTATGCCGGAAAAAATGCTGAGACAAAAGACCTGCAGCATATTTTTGAGAACGTATCAGGGAAAAACCTGGAACAATTTTTCAGGCAATGGCTGTATACTCCGGAAAACCCATCGCTTAAAATAAAATGGAAAAATTTAAGTAAAGAAAATAAAGTAGCAGTTACTGTTGAACAACAGCAAAAAACGGTTTTTGAATTTCCATTAGACTTATACTTTATTACCGGTCTGCGAAAAAATAAAGGAGAGAAGCTGCTTATTTCAAAAAAAGCGGAAACATTTTATTTTCCTGTTACCGGCCCGGTGGTTAAGGTTGAGGCAGATCATACAACTTCTCTTTTGTCAGAAATAAGTATACAACAAGTCAATTAGCCAATCTATACCACTTTCCGGTAATCAGCGGGTTGGCATTTTTTCCTATCTTCCGGCCATGCTTGTAAAAACGTTTGGCAGTGCAGTGTATGGAGTGGAAGCCATCACTATTACAATCGAAGTAAACTGGCTGACCACCGGAAAGGACCCTATGATCGTCGGCCTGCCTGACAATGCTGTGAAAGAAAGCCTGCAACGGATCGAAAGCACTTTCAAAACCAATAATTTCAGTGTACCCCGTACAAAAGTGGTGGTAAACCTGGCACCGGCAGATATCAAGAAAAGCGGAACAGCCTTTGATCTTCCTATTGCATTAGGTATACTCGGTGCTTCTGAACAAATTGAAAATGCAGAAGCTCTTGCCAGGTATGTCGTTATGGGAGAATTATCACTGGATGGTGAAATTCGTTCCATTAAAGGAGCACTGCCGATTGCCATACAGGCAAGAAAAGAAGGATTCAAAGGATTGATCGTTCCAAAAGTAAATGCCAAAGAAGCGGGCATGGTCAATAACCTGCAGGTGTATGGTGTTACTCATATCAAAGAAGTGATTGATTTTTTTGCCAATGAAGAAAAAGGATTGGAGCAGGTCATCATTAATACAAGAGAAGAGTTTTTTAACTCACAATATGATTTTGAAATTGACTTTGCAGATGTAAAGGGGCAGGAAAATATCAAAAGAGCTTTGGAAATAGCCGCTGCAGGTGGCCATAATGCAATATTAATTGGTCCGCCCGGTGCAGGTAAAACCATGCTTGCAAAAAGATTACCTACCATACTTCCGCCACTCACTTTGCAGGAAGCGCTGGAAACAACCAAGATACATTCCGTAGCAGGTAAATTACCAGAGAATGCGACATTGGTTTCAAAAAGGCCCTTCCGTTCACCGCATCATACGATCAGCGATGTTGCTTTGGTTGGTGGTGGCGGCATTCCGCAACCCGGTGAAATTTCTTTAGCACATAATGGAGTTTTGTTCCTGGATGAACTGCCCGAGTTTAAAAGAACGGTACTGGAAGTGATGCGTCAACCCATGGAAGAAAGAAGAGTAACCATATCAAGAGCCAAAGTGGCTGTTGATTTTCCCGCCTCTTTCATGCTGATGGCATCTATGAATCCCTGCCCCTGCGGTTTTTATAATCACCCGGAAAGAGAATGCACCTGCCCTCCGGGTACAGTACAGAAATACCTGAACAAAATTTCAGGTCCTTTACTTGACCGCATCGATCTTCATGTGGAAGTAACTCCTGTTGCATTCAGTGAATTATCATCTATCAAACCGCAGGAGCATTCTTCTGCCATCCGCGACCGGGTAATAAAAGCAAGGGAAATGCAGGCAGAGCGATATAAAAACAATCCGGGCATCTATTGCAATGCACAAATAAGCAGTAAAATGCTGAAAGAAATCTGTGTGATCAATACAGTGGGTGCTAACTTGTTAAAAGCGGCAATGGAAAAACTCAACCTGTCCGCCCGGGCTTATGACAGGATACTGAAGGTTTCCAGAACTATTGCCGACCTCTCTCAAAGCGAAGAAATAAAACCGGAACACCTGGCAGAAGCAATACAATACAGGAGTTTGGACAG
>Ga0116142_10004836_pt1 | contig 12548 bp, 6 predicted proteins | sample AD_UKC033_MetaG_FD_89785 | JGI IMG/M metagenome (GOLD analysis project Ga0116142, IMG submission 89785) | Active sludge microbial communities of municipal wastewater-treating anaerobic digesters from USA - AD_UKC033_MetaG | ecosystem: Engineered > Bioreactor > Anaerobic > Digestate | place: USA... | reverse complement strand
TGTCGTCAAGTATAGCATGCCCCGCCAATGCGGCCAACGAAACATTGTTTTGTCAGAGAGTAGATTGTTTTTTTGCAATGGTCTGTTAAAAATTCAGCTGTCGCGGCAAAAATATGGTTGGGTGGCAAATTGGCTGGGTGTTTGAATTGCTTTGCCTGTATGGCTTTGTAATATTTCAGCCAAAAATATTTATTTATGGCACGGTTATTGCTCAAAGGAATCTGCCACTTTGTATTGCCGGTTTTAAAAAAGCCGGCAGAGTGACTGTAGTTTTAACGATTTTAAGAGGAAGCTGTATGAAACCCGTTTTTAATCGAATTGTCTGTGTTCTTTTGGTATGTTCTTTCGTTTTTTCTTTTCTGCCGGTGGCAAGTGCCGGCCATTACAGCCATAATGACCTTGTCAATGCCATCTACTCAGATCTCAACTCTGCCTGCAATATAGTTGCCAGTGGTCGTGGGTATACCGAAACTCAGAATGCCCGACCTTATCTCAGCCATGCCCAAAGACTGTTGAAAAGGCATGGGGGCTGTAATTGCTTCGACAGCAGGCTCGATCGTGTGATCGACAATGCTAAAATGGAAATTCTCTGGAACAATCGCCATGAAGCCCTGGATCGCATAAATATTGCCATCCGCATGGTCGAAAATACCTGCCACAGAAATTGTAGCGCAAATCGTGGCTGGTCGAGCCGGCATAACCATACCGGCAGCGCAATTCGCCGATCTGCTACTGCCGGTGCCATTATCGCTACTCCGGTGGCAGTAGGTCTCGGTGCTGTGCTGGTAAGATTCTTTCGTGGCTTCAACTGGGGCCAGGTGAGTGGCACTCCAACCCGTGTGCCGCGGCCGAACCTTCCGGGAAGCATAATCAACGTGCGCTGACAAAGCGATGATCAGAGACCGGCCGGGTAAAATGCCCGGTCGGTTTTTTTATGACAAAAGTCCGTTGAATATTTGCATCTAAAAGCTGCATCGGGCTTCGTGGTATCTGCATTGCGTCATTTATGACGCTGTGCGCCATTCCTGGCTCAGGTGTAAGTCCTTGAACATTGCGTCAGAACTTGATTTCGCAGTTGGTATGCCTTTTGCTTTTCTTATAACCTGTCATTATTTTTCATCATTTTTTTATTATTCAAATTGCCCGGAGGTTTGCTATGAACAGGTCTAACGAGAGCTTTGCAGCCTGGCTGAAAAAAAACAACCCGCTGTACCTTCTCAGTGTAGTTCTGATGCTTGCCGGCCTTTATCTTGTCGGCTCAGAACTCGAGACTGGTCATGTTTCGAGTCTGCAGGTCAGCGGTTTTTTCGCTGTGCAGAACCTGTATGAAATTATCATGGTGGCTATGGCTCTGTATCTTTTGAAGAAGAAGATTCAGCCGGGGCATGGCAAGCTTTTGCTGTTTTTCGTGTTGTTGTTTCTTGGTGATCTGACTTTTTACCAGGTGCGCATTTCTGGTCTTAGCCTTGCGGTTGGCGGCGTTGCAACCGGGGTTTATATCATTCTGGCGATTATAAAGCTTGCGGCGGTCATCAAGGTTTTGCAGCTGCAGGTTCATCACACCAGGTTGTTTTATGCCGGTGGGGCCTTTGCTTTGATCTGGCTGGCACCCAAGGTTGTCTATCTGCTCGTCGATTCGATCGGGCGCGAAAGTTTTAATTATTTCGATGGCTCATATGTTTTTTATTCTATCTGGCTGATAGCCGGGTTGATACATCTGCCTTTGATAATAGAGAACTGGCGTGTCAATCGTTTGCATGAACCTGTTGCCAACGAATATTTCGGGAATGAGACCGATTTCTGGCGCTGGTTGCTGATTTTTCCGTTCTTCGTTTTACCCCTGCAGATGGGTATGAATGTTATGAGCGATGCTTATCGCTTTGTCGAACCGACTTTGCCTGTCAGCGTGGTTATTGCACCCTGGCTGCTGGCCGCCGCCTTTTTTGCCCAGACCCTCTGGCGTCACCTGTTTACCGCAAAAAACAGTCTCAATATTTGTGACAGTGTTATAATGCTGGTTTTTCTGCTGATCGTCAAAGTTTCGTCGCCAGACTACAGTTTGCCGGTGATTATCAATCATGTTCTTCTTTTAACAGGCCTGGCTGCAACCTGGCTGACCCGCAACAACATTGTGAATGCTGCGGCAATAGGGGCGATTGGTTTGTGGCATACCGGAAACCAGCTTCTTGTCGGTGCCCGTTCTGCGGTCGCCTATGGCTCAACTCTGACTAGAACTGCATGGGCGGCTATTCTTATGGCGGGTTCATTTTTGCTTCTTGGCACCGGCTTTTTGTTCAGTATCGCAAAGGGTTCTTCAGACAATGACAATTCAGAAGAGTCACCCGAAAAACCCCTTGAGGAAATCCGGTCATGAGGCCTGTTCTTCCCGGGTTTGCTCAGCAAAAGATATGACGATCATGGTCATGTCATCCTGCACTGTCGCTGTACCGGTGAAGTTTCGGTGCAGCGACAGCAGTTCGGAGAAATATTGCTTCGGGTCGGGGTGCCAGGCGGCCAGAGCAATTTCTTTGAGGCGAGCCAGGCCCAGAATTATGTTTTCGGCGTTGCGGGCTTCGATTATGCCGTCGCTGTAAAGTATCATCGCTTCGCCAGGGGCAAAAGTAATTTCCCGGGTGGCGAATCTCGGTTTTTTCATGGCACCGAGTATCGGGCCGGGCAGATCGACCTCTCTGATGCTTCTGGTTTTGGGGTTGACGATCAGTGGCGGCCAGCCGCCGGCATTGGTATAAACGCCACTGCCGCTGTTGCCGTCGATGTTGAGATATTGCATGGTCATGGTTTTGCGGGCGTTTTTCGCCGTTGCCGTCAGAAGATCGTGCAGATGATGAGCCAGCTCATCGGGCTTTTCATGCAGATCTGCAAGCTGCATTACAACAGCTTTTGCCATGGCCATGATCAGGGCGGCTCCGGCTCCGCGCCCGGCCACGTCTCCGATCAAAACGCTGAACCGGCCGGGCGAAGTATTGAAGTAGTCGTAGTAGTCGCCGCCAAGCTCGCCCATCGAGATAATGTTGCCGTAAATGCCAAACTTGCCTGTTTCCGGCATCTGGCGGGGCAGCAGGTGCTCCTGTATGGCGCCGGCAACCTCGAGTTCACTGAGATCGACCATGGTGGTGTTGAATATTTCAGCCATTTCTCCGAATTCATCGCGACCGAGTGGTGGCAGCCGCATCGAAAAGTTGCGGGCTTTAATGGCTTCTGCGCCGGCATGCAGTTTCTGCAGCGGGAACAGGAAACTGTGAGCGAGGAATTGCCCGAGTATCAGGGTAAGCAGCAGAGAGGCGATGCCAGCAAAGACCAGGCGTGTTTTTTCCCGGTCGATCTGTTCTTTGACGTTTTCTACGGGGTAGAGGGCGAAGAGGCGGTAGTTGCCCAGATAGCGCCCAACAAAGCCCATGAGCAGATATGTGTGTGCGTTGGTGACGACGAATTGCCTCGGGGAGCAGGGCTTTGAAGTAAAGTTGTCGGTATGCTTTTTGACAATGTTTTTATCAGGAAACTGGGATGGTTGGAAGTCATTGGTCGGTTCATGATAAAGACCGATTTTCAGGCCGGGAATATTGCGGTTGGCATTCAAAAATTGTCGGTTCAGGTATCGTTTTTCGAGTATACCCTGGTTCCAGTTGATGATAAGCATATAGTCGAACAGGCCGTCGTCATTGACCGATATCAGGCGTAGACAGGCTGGACTTTTGTTGGTGCCGATGCCCCACACCGAAATACGCCCGTCATTGGCGACGAAATCGTGCTGAAACTCGTCGAGCGGCTTTTGCATCACTGATTCAGCGATCATTTCCACTTCAGCTGAGCTTTTGGGGTCTTGTGGCCGGCCATTGATCGTGGCAAGAATGAATTGCCCGAGGCTGTTGAAGACTCTTTGCTCTTCAGTTCTTCGCAGATCAGGGCTGTCGAGAATTTCTGAATAAATTTTGTGCCGATTTTCGCCTATATAAAGCGAATCGCTGGTGCCGAAAATTCTGGTTTCGCTGGCGACGAGATAAATACGAAGTTCGCGGCGACTTTTTGAGCGCAAATATATCTGTCTGACAAGTCTGTCGAAATGCTGGACCTGCATCGGGCCTTGTTTCAGTTCTTTCTTCAGCTCATTGACGGCATTTTGAATGTTGACGATATTCAGAGCATGTTCTGATTCGAATCTTTCGTCAAGATTCTGCAGATAACGGGTTCCCTGAGCATGCAGTTCGTCGTAAAGAGCGAATTCCTTCTGGTGGATGAAATCGTAACCGGCGAAGAACAGCATGATCAGAGGTAATCCATTTGCGTATGCGAAGAGTAGTGCAAGTTTGCGTGAGATGGAAATTTTTACTATCTGCCCTGAAAAAAGGGCGCGGCCGCTGACGAAAACATATGGCAACAGCAGCAGAAAAACGAGAAATGAGAACAGGACAGCTCTTGAAAGATCTTTTGTCAGAGCACCTGTTTTATGAACGTAAGCGAACAGAGTCAGATCGTCTTCTACGACTCTCGGAAATAGAATCATCTCTTTGGTTTCGATCGTTTCGCCAGGTGCGGAGTTGTGTTGCAGCAGCCTGGCAAACTGGTGGTCGTCAGGCGGCTCTGTCAGCCCGAAAATTTGCTTTCCTTTTACGAAGCCAAGTTTAAAAAGGTTGTCTGGTTTTTGCCCGTATTTCAGATAGTATTCGAGACCGCGTTTACCGGTCAGATTTTTGCCAGGAACAAATATTGCCACTGAAAAACCACGCCGGTGGCCTATCCAGACAGGTGGGCGCCTGCCGGCGCTGTCGCACCACATCAAGCCTGTGACCCGGTCAGACAGATAGTCGTCTACCATCTGCAGGACAATCTGTGGCCCGAACATCTTTCTCAGGTTTTTCATCTCGTTTTCATCGGCTGCTACATCTCTATTGCGCAGCATAAACGGCTTTTCCAAAGTTTTCCATGCCAGGTCCCAGTCGCCTTCAATTGCCTGTGGCGATATCGAGCCGGCAACAAAACTTTGCGAAGCGTTCCAGATCATGTAGTCAAAGCATCCGTCCAGTTGATTCCAGAGCAGGTTGTAACTTTCAGAAGCGGTTGCTGCTGAATTTTGGCGGTATGTTTCCTTGAAAATTCCGCCCAGAAAGCGCTCTGTGTGAATGTGAGCTTCGAAATTCTGCATTTCACTGTCGATGCTTTGTTCCACAACTTTCATCAGGCTCGTTCTGTGCAGCTTGTCGATATGGCTGAAGCCGAAGAAGAACAACAGGATCGGCAGCATGACAAAAAGTGTCAGATTGAGCAGCCAGAGAAGCAGTTTTCGGTAATTAACGGCTTTCATCTGTTTCTACCTCCGCTCAACCTGAGTAGAACAATGGTGAGATCGTCATCGACACTCTGAGCCCAGGCGCGGTTCGCCTGAAAAAGATTCTGGTAATACTGCGACAGGTCCTTGTGCCATGCGGATTTTGCCAGATTGAGAAGATTGTCGGGTCCGAAAACTTCGCCGCTCGTCGATGTCGCTTCAAGCATGCCGTCGCTGTAGAGAATGACAGTTTCTCCGGGTTGCAGTTCAAACATGTGATTTTGGTAGCGGGCTTTGCGTGCTATGCCGACCGGAGTCCCTATTATTTCGAGCATATGCGCGGCTTTGCCGTTTTTGCCGACTATAACGGGAAAGCAGTGCCCGGCGTTGGCAAACGATACTTTGCCGCTTTTGTCGTTTATAACCAGATACTGGCAGGTCATCATTCTCTTGAAACCATCGCTTTTAAGTTTGAACAGCATGTCGTGCAGGGATGAAAGAAGCATTGCCGGGTCTGTCAGGAGTTTTCTCTGTATGGTGACGGTTGCCTTGGCCATCGCCATGATCAGCGCAGCTGGTATGCCATGACCGGCAACATCGCCCATAAATACACCGGTCTGATTGTCTGGCAGCTTGAGATAATCAAAGTAGTCTCCGCCCAGTTTGGTCATTGTGGCGGTTTTTGCAAAAATTTCGATGCGATCCGATTTATGGCTGGCTTCGGGCAAAAGCGCTTCCTGAACTACTCTGCCGATCTCGAGTTCGGCCATGTCTGCCATGGTTTCGTTGAAGGTTTGCCCAAGTTGCCCGAATTCGTCGTCGCTCTCGATCTGTGTTCGGTGCGAAAAATTGCGTTTGCTTATCTGGCGCACGGTTTCAGACAATTGCCGTACCGGCCCGATAAATTGCCGGGAAAGCGCCACCACCACTGCTGAGATAATCATCAGACTGAAAATGACTATGGCGAACATCTGATACCATGTGGTTTCCAGCTTTTTTATAATTGGCGCGGTAGAGGTTATGGCAGCCAGAACCATTTTATCCATCTGCCGGCCGGCTATGGCTGTGACAAGGCTGTTGCGGCCGTTTAACTCGATGTAGTCAGCATGGGCTGATCGAAGATTCATGGCCTTCTGCAGTATCGGTCGCAGTTTTTCTTCGTCGACTCCGGATTTGGCAAAAATCTGGCCAGTAGTCGTCGACATTGCCACATACTCTGTTTCTGAGCCTCCGGTGTTGGTTCTGCTGATCTGTTGCTCGGCATAACTGCTCTGTGCATCATCGACCCGCCAGGTCAAAATCAGAAAAGAATGAAAGTTTCGTTGCTGTCGATTGCCGAGCAGTCTGGCAAAACAGAGCTTCAAATCTGTACCGAAGCTGTAGAGATTGACCGAGTCAAGCAGATTCAGCATGTTTTCAAGAATAGAAGAATGGTTCATGATGATCGCGTCTTTGGTTATTCGGACACTGGGCTGATCCTTCAAGGCGTCTGCAGCTTCCGTGTCGCTTTCCGTCTGATTTGAAAAATTTAGAGAATTGGCGGCAAAAACGCGAATGAAAGTTTGCCCCGCCGATTTGCCGACACGACGGTATTCGACAAGGTTGTTGCCGTTGGTGTCATAAATATTTATTTCTTCGCCTTTCAGGCGATGAACAATCTGTTTCAGCCTTTCAAGATCCTGGCGACCAGGAAGTCGGCTGGTGGTTTCTTCTGTATACTGAGCGAGTTCAGCGATGGTTTCGCGGTTCATGGTGCGCTTGTGTCGCTCGTAACCCGAATCTATTTCCTGTAAAATTCTTTCGCTGTTTGAATGCGCTTCGCTGAGCAGTGTGTCTTCCTGTTGTTGCAGATATTCATGCCCTGTAGTGCCGAGAATCATCAATGGCAGGCCATTCGCGTATAAAAACAAAAACGCGATGCGCAGGCGTATTGAAAAATTTCTTTTTGGCTGACGAAGGCTGTAGCAATAACAAACAAAAAGCAGAACGATTATGAAGCCGGCAGCTCTGAATAAAATCCTGGCCTTGTATTGTTCCGGGTAGCCTATGGCCATGTCGCGCCGGTTTACTACGCAATACCCTCGAAGATCGGGCGAAAGGAGCTTGAATGCCATGAGAAAATTATCGGTGTTTCTGTGAGGTAACCCGGCGTTCTCATATTTTGCCAGTTCGAGCAGCAGTAGCCTTTTAAATGGCGAATCTGCTTCGGCTATTTTATCGTCGAGATTGCGCATGTCTATAAAACCGCTGCTTATTGGTGCGCCGCTTCCGTTCTTGATTGGCGCGGTTATGGCGTATCTGATGCCGGCATTGGTCAAATGGCTGGTTTTGATTGCACAAAAAATTGTCAGCCCGGGTTTTGAATCGAACCAGAACAGTGGAAACCCGTTCTGACTGTCGGCAAGAATGCAGCGACCGTGCTCCCCTGCCTGAAAAGGCAGGCGAAGATGATTGGCTACCAAAAATCGACCAAGATAAGAGCGAAAAAGATTGAATCTTTTTTCAACAATAGGCAGCTGCTGGGGTTCTCCGGGGTAATTGTCGCGACAGTGTTCGGCAATTTCTCTGAAAAAAAAGAAAAGATTGTTGACGATGTAGCGGTAATTTTTTTCGTCGTTGAGAGAGTCTACTACTTTGCCTTTGTCGTCCCAGACTATGAAGCGCAGTGCACCCGGGAATCTTTGTTTGAGCCGTTTGATGTTTCTGGCCATGCTTGTCAGCGGTGGCGGCCGCCGGCATGATCTTAACAGCTCTGAGAAGATGGTCTGGTGCGAAAAAAGTCCGTCAGATTTTGTGGCTGCCGGTAATCTGGCGTTCGAAACAGCCTCATAGAAGCTGAAAGTGATTCTGGTTATGCCGTTTAATATTGTCTGTGGCCATTTTTCATGGTGTGTCGCCTCGTCAAAAGCTGCTTTCAGCAGAGAATGGTAGAAATGCGGTTCGTCTGCATATCTGGTCATGAAGTTGAGACGGTCGTCCATCTCGTTGAAAATGTGGCGCAGCTCTTTCTCGTGGCGAAGTTGCAGAATACTGCTCAGGCCGGCATCGATCAAAAAAACCGGGACTACAGCAAAACAGAAAAAGGCCCCAAGCCATGTTAAAAGCCTGAACCTTACAAAGATGCTCGAGGTTGTTGTATTATTGCTCATCTTCTGTTTGCAGGGCGATCGAAGATTCAAAAAAAAAAAGGCCGTCAGCTGCGCGCTGACGGCCGTGGTGTTAAAAGTTGCTTTGATTGATGAATCAGCCTGAGCCGGTTTTTTGCTGTCACAGATTGCTGTGAAAGCCCCGGGTTCAACTGCTCATGTCAGCAATGGGTGAGTTCTGTGCAAGTCTCAGTAATTTTCGACCCATACCTGGAAATGTTCGCGGCCATGTTCGCAGACCGGGCATTTCGGGGGTGCTTCGAGGGTTTCCATGATGTGACCGCAGTTGTTGCATTTCCAGAATACTTTGCCGTCTTTTTTGAAAACGGTGTGATTCTTGACGTTATCGTGCAGTTTGCGGTAACGGGCTTCATGGCGCTCTTCGACCTTGGCGACGTTGGTGAAAACGGCGGCGATGTCGGCAAAACCTTCGGCTTTGGCTGTATCGGCAAAGCTTTTGTAAAGGTCGGTCCACTCTTCTTTTTCGCCGTCAGCTGCATACTGCAGATTTTTCAGAGTATCGGCGTAAGCGACCGGGTAAGCGGCATTATTGATGGTCACAGCTTCTTCGTTCATGCCGTATTTGAGCAGCTGCTTCATGAACACTTTGGCGTGTTCCTTTTCGTTTTCGGCTGTTTCGATAAAAATGTCGGCGATCTGCAGAAAGCCTTCTTTTTTAGCCACAGATGCGTAATAGGTGTAGCGGGTACGTGCCTGACATTCGCCGGCAAATGCCTTCATCAGATTTTCAGCGGTTTTAGTGCCCTTGAGAGTATTAGCCATTAACGTTCCTCCGTTTTATTTTATGAATGTTCAAAAGCTTTTTCAGCTTCTGGAATTGCCGTTTTGTAAAATCACCTGACCGGGTTTAAGGCCCGAAATTACTTCGCGTCTGCCGTTGCCGAGGTCGATGCTTCTGATCTGGCGCCGTAACAGCCTGCCGCCTTCTTTTTCGACCACGGATTCAAGCTGACCGGTTCTTATTATAGCAGATTCCGGGATTATAATAACCTTTTTTTCCGATTTCAATGGTACTTTGATGGTTCCGAACATACCGGGCATCAGGCCCGCAGACGAGTTGTCTATGCATATTTTTACCAGAAAAGTGCGTGTGTTCGGGTCGACCGATGGAACGATCTCGCGAACGGTTCCTTCAAAAGTCTTGTCGAGCGCCGGAACGCTGTAGGTAACGCTGGCTCCGAGAGTCACTTCGCGCACGAGCGCTTCGCGTATCGGCACTTCCAGCAACAGGCTTTCGGGGTCGAACAGCCTGAGCATGACGCTGGCAGGATTACCCAGGTCTCCCGGGTCGGCCAGACGTTCAGCCACTATCGCATCTATCGGGCTGATGACTGTGGCATAACCCAGACCGACTTCCGCCTGCCTGATGCCCTGGCTGGCCGCCGCTGCCTGGGCCGAAGCGGCATTGCGTTGCTGAACAGCCTGCTGCATGCCAGCCTCAGCCTGTCGAAATGCCGCCATCGACTGATCGAAGTCGCGTTTAGCTGCAGCATTTTTTTCGAAGAGGGCGCGGGTGCGTTCCATTTCTTTGCTGGCAAGCTCAAGAGCTGCTTTTGCCGCTTTTACCTGCTCGTCTGCCGCTGCTACCGATGCAGTTACAGCCCGGAGCTGGTCCTGGCCCTGAGATACGACCGCAGAAAGGTCTTTGGCATCGAGTATCGCCAGCACGTCACCGCGCTTGACCCGATCACCGCTGCGCACTTTTATCTCGAGAATTCTGGCGATGATTCTTGGTACCAGATCAACTTCGTTGCGGCTTCTTACTGTGCCGATAGCCTGGTAAAAATCGGGCTCTACGGTTTCTGCAATGGTTATGGTGGCGGTGTTGTCGGCTTGCACTTCACTGACAATGCCGGGCGCTATTTGACCGCTGGCGAAGAAGCCGCCTTGAAAAAGCATGAGAAACAGCAGGCCGGCCACGCCGGCCACGGGCCCGATTATTTTGCCTGTCAGATATTTCTTGTCTGAACCGCTGGTTTTGTCGGTCATGATTTTACCTCCTGGTTGGCAGTTTCAATATTTGCAGAAACTGATTTCTGGCTGAAATAATAAATGGTCGGAACCACAAGCATAGTGAATATTGTACTGGCGAGCAGGCCAAAAATCAGCGACCATGCCAGCCCCGAAAAAATCGGGTCAAGGGTGATCGGCCAGGCACCCAGCAGAGTAGTGGCCGCCGTCAGCATAATTGGTCTAAACCGCACGGCACCACTTTCCAGAATTGCATCTTCAAGGCTTTTGCCCTGTCTGACCGAATCCTGGATGAATTCAATCAATACGACACTGTTTCTGATGACGATTCCGCCCAGGGCAATCATGCCGATCATGCCCGTTGCCGTAAAAAAGATCGGGTCGGGGTAGCCGCTGACTACACCGCCGCTGACCAGGTTGAGCAGATAAAAGCCCGGCGCGATGCCGATAATGACGAGCGGAATCGCTGACATGACCAGCAGCGGCATGATGAAATTGTTCATCTGCACTGCCAGCAGCAGATAAATGCCGAGCATCGCTATTGCAAAGGCAATGCCCAGATCGCGAAAGACTCTGACGGTAATTTCCCATTCGCCTTCGCCGGCCCACTCGTAAGTTATGCCTGGCGGCAGTTGCATCTTGCGCAGGCGCAGCCACATGTCGAGAATGATTTCAGCCGGCGGGCGTCCGACGCACTCGGCGGTGACGAAAACGACCGGTCGCATGTTCTTGTGCTGTATGACCTGGTCTTCTTTCTCGACGATAAAATCGCCAAGCTCGCCAACGGGAATGAGATTGCCAGCCTGGTCGCGCAGACTCAGTTCGCGCAGTCTTTGCAGGTTATTGCGCTCGGCAAAGGGCAGGCGGGCTCTGATCAGCACGGCTTCACGCTCGTTATCGATGTGAGCCAGCCCAATGTGGTTGCCTTTTATGGCCTGCATCAGCATTTTTTGAATCATCATGGCCGACAAACCGTGCATAGCGGCCTTGCGAATATCGGGTATGAATACTATTCGGTCATGTTCTGAATGATTCATGTTGTCGATCTGGGTTATATGTATGCTGTCTTCCTCTTTGAGCTGCTGCTGCAAAAATTCAGCGCCCGCGAGAATGTCTTCGTAAGTGCGGTCTTCGTCGCCGTAAACTTCGACGGTGAGGGTCGAGAAAACGGGTGGTCCCGGAGGTATCTCGACAATGCTGACCACAGCATTGTATTTGTCGGCGATCGCTGTCAGGTCTGGGCGCAGACGCAGGGCAATGGCGTGACTTTGCTGCGTTCTTTTGCCTTTGTGTGCCAGATTGATTCTGATGTCAGCATTGTTTGAGCTGCGGCGCAGGTTGTAGTGGCGAACCAGGCCGTTGAAATCTATTGGTGCAGGTATGCCGACGTAGGACTGTATGCTTTTCACTTCGTTGACGCGGGCCAGATACTTTTCGAATTCGCGTACGGCACGGTCGGTAAGCTCGAGCGAAGCACCCTCAGGCATATCGACGACCAGCTGCAGTTCATCTTTGTTGTCGAAGGGCAGCATTTTCAGAGGGATTTTTCTGAATGCCATCAGCAATATCGAACCGCCCAGCATGGCGAAGATTGCGATAATCAGAACGATTGCATTGCGCTTTTTTAAAAATGGCGACATTATCAGGCGGTAAAAGCGACTGATCCATGGCGGAACCCCGTCGTTCTGCCCGCTGTCTTCGCTTTTTACCCCTTTGAGAAGCTTTAATGCCACCCATGGCACAAAAGTCAGAGCGCAGAGGGTTGAAAATGTGACTGTAAGGGGCACGTTGATTGCCATTGGCCCCATGTATGGGCCCATCATGCCGGTAATAAAAAACATTGGCACAAAAGAGACGATGATAGCGAGAGTCGACATGATGACCGGCACAATTACTTCCATGACGGCGTTGACTGTCGATTTTTCAGGGGTGGTTTTGCCCATCTGCAGGTGGCGCTGAATGTTGTCGACGTTGGTGATCGGGTCATCGACGACCAGGCCGAGACTTAGTATCAGGGCAAACAGGGTGACGCGGTTGATTGTGTAGCCAGAAATAAGATTGATAAAAAGTGCCAGAGCGAAACTGACCGGCACCGAGAGCCCCACGACTATTGCAGCCCGCCAGCC
>Ga0116142_10004834_pt1 | contig 12551 bp, 12 predicted proteins | sample AD_UKC033_MetaG_FD_89785 | JGI IMG/M metagenome (GOLD analysis project Ga0116142, IMG submission 89785) | Active sludge microbial communities of municipal wastewater-treating anaerobic digesters from USA - AD_UKC033_MetaG | ecosystem: Engineered > Bioreactor > Anaerobic > Digestate | place: USA... | reverse complement strand
GCGAAGATGCTGCGCTGGATCAGCAGCAATATGCAGATATGGCCAATGGGAGTTATTACATGGTGACAAGGATAATGACCAATGCCTGGATGTGGAACCATTCTGCAGAGGATGTGCTGAAAAAAGTGGATAGTTTATTGTATGAAAATGTACCCGGGAAAATTATTTCTAAAACATCCATTATCAGGAACGGGTATAAAGGGTTTGATATTACTAACCGTACCCGCCGGGGTGATCTGCAGCGATACAACATACTGGTCACTCCATTTGAAGTGTTTTTCTTTAAAATGAGTGGTAACGGGGACTATGTAAAACTGGGTGAGGAAGGGAAGCGTTTTTTTGGCAGCATACAATTGAAGGAATATAAAAATGGGACAGAGGGTACTACCGGCTGGAAAAAATACTCTCCTGTGTATGGTGGCTTTATGGTTGATCTCCCACATGTGCCATATATAGGTAATGATGGAAGCTGGATATTTGATGCGGAGGATAAATCCAGCAATACACAATACCGGGTGATAAGAACAGACATACATAATTACAATTTTGCGGAGGAAGACACCTTCGACCTGGGATTAATGGAAGAAAGTTTTATGGCCTCGGAATTTATAGATACCACGCTGTTCAGAAATCAAACGAATCATAAAGGTTACCCGGCATTGGATGCGAAGTATAAGGACAAGCAGGGATTTATTTATATGGTCAGGTATATCATACAAGGGCCGCATTACTATACCCTGGTGACACATGGCAGGCAGGAAGCAGATGTAATGAAGAATTTTATAAACTCATTTGAGATAAAACCTTTTGTATATCGGACTGCCAAACCTGAAAAAGATACTTCACTTTATTTTAGTGTCACTACACCGGTATTCCCGGAAGAAAAAAAGATTAAGCTTGATATTCCCCGTTATAGCTGGGTGGGTGCAGGAGAGGATGAAGATGAAGAGTCGGAAGATTTCTTACTGGAGAGCGGGGCTTTCAGAAACAAAATAGTATCGAATGATACGACAGGAGAAAAGATATACATTTCATTTTACCGGTCTCCGCGGTATTATTATAGTAAGGACAGTACCCTGATGGACAGGGAAAGATTTATTTCGTATCGTGGTGATTCCACCTGGATCGTGAAGCTGTATCGTAAATCTGAATTGCCCGGTAAGATAAAAGTACATGAGGTTGTTCTGACAGATACCGGCAGCAGCCGTACGATATGGGGGAAAACATTTTATAAGGACGGCATCAATTTTTCACTTACGACGCAGTCAGATACACTTACACCGGCAAGTGATTTTGTCAAAAAATTTTACGAAACATTCACACCAGCTGATACACTAAAAGGGGTCAACCCGTTTGTAAAGAAGTCGGATCTTTTCTTTGATGATTTGATGAGTACAGACAGTGTGCTCCGTAAAAAAGCTATTAAAAATATTGATGACATCTACCTGGATTCTGCTGACCTCCCAAAACTGAAAAAAGCTATCTCATGGATCAACTGGGAAGCAAAAAAATACCTGGATACAAAAAAGATGCTGATCAATAAGCTGGGTAATATCAAGTCAAAATCATCAGCAGATTACCTGAAAGAGCTTTATTATATCCTGGATGATACCGTGCAGCTTCAATACCCGGTATTGGAAAACCTGCTTCAGCATAAAACATCTTATGCCTATAATGTATTCAGGGATATCATAAGTACAGAGCCACCGGTATTGGATCTTGCTACAAGCGATTATCCCTCCTATACCACACCTTCTCTTCTCGCTATGTACGAGGAGAACTACCGCTATGATGATGGCAAGTTCCTGGATGAGCTGTCAGATTCACTGCAGCTTACGAAAACGATCTTGCCGGAATTACTGCCCCTGCTGAACCTGGATGATTATAAGAGCAGCATCATGGAAATATTAGGAAAAATGGCAGATAGCAGTATTGTGCAACCAAAGGATTATGAAGTTTACTTCAGTAAATTTATTCTTGAGGCAAAACAGGAATTGAAAAAACAATCAATAGCCGAAAAGAAGAAAGCCATTAAGCTGGCTGAGGAAAGTAAGACAGATGAGAAACCCTCCTATTACTACCGGGATGAAGATGAAGCTGACAAAGGAAATGAAGACTTGAGCCTTTATGCCACCCTGCTAATACCCTTCTGGGAAACAAAGCCTGCCGTGAAGCCATTGATTGAACAAATGCTGGCATCTTATGATAAGAAGCTGAAGTATAAGACCATGTTGCAACTTATCAAAAGTAACCGGCCCTATCCGGATACACTATTGAAATATTTTGGAAAGCTGGATGATTACAGGTACATCCTGTATGATGACCTCCGGCAGTTAAAGAAGTCAGATAAATTTCCTTCATTTTATAATAATCACCTTGATCTTGGGAAAAGCGCATTATTGAATGAAAAATCTTATGGCAGACCTGATTCATTAGTATATGTGGACCGGTTAAAAGCAACGTATAAGGACAAGAAAGGATTTATTTATTTCTTTAAATACAAAGCAAAGAAAGATGATCTGACCTGGAAGCTGGCAACTGTTGGCCTGGTACCGGAGAATCCGAGAGAATTCCAGTTTGAGGATACAATAAAACTGAAATTTCCCAGGCATATGTATGAGTTATTCAACTTCAGGAAATATAATCGCTATAATTTTACCGGCTTCACGGATGTAAAAGTAAATACGGATGGTACTTTGACCAGCCAATTGGAGAAAGAACTGAAGAAACTGCTGTATGCAAGAAGAAAAAGCGCCAAAGAATTTTATGAAGGAGAGAAGAATGGATTTAATATGCGGACGCATATTGATTAGCCGATAACAGCCTGGGTAATTATTCCTTTAGGTATGGATTCAATGAGTTTTTTTGTGTAAGCCGACCGGGGGTGAAAATAAATATCATCAGCCTGTCCTGTTTCTTCAATCCTGCCTTTATTCATCACCATGATCCGGTCACTGATATAACGAACCACGGAAAGATCATGTGATATAAATACAACGGTAAATCCGAATTCTTTTTTAAGGTCGTTTAACAAGTTAAGCACCTGTGCCTGCACACTTACATCAAGGGCTGATACTGATTCATCACAAATGATAAAAGAAGGATTCAGTGCCAATGCCCGGGCAATAACGATGCGCTGGCGCTGCCCTCCGCTGAATTCATGCGGGTAACGGTTAAAATGCTCGGCCCTTAGGTTTACCTTTTCAAGTAGTTCTGTCACTTTATCTTTTCGTAGCTTTTCCGTGGAGATGATACGATGCACTTTCATTGGTTCAGCAATGGCAGAACCAATTGTCAATCGTGGATTAAGAGATGAATAAGGATCCTGGAAAACGATCTGAATATCTTTTCGCAAGGCCTGTAATTCATCTCTCTTTTTTGATGTCAGATCAACACCGTTGTAAATGATCTTTCCTGCAGTAGGTTCTATCAGTCTTAATAATGTTCTCCCCAAAGTTGTTTTGCCACAACCGCTTTCGCCAACAAGGCCCAGTGTTTCTCCTTTATACACTTCAAAGCTTACATCATCAACCGCCTTTGTGTATGTTACTGGTTTTCCAAGTAATGTTTTCTTTGTGGTAAACCAGACTGAAAGGTTTTCTGCTGATAACAGAACAGAGCTCTTGCCAGAAGTATCGGCCGCAGGAATGATCATTCCTGGTTCTTTATTGCCGGTTTCTTTCTTTGGATCCAGAAAATCACTGACTACCGGTAGTCTTTCTCCCCGTTTATGATTAACAGGCCGGCAGGCAAGCAATGCTTTTGTATATGGATGTGTTGGGTCAGAAAATATTTTTTTCACTGTATCCTGTTCTGCTATTTCTCCTTTATACATTACTACTGCACGGTCAGCTACTTCTGCTACTACTCCCAGGTCATGGGTAATAAATATAACACCCATGTCAGATTGCTGCTGCAGTTCTTTGATCAGTTGCAGTATGGTTTTTTGAACAGTTACATCCAGTGCGGTGGTTGGCTCATCGCAGATCAGTAATGCAGGCTCGCAGCACATAGCCATTGCGATCATCACCCGTTGTTTTTGGCCGCCGCTCAACTGGTGAGGATAACGGTTAAAAATTGAAGTAGGATCCGGCAGCTTTACTTTTTCAAACCAGCTGATGGTTTGTTGCTTTGCCTGTTCTTTCGAAATCTTTTTGTGCAGCAATATGCTTTCCATTACCTGGTCGCCGCAGGTAAGGACCGGGTTTAAAGAAGTCATAGGTTCCTGGAATATCATGGCGATCTTATTGCCGCGGATATCCTGCATGGCATAGCGATTCCTTTTCAGCAGATCAATAATGGTAGTACCGTCTTCACAAAACAGTATTTCTCCTGCTGTATATGTTGCGGGAGGAGAAGGGAGCAGTTGAAGGATAGAAAGAGAAGTAACCGATTTTCCGGAACCTGATTCTCCAACAAGGGCCACGATCTCTCCCCGGTTAACATGCAGGGAAATATTTTTTAATGCATTGGTGATTCCTGAATCTGCTGCAAAATCAAGCGACAGGTTTTTTATACTTAGTAATGGCTGCATTATTGGGACACTACTTTAATGGCAAGTGCTTTTGAGGGGGTAGGGTAAAAGGCCATGCATACAGCGCAATTTTGAACCGATGTGGTATCGGTGGTGAAATAAAATTCATCACCCTGGTTTATTGTAGCCGGGAAAGTGCAGGGACTGCCTAACTTAAATGCATTCTTATAAGACTTGCCAGTAGTTTCATCTGTCCAGTCGCTTACGATCAATGAAGGATCTATATTTCCCTGCAGCACACTGATCGTATAATTCATGCATAGCCCTTTTACTTCCAGTCGTCCCTTATAGGTAATTGGTTTTTTTGAACAATCGCTGTTTGAAAGAATCAGTATTGACAATACAGTCAGAACCAGGACATGTTTCATATTGCAGGTTTTAGAATTTCAGATGTCGTACAGTCAGGCCGTCATTGATCAGTTGTTTCAGAGAATCTATGCCGATCTTCAAATGATTTTCTACAAAACTGGCAGTTACTTTCTTATCGCTTTCTTCTGTCTTTACACCTTCTGGAATCATCGGCTGATCACTTACTAATAATAAGGCACCGGTAGGAATTTTGTTATAAAAACCTACAGTGAAAATGGTAGCCGTTTCCATATCAATAGCGTAGGCTCTTACTTTCTGAAGATATTCTTTAAATGGCTCATCATGCTCCCACACCCGGCGGTTAGTAGTGTAAACAGTTCCTGTCCAGTAGTCCACTTCATAATCACGGATAGTGGTAGATACAGCTTTTTGCAGGGCAAAGGCCGGCAAGGCTGGTACCTCAGCAGGGAAATAATCATTGGAAGTACCTTCTCCTCTTATTGCTGCTATCGGTAATATAAGGTCCCCTAATTTATTTCTCTTTTTAAGGCCACCGCATTTTCCGAGGAATAATACAGCTTTGGGATTAATGGCAGTCAGCAGGTCCATTACAGTGGCAGCAGTAGGACTGCCCATGCCAAAATTGATGATGCTGATATTATTAGCCGTGGCACATTGCATGGGTTTGCCTTCACCAATCACCGGCACTTTATTCCATTCAGCAAACATGGTCACATAATTACTGAAATTGGTAAGCAATATGTACTCGCCAAAATTTTCCAACTGCTCGCCGGTATAGCGGGGAAGCCAGTTGTGTACTATTTCTTCTTTTGTCTTCATACAGGCGAATTTAAACAATTACTTTTGAAGCATGGTGATCGTTAATTACCCGGAACCTGCTTTTCGCATGAAAAAAGAAGAAGGCAGAGAATTTATTTTTGATCAACTCCGGAAAAAATGGATACTGCTTACGCCGGAAGAATGGGTAAGACAGAATTTTGTTCAATACCTGCTGCAGGTAAAAAAAATTCCAGCTGCATTGATCGCTATCGAAAAAGAGATTCAGTTAGGCGAACTCAGGAAAAGATTTGATATCCTCGTATATAGTAAGGATCATCAGCCCTGGCTGATGGTGGAATGTAAATCGATGGAAGTAAAACTGGATAATACGGTGCTGGAGCAATTACTCCGGTACAATGTAAGTGTGCGGGTATCTTACCTGGTCATTACCAATGGTACTGACTGTTTTGCCTGGCAACGAAAAGAAGGCACATTGTTACAATTAGAGGAAATTCCTGGTTTCGGTGAATAACCCGGATCGATAGGCTGTAAAACTTTTTTTGAAAAAATTACTTTACCAAAAATAGAAAGCCGGGTTGTCTTGTTTTATTAACTCAATACGACAACCCGGCGCTTTATGATTCTTTACACAACTGTTTATTGTTTAAAGATATTCTCATCAATGGCCACATTCAGTTCTATTTTATCTATATGCAGTTCCTGGAAAACCTGTCCTTGCACTTTCTGGCTTCTTGACATAGAGAATTTCAGCCCATTGATATCTTTATAATCGGCGAAATACGTTTCCACATCCATTTCCATTCCCTGCAGATCTCTTTTGGTAACAGATTTATGTAACAGGTAAGTGGCGCTGTTAATGTAATAAGTAGTTATCCTGCCATCTTCTTTAGCAGTTAATTTTATTTTTAATGCGGTGATGCCATCGACTTCTTCCGGGGTCAGCAGTTCCACCTGGTGGCCGCGGCTTTTATAATCCATCAGGTTGCTGGCTAAAAATGCCTGTCCTTTAAAGTCAACAAGTTCTTTGCCTGTTACATCAGTAGGTGTTTCGACACCGGCAAATGGATTGATCTTCCAGCCAGTTCCGTTATTATATACATTGGTCATGGACTGTCCCATCACTTCCACATCCGTCCGCATAGATTTACCGTTTACGATCTGTGTTGTTACGGGCAGATCATTGTCCTGGGCTGTTACGGTGCCGGTTATTTTACAGGTAGTAACGGCATTAAATGCATCCAGCCCGCCCAAAGCAGCTGTATGTTTTTGTATCACTTCATCTGCTGTTTGTGCCTGTATGGATATGGCTGCCAAACTGAATACCGCAATGAATAATGTCTTCATGTTTTTTTGATTTTGGGAACGAAGGTAAGCGTTTCGGGGCTGAGTCATAAAATGCTTCCGTGAGTGGTTGTTTTGTAGGGGTGAACTACAAAAAGCTTAATAAAAATTACATCGCCCGGTGTAAAAGATTTTGATTGTTTTTCAAATACTTTCTGCAAAAAAAATCCCGTCTGCTTTGGCAAACGGGACATTGTAATAAGCAAGTGGTTTATGGTTGAATTATGGGAAAATACCCAGTTCAGCATAACTCGTACCTACTTTGTTGATGGCAACTACATAGGCCGCAGTACGCATGTCAGGTATCTCAGGATTTGCTTTCCAGGCATTCATGATCTCATGGGTGGCATTGATCATTGTTTCCTCCAGTCCGCTGTACACCAGGTCTACTTCATCCGGTCCGTGCATGATGAACTCTCTGGCTGTATCTTTTACTTTTTTACCACTCAGCTCTTCCATCTGGCTCAGAATGTTTGCATTCAGGTTTTCTGTAAATCTTTTTTCCAAACGGCCATACCGTACATGGCTCAGGTTTTTCAGCCATTCAAAGTAAGAGACAGTTACACCACCTGCATTCAGGTACATATCGGGCACTACGATGATTCCTTTTTTGGCAAATACCTCATCTGCTTCTGGTGTCAGCGGGCCATTAGCAGCTTCACCAATCAGTTTGGCTTTTACTCTTGGTGCATTATCTCCGTCAATTACATTTTCCAGTGCGGCGGGTATCAATATATCACATTCCATTTCCAGCGCATCGCTTGATTTTGTAAAGTTGCTGGAGCCCGGGAAGTTCAATATTGAACCAGTGCTTTTGCGGTGATTGAACACAGCATCTACATCAAGTCCGTCATTGCTCCATATGGCGCCTTCATATTCTGCCAGGGCTATTATTTTCGCACCGGCATCCTGGAAGAATTTAGCAGAGTGGTAACCCACATTACCCAATCCCTGAACGATCACTTTTTTGCCTTCCACACCTACAGGCATACCAAGTTTTTTCATTACATCCGGCATATTACATACTTCACGGATACCGAAGAATACACCAAGACCTGTTGCTTCACGGCGGCCACGAACACCACCCTGAGTGATTGGTTTACCTGTTACACAACCCGCTGCATCAATTTCGCCGGGATGCATAGCAGAGTAAGTATCCAGTATCCATGACATTTCTCTTTCACCTGTTCCGTAATCCGGTGCGGGTACATCTGTACCAGGACCGATGAAATTTTTCTTTATTAATTCAGCTGTATAGCGGCGGGTGATCTTTTCCAGTTCGTAAGGAGAATATTTTTTGGGATTGATCTTGATGCCGCCTTTACCGCCCCCAAAAGGAACATTTACAATAGCACATTTGTATGTCATCAATGCGGCGAGGGCCATTACCTCATCCTGGTTTACTTCTGCTGCAAAACGAATACCTCCCTTGCAAGGAGTTTTGTGGTGAGAATGTTGTACCCGGTATGCTTCAATTACTTCCACACTTCCGTCATCTCTTTTCAACGGAAAACGCATTTGAAATACGGCATTACATTCTTTGATCTGTTCCAGGATTCCTTTGTCCCATTTGGTGTATTTGGCTGCTTTGTCAAAGCTTTTTCCGACCGAGCCAAAAAAACTGTAATTGTCTGACATGATTTCTTTTTTAAGTTTTAGCAATCGTTATAATGAAAAGGGATACGGAGGCATATTTATAAACCATATCCCTGCAGTAAATCAGTTTTCCTTTTCCAGCCTGCTTATTTTTTTGTCCAGTCGTACCATATATAAAATAAGCCCGATAAGAATGGTAAGCACCACTGCCACCACCACATAAATGCGGCCGTTCTCTTTCATCATATCGGCCATTTCCGTTTTTTTATCCTGTGCAAAAGTGATAAGGGATAAAAAAAATGTTGCCAGCAAAGTGGTTATTTTTTTAGCACTATTCATGATACCATCTTTTTTTCTTTCAGTAAAGTGAAACGGATTTTTAATGTAGCGATCCATACTCCCAGTAAGGTCCATCCGATAACGGCCGGGTAAAACACTATTCTCATAGATCCGCTGATATCATTTTTAACATCCAGCGCCGGGTTATCTTCATTGCCTGGGTGAAGGCTGGGTAATATCCTTGGTAATATCCAGATGGAAGGAAATAAAATAGCATAAGCAAAAATGTTATACACGGCGCTTATTCTTGCTTTTTTATCAATATCCTGTATTGAATCCCGCAGTATCAGGTAAGCAAAGTATACCAGCAATGCGATGGCAGCACCTATAAGTTTTGGGTCTCTTGCAATAGTGCTGAAAGAATTATAGGCAGGTTTATTGGGGTCGGCCCAGGTATAGGAAGCCCAGATAGCCCCGGTTGAATAACCAAGCAACCCAAAAACAATGGCTACGACGGCAAAATGCCTGGCATAAATATCATATTTCAGGTTGAAGGTCCGGAGATAACGAACGGCATTCACCACCGACACGGTAAAAAGGATCATCATGGCAAACCACATACAAACATGGAAGTACAGGTTTCGTATAGTTTCCTGCAACAGGGGCAGTCTTGGAACCTCTCCCAGGAAACCTGCCACCACGGTGTAACCAAGCAAGACAATACTTGCTATTTTCCACCAGGACTTGTGCATATAGTTTTTTGCGTCGGTCATCAGTTTGGCCAGGAAGATATATGGCCGGGTAAAGTGTGGCAAAATTAAGGTGATGCCGCTAAACGGGAGTAAAAATTCTTTTTATAGAGTATGTACTAAAAACACATGACTGATCAGTCTTTCCATAAGAATGGGAAGAGAATAACGGCCAGTAATATGATCATGGCATCGAGTGCTATTAATAGCAGCACAGTGGTGAGCGGAATGGTAAGCAGCGGTGCAAAAGCGGCATTGGAAAGCCGCATTAATAAAATTAGTTGTGGAATGATGATAGGAAAACCAAGTACGGCCATGATGGCCGCATTTTGTTGTGCTTTTGCCGCAATGGCAGCAAGAAAACTAAAAACAAGGCTCAGGCTCCATCCGCCAAGTAATACGAGACCAATGAACTGTCCAGCCTTTTCCATAGGATTGCCCAGAAAAAGAGTAAAGAGCAGCAGGCTCAGCAGGCTCATCACCAGCATTAACAGAGAATTGAAAAGAAGTTTAGCTAAAACAAATGCCACAGGGCTTGCAATGGAATAAAAGTAAAGCATCCGGCCCCGGTTCTCCTGTAAAAAACTCTTGGCCACGGCATTGATACAAATGAACAGCTGTATCACCCAGAACAGGCCGTTCCAAACCTTGCTTTCAGGCTCTTCAATAGCCATGAATAATACGAAAATAGTAGCGCCAATATATAACAGGATGCCATAAAAACTGTATTGCTGTCTTATTTCCAGCAGCAGGTCTTTTTTGAACAGTGTTAGTATATGGCGAAAGGAGCTGATAAAATTATTTGGGGGCAAAAATACTACTTACCGGTAGCTTCTGTCTTAGTTTATTGTTCTAATTTGCCAAAAAAAGTAAATGAAGAATATGAAATTTTTTATGCTCGCTGTTGCCGTTGCGGGTTTCAGCTTAATTGCAGGCTTGCAGTCCTGCCAGTCTACCAAGTCTGCCACGACTTCCAAAATGCTGAAATTTAATTTTGAGAAGGGTAAAGGATATGATTATGAGATGGATATTAATATGGACCAGGAAATAATGGGTACGCCGACTAAAATCGGGATGACGACTTATTATTCAATGGATGTAAAGGAAGATGACGGTAACATAAAAACGGTACAAACAAAATATGACCGTTTTAAAATGAATATGGATATGATGGGAATGAAGATAGATGTGGATACAGATGAGCCTACGGATATGAAAGGAGAAGTAAAAGATCCTTTTGAAATGGTTAACCGCCTGTTCAGTGCTATCAAAGGGCAGCAGTTTTCGATGAAAGTAAATGCAGAAGGAAAAGTGCTGGAAGTAAACGGTTTTAAAGAAATGGCAGAGACGCTCATTTCTTCAATGGGACTGGATGCGGAAGAACAGAAGGAGGCAAGAGATAAAATGAAGTCTCAGTTTGATCAGCAGTTCAATGATAAGGTCATAAGAGAGCAGTTTGAGAGGGTTCTGTACATCTTTCCTAATAAAGAAGTAAAAGTGGGTGACAGTTGGGAAAAGACAACGGCTGTTGGCAGCGGGCTGAATGGCAATTTTGCGTCGACTTACACTGTTACAGATATTGAAGGAGATATGGTAACGCTGGATGAAAAATCGGTGATCGTCACTACAGATGATGGAGTGAAATTAAAAGGCAGTCAGAAAGGTACCCTGATCGTTGACAGTAAAACAGGGTTGGTAGTAAATGCTGATATGGAAATGGATTTAACAGCTACTACCAATGGGATTGGTATTGACATGAAAGGAAAAACAAAGATCAAGGGGAAAGCAAGGCAATAGGAGCAGCAAACTATAAATAGAAAAAGCGCCGCCCGGCGCTTTTTCTATTTATCATGATAGCATTTTCTGCAGCGGGGTTCGTACACATCTGTTGCACCAAGCATCACCTGGTCTTCATTAGGAATTTTACGATAAGAGTAATTGGCAATACTTCCGCAGCGCATACATATTGCATGCAGCTTGGTCACATAATCAGCTTTGGCCATAATATAGGGCATTTGTCCAAAGGGATTTCCGAGATAATCCATATCGAGTCCGGCCACAATAACCCTGATACCGCGGAAAGCCAACTCATCACACACATTAGCTATCTCTGCATCAAAGAACTGTGCTTCATCGATACCAATAACATCTACATCACCGGCCATCAGCAGTATCTTCTGAGAGTTGTCAATCGGGGTGGACTGAATGGCGTTAGTGTCATGTGAAACGATCTTTACTTCATCATACCGCACATCAATGGCAGGTTTGAATATCTCCACTTTTTGGTTGGCAATCTTTACTCTTTTCAGGCGGCGGATCAGCTCTTCTGTTTTGCCGCTGAACATAGACCCGCATATCACTTCTATGCTACCCCGGCGTTCCCCGCTTGTATTTGGCTCAATAAACATTGTTAAGATTTATTATGACTGTTGGGTGATTGATTTTATTGGCAAACTGTTTGTAACTTTAAAGGGTCTCAATTTTTGCTGGCGCCAAATATAAAAGAATGGAACGAATAGAATCCCTTATCAATAAATTAAAGGAACAATTTGAACACAAAGCCGATCCATCCTTACTGCTCGGCACGGTTCAGTTGTTACAATTTGAATTAACAAAGGTAAAATCCGCTGCTCCCCAGGGTTTGGGCACGGCCAAAGTGGCCGTAGTATTGCCTGCTTCAGCAAGCACCGTCAGTGCAATAGTTGAGGCCCCTGCTTCTGCCCCCTATGAAAAATATGCTCCCCGCCCTCTGGAAAAGCAAACAATACAAGAGTTGAAAGAGGTTAGAGAAACCAGGGAGGTTAAGGAGACAGTATTAGTAGATAAAGGCTCGGTATCGGTGGTACAGAAGAATGGCCAACTGGATATGGTATTTGACCCGATGACAGAGATACCTACCTTGTCTCACCAGGTAAAAGAAAAAGAAGTAAATGATGCTACAG
>Ga0116142_10004826_pt1 | contig 12566 bp, 15 predicted proteins | sample AD_UKC033_MetaG_FD_89785 | JGI IMG/M metagenome (GOLD analysis project Ga0116142, IMG submission 89785) | Active sludge microbial communities of municipal wastewater-treating anaerobic digesters from USA - AD_UKC033_MetaG | ecosystem: Engineered > Bioreactor > Anaerobic > Digestate | place: USA... | reverse complement strand
CGCCGTGGCCGTGCTCGTGGTCGTGGTCGTGTGCACGATCGTGATCGTGCGCGTGGTCGGCCTGGTCGTCGGCCGCATGCGCGCCACCCCCGAAGCGCAGCGCATGCTCGCCCGCCTCGAGCGCAAATGCGCCCGCCCACTCGAACGGATACTCGGGCTCGAGGAACGAGCCGTCGACCGCGAGTGCGCGCGCCAGGTCGAACGCGCCGATGCCAAGCAGCCTGTCGATCGGCACGTCGGCATTGCGGGCGCGATGAATGGCCGCGGTGCGGTTCATGCCGCGCAGCCGCGATTCGATGCGCGCCACTTCCGCCGCGTCGACCAGGTCGGTCTTGTTGAGCACGATGATGTCGGCGAAGGCCACCTGCTCGGCCGCCTCGCGCGTGCTGGCAAGCTGCCCCTCGAAGTGCCGCGCGTCGACCAGCGTGACGATGGCGTCGAGGACGAACTGCTCGCGCAGCTCATCGTCGAGGAAGAAGGTCTGCGCGACCGGGCCGGGATCCGCGAGGCCAGTGGTCTCGATCAGCACGTAGTCGAACCGGTCGCGCCGGCGCATGAGCTGGCCGAGGATGCGCAGCAGGTCGCCGCGCACGGTACAGCAGATGCAGCCGTTGTTGGTCTCGAACAGTTCCTCTTCGGCGCCGATCACCAGCGCCTGGTCGACGCCGACTTCGCCGAATTCGTTCTCGATCACCGCGATGCGCTTGCCGTGCTGCTCGGTCAGGATGCGGTTCAGCAGCGTGGTTTTGCCGGCGCCGAGGAAGCCGGTGAGCACCGTGACCGGAATGCGGGGCGTGCTCATGCGCGCAACACCAGATACACGCCGCCGAGCAGCAGCGCGCAACCGAGGATGCGCGCAGGCGTGATCGACTCCTGCGGAAAGCCGAGCCAGCCGTACTGGTCGACGATCAGCGCCGCGACCAGCTGCCCGAGCACGGTCACCGCGACCAGCACCGTCGCGCCGAGCCGTGGTCCGGCAATCGTGACGGTCGCGACATAGAAGGCGCCGAGCATGCCGCCGAGCCACGCCCACCACGGCGCCCCCGCGAAGGCCTCGCGTGAGGGCAACGGCGTGCGCATCGCGAGCAGGAAGGCGAGCAGCGCGAGGATGCCGACCATGAAGTTGGCAAGCGCGGCAACACCCGCCGAACCGAACGCGGTGCGCAGCGCGGCATTCAGGCCGACCTGGACGGTGAGGAAGGCACCCGCGGTGAGCGCGAGCAGCAGCATGCCCGTCTGCATGTCAACGGCGCCGCGCAGCAATCAGCAGGCGACGGCCGATCGCCGTCGAGGCGAGTGCCGGCAACCAGCGCCAGGCGAGGCGCCGCGTGAGTGGCGCCGATTGGCGCGGCAGCAGCGCGCACGCCGACGCGGAAACGTCGCGGTGCAGATGCATGCTGCGCGCCCGCACGATGAACTCGCCGCGCGCGCTGCGTACGCTCCAGACGCGGGGCGCATCGGTCACATCGACCTCCGCGTACTCGAGGTCGTCGGGCACCTCGCCCGCCGCACCGGCAAAGGCGATCTCGGTGGTGGCGGCGGCGGTGCCGGCTTCCTGGCCGAGCAGGATCATGTTGAGCGGGCCCGTGGCGGGCCGCAGCACGCGCACGCCCGAGAGGCTGGCGATCATCCGGGTAGGATAACCCAAGGGCTCAGCCGGGAACGGTCTCGAGGGAATCGACCAGGATGATTTCGCAGGCACCGGCGCCGGTATCGTCGCGGCGCAGCGACGTGCGCGCGCCGCCGCCGTCCGGATCCTCGACGTCGACCAGCCGGCCCGCGATCCGGATCACTTCGCCGACGCGCAGGCGCCGCAGCGTGCGGCCGATGGCCGCATCCGCCGGCACCATGTGCCAGTTCGCCGAATGGGTCTCGATCTCCTTGCGGGGAATCGGCAGCGCGTCGCCGCGCCAATAGTAGAAGCGCGCGGACTGCGAGATATCGAGCGCGTCGATCACGGCGCTGTCCGACATCGGCCCCCAGCCCACCGCGAGGTCGATCGGCGCAACGGGAGCGAGCGCATCGATGTAGTAGCGCTCGCGGGCCAGCACGCGCACGGTGGCGGTGAACCCCGCGCGCGGCGTGAGGCGGTAATCATGGCCGGCGTCGATGGTGGAGGCGACTTCGAGCCCGACCTGCACCGGCTCGTCCGGCGCGATGATGCCGGGGCGCCGCTCGAGTGGTCGGCTCTGCGCCCACTGCAGGCCGGCGATCACGCCGGCGACGAACAGCAACCACAGCTTCCAGCGCGGTGTCATGCCGAAACCAGCGCCGCCGTCAGTCGCTGCAGATGCATGCGCAGCTCCGGCACGGCGGTCGCTTCCCACCAGTCCGCACGCAGCATGGGACCGACGTAGTACAGGCCCGGGATCGCCTTGCCCGCCGCGTCGAGCACTTCGCCGGCGGGACCCGTCAACAGCCCGAGCTCGAGCGGATCGGGCGTGACCAGCCGCTCGCGCAGCAGCTGCGCGACGAGGACGTCGCGCGAATTGCGCAGGCGGTAATCGGGACCCGTGCAGTTGATCACGTGGTCGACCACCAGCCGCTGGGCGGCGCCGCCGCCGCGCGGCACGAGCGTGACGCGGATCTGGTCCCCCCACGACTCGAGCGCCTTGATGCGCGCGGCGCGCACGTGCAGCAACCCGGAATCGCGCAGCGCGGTGACGGTGCGCTCGATCGCGGGCGCGAGCCGATGGCGGTGCAGATCCCAGTAGGGCCGCACGTGGCGCAGGAAGCGCCTGCGCTCGATGCGCGGCAGTGCCCGCCACAATGCAGGCACGTGCGGGCGCATGAAGGTGATGACGTCGCGCCAGTCCTGGCCGCGCGCCGCCGCGTCGCGCACCATCGAGCGCACGAAGCGCAGCAAGGCGCGCGTGGTGGATGCGGCGTGCAACAGCGCCGCGGAGTCACCGGCGTACGGCGAGCCCTGCGTGGTGCCGTGCGGATGCGGCAGGAAACCGTGGCGCGAGACCGCATGGATCGGCGCCTCGCGCGTACTGTGCGCTTCGAGGCGCGTGACCGTGTCGGCCATCGTGAGTGCCGTGCCGATGATCAGCACTTGATGCTGGCCGCGCATCACGCCCGCCTCGTCCCAAAGGTCGCTCACGCGGTCGAGACCACGACCGACGGCGAGCGATGCGGGGCGCGGATTGCCGATCGCCAGCACGACGATGTCGGCGGGCAGGTCCTGCGCGGAGGCGATGCCGAGACGCCAGCGGCCCTCGTCAGCGCGCTTGATGTAAGTCACCTCCGCATGCACGCGCTGCAGCTCGACGTGCGCGGGCGCGTCATGCTCGGCGGCTGCCAGCCGCTCGATCAGGTAATCGCCATACAGCGCGCGCGGCAGGAAATCGCCCGGCGCCACCTCCGGGTGGCGCCGGCGCGCGAACTCGAGGAACTCGAGCGGCTTCGCGGGATCGGCGGACATCGACGCGGCCGGCGTGTTCAGCACATAGGGAAACGCACGCGTCGAATAGGCCACGCCGCGGCCGATCTCGGCGCGGCGTTCGACCAGCACGATGCGGGTCGGGCGCGCAGGCGGCTTGCGCAGCAGTGCCGTTGCGAGCGACGCGCCGCTGAACCCTCCGCCGACGATGGTTATGGTGTGCATCCGTGCCGAGCGTGCCTATCGAGTCCCGCCGCGCGCAACTTCGAGTTCCCATAGCGGCCAGTGCAGGTCCCTGCGGAGCCAGAATCCCGCACCGATCTCGCGAAAACGGCGGTCGAGGTGCTTGCGGTACCACGAGCCGCGGCGCAGGTGCACGTCCCGGTCGGTGCGCGACTGGTCGCAATTCTCGTCCCAGTCCGCCCGGGTCAGCGCGCTGAAGTACAGCAGGCCGTGGCACAGGCGCGGCAGGTTTGCGAGTGCGCGCGTAGCGGCGCGGTCGTCGAGGTACTGCAGCACGTCATAGCACACGACCAGGTCGTACGGCTGCTCGCTGCGATAGTCCTCGAGCGAGGCCTGCACCCAGCCGTGCCTGCGGCACAGGTAGTCGCTGACCTCGATGCCGGTATAGGTCGCCTTCGGCAGCATCCGCCTGAGCGGCGCCTGCAGCAGGCCCACGCCGCAGCCGGCATCGAGGATACGGCGCACCGGCAGGTCCAGGTAAAGTGCGAAGGCGCCGATCAGCCGCCCGCGCGCGCTCATCTCGGCGCGCGAGGTCACTCTGCTGCGCGGGTCGTTGTAATAGCGCTCGTAATAGGCGCGATCGAAGCGGCCGGTCATGGAGGTCGTGACTATACCGGGCGCCACTGGCAAACTCGCCACCATGATTCGTGTCTCCACCCTGTGCGTGCTGCTCGGCGCGAGCCTCGGATTCACCACCGCCACGGTGGCCGGGCCCGCCGCGTTCACCCTGACCTCGGGCAATTTTGCACCGGGCGGCACCCTGGCCGATGAACAGGTCTTCAACAGCTTCGGCTGCTCCGGCGGCAATGTCTCGCCCGCCCTGGCCTGGTCCGGGGTCCCGGAGGGCACCAAGAGCTTCGCGCTGATGGTGCACGATCCCGATGCTCCCACCGGCAGCGGCTGGTGGCACTGGGTCGTCTACGACATACCGGCCGACGTGCGCAGCCTGTCCGCCGGCGCCGGCGCAAGCGATGGCAGGCAACTGCCCCCGGGCGCGGTACACGGGCGCACCGACTTCGGCATCCCTGGCTACGGTGGCGCCTGCCCGCCCGAGGGCGATCCGCCGCACCGCTACAATTTCCGCCTGTTCGCGCTCAAGGTCGAGAAGCTCGGGGTCCCGGCCGACGCGACTGCCGCGCTGATCGGCTTCATGGTGAACGCGAATTCACTCGGCGTCGCCGAAATCCACGCTACCTACGGGCGCTGAAACCATGGTCTCCACCGAACGACGCGCTGTGCCGTGGCTGTGGTTCCTCGTGCCCATCTTCTCGCTGCTCGCGTTCTTCGCGCTGCGCTCCTGCAAGGAAGCGCCGAGCCCGCCTCAGACTGAAATCGTCGAGGGGTTGTAGTCGAACAGGCCGAGCCGCTCGTCGGCCGCCTGTCCGCCGGTCTTCTGCGCATACTTCTCCGGCTCGTGCGAGTGGTACACCTTCACGGCCTGGCGTGATTCGCGCACGACGAATGCCGCCCGAGGAATACGCGCCCCCTCGTACCTTTGCAGTGCCTCGCCGATTTCGGCCGACTCGGCGAATGCCCGTGCGAGCAGCACCGCGTCCTCGATCGCCAGTACCGCGCCGTGGCCCAGGAACGGCAACACCGGATGCGCGGCATCGCCGAGCAGCGTCGTGCGCCCGCTGTGCCAGGTGGTGAGCGGCTCGCGATCGAACAGGCCCCACTTGAACAGCAGTTCGGGCGGCACCGCGGCGAGGAAGGTGCGCACGTCGGGGTGCCAGTCCTCGAATTCGGCCATCAGTTCATCCACCGTCGAAGGTATCGACCAGCCCTCCTCGGACCATTCGGCACGCTCGGCAAAGGCGATGAAGTTCAGCAGTTGCCAGCGGCGCACCGGGTAGCGGTTCACGAGGTGGCCCGGCCCGATATAGATGCCCGACGGCGGGTCGAGCACGCTCTGCGGCACGCGCTCCATCGGCACGAGGCCGCGCCAGGCAATGTAGCCCGTATAGGTGGGTCCGCTGTCGCCGAACAGCAGGCGCCGCACGATCGAACGCGAGCCGTCGGCACCGATCACGACATCGGCCGTGACATGCGTGCCGTCTTCGAAGCGCACCGTAGCCGAGTTCGCCGTCTGTTCGAGGCCCGTGCACCGGCGGCCCAGCCGGATTGCGTCCGGATCATTGGCGCGCACCGCCGCGGCCAGCGCATCATGCACGTCGGCGCGGTGGATCAGGTAGTAACGTTCGCCATACTTCTGTAGCAGCGACCGACCGCGATTGATCCACTGCAGCGCGTGGCCATCCTGGTAGTGGCGTACGGCCTGGTTCTCGGGCAGGTAGGCGTGCAGGTCGAGCGCGGGCCCGAGGCCGAGCCAGCGCAGCGCATGGGCCGCCGTGGGGCCGAGCGACAGCCCCGCCCCCACTTCGCCGAGCTCGGGCGCCTGCTCGTGCACGGAGACCCGAAACCCGGCGCGCTGCAGCCCGAGCGCCGCCGCCAGTCCGCCGATGCCGGCACCGACGACCGCGATATGAAGATCCCTCATGGCCACCAGTGTCCCGCAGGTCCCCCCGCGGCGGCGATAGTATTTGCGCGGGGCGGTTCAACGGGCGGTCAATTCCGGACAGGGGAATGACGCAACGTCCAGCAGGTGGCAGCAGGATAGGCCGGCGGGCGTCCTGCCGGCACGCGTATCATTCGCACCATGCCCCCTGCTACCCGAACACCCCGCGTGGGTTTCGTCAGCCTCGGCTGCCCGAAGGCCCTGGTCGACTCCGAGCGCATCCTGACCCACCTGCGGGCCGAGGGTTACTCGATCGCGCCCAGCTATGACGATGCCGACGTGGTGGTCGTCAATACCTGCGGCTTCATCGATGCCGCGATCGATGAATCGCTCGACGCCATCGGCGAAGCGATCGAACAGAACGGGCGCGTAATCGTCACCGGCTGCCTGGGTACCCGCCCCGAGCGCATCCTCGAACGCCATCCGCGGGTGCTGAAGGTCACCGGGGCGCACGCCTACGAGGACGTGATCGGTGCCGTGCACGAGCACCTGCCGCCGCAGCACGACCCGTTCCTCGACCTGGTGCCGCCGCAGGGCATCAAGCTGACACCGCGGCACTACGCGTACATGAAGATCGCCGAGGGCTGCAACCACAAGTGCAGCTTCTGCATCATCCCGTCGATGCGCGGCCGGCTCGCGAGCCGACCCATCGACGAAGTGCTGCGCGAGGGCGAACAGCTGGTGCGCGCGGGGGTGAAGGAACTGCTGGTCATCTCGCAGGACACGAGCGCATACGGTGCCGACCTCCGCTACGCGCCGCGCGAATGGCGCGGCCAGGCCTACGAGACGCGCTTCCTGGATCTCGCGCGCGGCCTCGGCGAGCTCGGTGCCTGGGTGCGCCTGCACTACGTCTATCCCTACCGCCACGTCGACGCGGTGATCCCGCTGATGGCCGAAGGCAAGGTGCTGCCCTACCTCGACGTGCCGTTCCAGCACGGCAGCCCCACGGTGCTGAAGCGCATGAAACGGCCGGCGCACGCCGAGGACACGCTGGCGCGCATCCACGCCTGGCGCAGGATCTGCCCGGAGCTCGTGATCCGCAGCACCTTCATTGCGGGATTTCCCGGCGAGACCGAGGCCGAGTTCGCCGAACTGCTGGACTGGCTCGACGAGGCGCAGCTCGATCGCGTCGGCTGCTTCACCTACTCGCCGGTCGACGGCGCCGCCGCCAACGCACTGCCCGGTCAGGTGCCCGAGGAGATCAAGCTCGAACGCCAGGCACGCTTCATGGAGCGCGCGCAGGCGATCAGCGCGTCGCGGCTCGCGCGGCGCATCGGCGCGCGCATGCGCGTGCTCGTGGATCGCATCGACGGGGAGATCGCCATCGCGCGCGGGCCGGGAGACGCGCCCGAGATCGACGGAGTGGTGCGGATCAGGCGGGGCGGCAAACTCAAGGTCGGCGAGTTTGCCGATGTCGAGATCACCGGGGCAGCAGCTTACGATCTCGAAGCGCGCGTCGCGCCCTGAACAGCAGCCGGGTCCCGATCAGCGCATAACCGGCAACCTTCGCCTTGTGCACGATCGCAAGCCGACGCGCGAGCGACGCCCCGGCGAGCACCCAGGTAATGCCCTTGGCGGCCTGCAGCGTATCGAGCGAGGCGCGCAGCGTCCTGCGCTGCAGCTCCGCCTCGACCTCAAGCAGTTTCGCGCGTTCTTCGAGGTTCAAGGGCGTCGCTGTCACGTTTCAGGGCCTCGATCAATTGCCCGAACAGATGGTCACGTCGCTGCAGGCCGCGCCAGAAGAGCAGGCCGCACGCGACGGCGACCAGCGCCAGTACACCGGTCAGCACGCCGAGCACGATGAAGCGGGTCTGCGGCTCGAACGCGAGTGCAACCCACAGGATGCAGGCGAACGCGGCCAGCGCCGCGCTCGTCCCGCAGGTCACCGCGAGCGCCAGCTGGCGCGCGATCGCCTGCTTCTCGCGCTGCAGGTCGACGCTCAGTATCTCGAGCCGGGTCTGCGCGATGCGCAGGCCCTGCGCGCCGAGGCTGAGCGCCTCCTCCAGCACCCGTTGCGTCGGCGATGCCACGACTCAGCGGCGGCGCGACAGCAGTGCGCCGATGATCACGCCGGCGGCGGCGGCAATCGCCACCGACGCCCACGGATTGTCCCGCACGTACTCGTCGGCGGTCGCGGCCGCCTCCTCGGTGAGCTGGCGCGCATCGCTCTCGAGCGACGAGAGGCGCTTGCGCGCACTCGTCACCGTGGCCTCGACACGCTCACGCAGACGCTCCGCGGCTTCCCCCGTCTGCCCGCGCAGCGATTGCAGCATGTCTTCGGCCTGCGCGATCAGATCGCGCAGATCATCGCCGGCCGCGCTGTCGTTGGCGGCATCGCCCTCGCGCGTGTTCATGACGCGGCGGGGGCGAGGCCGAGCAACCCGAGCACCTCGTTGCCCTTGTCCTTCACGGCCTGCGCCTTGGCAGCCGCATCGACTGCGTTGCCGGCATTGAACGCATCGTTGGCTTCCGCCCACGTCGTCGTCATCCAGTCGAGGCCGGACTTCGCGCTGTCGAACGCCTCCTGCGAGACGTTGCGCGGCAGCCGGCGCGCCTTGCCGAGGATATCGACCCGGCTCTGTATGGCTTCGACCATCTTCGGCAGGTCGGCGGCGTAGACACTCCACTGTTCCCGCGCGGCCGCATTGGCCGCTTCCCATTCCGCCTTCTTCGCGTCGGTGGCGTCGCGCAGCGCGGCGATGCGGCTCGACAGGTCGGGCGCGGCGGCGACCACGGCCTTGAAGTCGCCCTTGGCCAGGCTGTCCTTCAGGCTCGCGAGGGTCGAATCGACGGCCGACAGGTCATCAGGCAGCAGGCGCGCCGCGTCGTCGCGGAACGCGGCCAGCGCCGCCTCGGCATCCGCGACCGCCTTGGTCGCGGGGCCCTTCTGGTTCGCGCAGGCGGCAGCCAGCACGAGCACCGCCATCGCGGTGATCCAAGTGGTTCGCTTCAACATGATTTACTCCTGGAATGTGTCAGGGAATGCGCAGGCGCTGCCCAGGCTTGATCCGGTTCGGATCGGACAGGATGTCGCGATTGGCCTCGAAGATCTTCGGGTACAGCATCGCATCGCCGTAGTACTCCCGCGCGATCTTCGACAGTGTGTCGCCCTTCTGCACAACGTAGTGCTGCGTGTATGGGTTCTCCGCAGCGGCTTTGGTCGGGTCGGCGACCTCCGGCTTCTCCTCGCTCGCCATGGCATTCCTCCAGCCAGGGGCCCGCAGGCCCGGGGGAACGCCGAGGTTACTCGACCGTGACGCTTTTCGCGAGATTGCGGGGCTGGTCGACGTCGGTGCCCTTCAGGACCGCCACATGGTAGGCGAGCAGCTGCAGCGGAATCGTGTAGACGGCCGGCGCCTGGAAGTAGCTGACATGCTTGGGCATCTGGATCACGGTGACGCCGTCCGAGGGCTCGAAGCCGGCTTCGGGGTCGGCGAACACGTAGAGCTCCCCGCCCCGGGCCCGCACCTCCATCAGGTTCGACTTGAGCTTCTCGAGCAGGTCGTTGTTCGGCGCCACGGTGATCACCGGCATGTCGGCGTCGACGAGCGCGAGCGGCCCGTGCTTCAGCTCGCCGGCCGGATACGCCTCGGCGTGGATGTAGGAGATTTCCTTCAGCTTGAGCGCGCCTTCCATTGCGATTGGATGCAGTGCACCACGGCCGAGGAACAGCGCGTGGTTCTTGTCGGCGAAGCGCTCGGCGAGTTGGTGGATCACCGGGTCGAGCGTCAGCGTCTTCTCGATCAGGCCTGGGATCTCGATCAGCCGCGCGATGAGGCCGCGCTCGCGCTCGGCATCACCGGCATGGTACTTGCTGAGCGCGACGACCAGCATCGACAACGCCATCAGCTGGGTCGTGAATGCCTTGGTCGACGCCACTCCGATCTCGGGGCCGGCGCGCGTCAGCATCACGAGGTCCGATTCGCGCACCAGCGAACTCTCGGGCTGGTTGCAGATCGCGAGCGATGCGAGATAGCCCGCCTGCTTCGCGAGGCGCAACGCCGCCAGCGTATCGGCCGTCTCGCCCGACTGCGAAATCGTCACGAACAGCGAATTCCTGAGCACGACGGGATTGCGATAGCGGTACTCGCTCGCGATCTCGACCGAACAGGGCAGCTTGCAGATCTGCTCGATGAAATAACGGGCGACCGCGCCGGCGTGGTAGCTCGTGCCGCAGGCGACAATGTGCACATGCTCGGTGCACCGGAAGATCTCGCTTGCGGCCGGGCCGAACGCCGCATCGAGCAAGCGGCCATTGGCGACGCGCTCCTGCAGCGTGTTGGCGAGCGCGCGCGGCTGCTCGTGGATTTCCTTGAGCATGAAGTGACGGTACGGGCCCTTCTCCGCGGCGTCGGCTGACAGCTCGCTTTCGTGCACCGCGCGTTCGACCAGATTGCCCTCGCGGTCGATGATGCGCACGCTCGTGAGTCCCACCTCGGCGACGTCACCTTCCTCCATGAACACGAACCGGCGGGTCACCGGCAGCAGCGCCGCGACATCGGAGGCGACGAAGTTCTCGCCGACGCCGATGCCGATGACGACCGGGCAGCCCTCGCGCGCGAGGATCACGCGATCGGGCGCCGCGGCACTCACCACCGCCAGCGCGTAGGCGCCCTCGAGTTCGGCGACCGTGGCACGCACGGCCTTGAACAGATCGCCGAGGCTCGCGAGGTGGTGATGGATGCGGTGCGCGATCACCTCGGTGTCGGTCTCCGAGGTGAATTCGTAGCCGAGCCGCTGCAGGTCGGCGCGCAGTTCCTCGTGGTTCTCGATGATGCCGTTGTGCACGATCGCGAGCCCGTCGCGCGACAGGTGCGGATGCGCGTTGCGCTCGCTCGGCACGCCGTGCGTCGCCCAGCGCGTGTGGGCGATGCCGACCCGGCCCGCGACCGGCTGCTGATCGATCGCCTGCTCGAGCGCCTTGACCTTGCCCACCGTGCGCACCCGGGCGAGGTGCTGCCCGGCGTCGAGCACCGCGAGGCCGGCGGAGTCATAGCCCCGGTATTCGAGGCGACGCAGGCCCTCCAGCAGGATCGGCACGATATTGCGTTCGGCTACGGCTCCGACGATTCCACACATGGCGCTCTGGCACTCCGGTCAGGATCCGCTATTTTGCCTGATTGCCAACCCCCCTGCTGTGGCACGCTACACAACCTTGGGGGTACTGCCATGAAGACGATAATCGAGCCCTTCCGGATGAAGGTGGTGGAACCGATCCGCCTGACGACGCGGGCCGATCGCAAGGAGCTGCTCGCCGGGGTGCATTACAACCTGTTCGGCCTGCATTCCGACGACGTGCTGGTCGACCTGCTGACCGATTCCGGCACCGGCGCGATGAGCGCCGCCCAGTGGAGCGCGCTGATGCGCGGCGACGAGTCCTATGCGGGCTCGCCGTCGTTTTACAGATTCCAGAGCGCCGTCCAGGACCTGATGCCTTTCCGGCACATCATCCCGACCCACCAGGGCCGCGCCGCCGAGGCGATCCTGTTCTCGATCTTGGGCGGCGCCGGGCGCGTGATTCCCTCCAACACGCACTTCGACACGACCCGCGGAAATATCGAGGCGAGCGGCGCCGAGGCGCTCGACCTGCCGTGCCCCGAGGCGGCCGACTTCGCGAGCACCTCGCCCTTCAAGGGCAACATGGACACCGTGGCGCTCGCGCAGCTGCTCGGGGAGCGCGCCGCGGACGTACCCTGCGTGATGCTCACCCTCACCAATAATGCCGGCGGCGGCCAGCCCGTGTCGCTCGCGAACGTGCGGGCGGTGCACGAACTCGCACGCAGGCATGGCAAGCCACTGTTCATCGACGGTTGTCGCTTCGCCGAGAATGCCTGGTTCGTCAAGCAGCGCGAAGTCGGCCAGCAGGATCGCGGCGTGCGCGAGATCGTGCGCGAGACGTTCTCGCTCGCCGACGGCATGACGATGAGCGCCAAGAAGGACGGCCTTGCGAACATCGGCGGCTGGCTCGCGCTGAACGACGACGAGCTCGCGCTCGCCGCGCGCAACCGCCTGATCCTCACCGAGGGTTTCCCGACCTACGGCGGGCTCGCGGGGCGCGATCTCGAGGCGATCGCCGCCGGCCTCGCCGAAGTCACCGACGAGGAGTATCTGCGTTACCGCGTGCGCTGCAATGAGTACATCGGCGAGCGGCTGCTGTCGCTCGGCGTGCCGATCGTGCAACCGGTCGGCGGACATGCGGTGTTCGTCGATGCGCGCGGCTTCCTGCCGCACATCGCGCCGCTCGAATATCCGGGCCAGGCGCTCGCGGTCGCACTCTATGAAGTCGGCGGCGTGCGCGCCTGCGAGATCGGCAGCGTGATGTTCGGGCGCCGGCCCGACGGCAGCGAGCGGCCCGCGCGCTATGAACTCGTGCGGCTCGCGATTCCGCGGCGCGTCTACACCCAGAGCCATGCCGACTACCTG
>Ga0116142_10004825_pt1 | contig 12568 bp, 5 predicted proteins | sample AD_UKC033_MetaG_FD_89785 | JGI IMG/M metagenome (GOLD analysis project Ga0116142, IMG submission 89785) | Active sludge microbial communities of municipal wastewater-treating anaerobic digesters from USA - AD_UKC033_MetaG | ecosystem: Engineered > Bioreactor > Anaerobic > Digestate | place: USA... | reverse complement strand
GTATTTTTTATTCCGCTTTATCTGAAGAATAAAATCTATACCATGCCCCAATTTCTGGCCGAGCGGTATAACGACAAGGTAAGTACTGTAATGGCCATTTTCTGGTTGCTGGTTTATGTTTTTGTAAACCTTACCTCCATTATTTATCTCGGAGCAATTGCCATTAATTCGATCTCCACTATTTCTTTCGAGCTTTGCATTTTTGGATTGTGCGTGTTTGCTATTGTAGTTACCCTGGGCGGTATGAAAGTAATCGGCTATACCGATGTAATTCAGGTAGCAGTATTGGTTATTGGCGGATTGATTACATCCTATCTCGCGCTTACGTTACTGTCTGAGAAATTTGGCTTTGGCAGCAATGCCTGGAAGGGACTCGTGTTGTTAAAAGACAATGCAGAAAGTCATTTTCATATGATCCTCAATAAAGATCATCAATATTATAAAGACCTGCCGGGACTTTCCGTGTTAATTGGCGGCATGTGGATCAACAATCTGAACTATTTTGCATGTAATCAATACATCACGCAGCGGGCGCTGGGGGCAGATTTAAAAACCGCAAGGCAAGGATTGCTGTTCGCAGCCTTTTTAAAACTGATGATTCCCCTGATTGCCGTGCTGCCCGGCATAGCCATGTATGTATTATACCAGCAGGGTATGTTTCAATCCGAAATGGTGGATGCAATGGGAGTAGTAAAGCCAGATCATGCTTACCCCACGCTAATGAATTTGTTGCCTGCCGGACTTAAAGGCGTTGCGTTTGCAGCACTAACCGCGGCAGTAGTAGCTTCGCTGGCAGGAAAGGCAAATAGCATCTCTACAATTTTTTCATTGGATATTTATAAAAAATATTTTGATAAAGATGCCGATGAGAAAAAGCTGGTGCGCATTGGCCGATGGGCCGTTATCATTTCCATAGGGATAGCCGGATTGGTTGCACCCGCTTTAAAAACATTAGACCAGGCCTATCAATTCATCCAGGAATATGTGGGGTTCATTTCACCCGGGGTACTGGCTATTTTCCTGATGGGCTTTTTCTGGAAGCGAACTACGGCAGCAGCCGCCATGACAGGCGCTTTACTTACGATTCCGGTTTCAACGATCCTAAAATTTCTTCCCCGGTGGACGGGTGGTTGGTTTCCGGATTATCCCTTTCTCGATCGCATGTCAATTACCTTCATCCTTATCATCCTTATCATGGTAGGTATGAGCTTGCTAAAACCAGAAACGAATTCTAAAAAAGGGATGGAAGTAGATGTAAAACTTTTTAAGGTAAATTCCGGATTTGTAGTTGGCTCTCTGATAATTCTTGGAATTCTGGTTGCGTTATATACTGTTTTTTGGTAGGGTAATAGGGGGTATTCACTGAGTAGGTTTAGTTGAAACGATTTATCTGTTATCAACTTTCATCTCGCACGTTGGAGAAGAACTCCAAGGTGGCAGAGGAACTGGCGGTAGTATTTTTTTTTACCTGCTCCTTATAAAATCTTGCCTTTCTCCAATTGCCCCAATTGATTCGATAACTTCGTTTTGTGATAGGTCAGTATTCCATCCCATTTTAGCAAGTTCAAGTCGAACTTCTTGTTCGCTTTTTCCCTTCACAAAATGGTAGTAGGCGAAATCTATAACCTCTGAAGGAACTCGTTCAGATTGATAAATCAATAACGAGGAAAATGTCTTTAGAACGGTAATCCAATAAATAACAAGTATTTGAAACACCCAGCTAATAATAAGTCCAATCCAGCCGGTGTTTACGGATTTAATTTTAAGCCCGTTTTCAAATTTGAATTTGATGAAATCCATGAAACTAACCCCCGTTATATTGTTTTTGCTCATCACTATTTCATATTGGAATATTTGATTCGCGAAGAAGAATAAAGCGATCATAGCATAGATTAAGTAATGTAACTTTTCACCGTTTGTGAAGTTACTCCACTTGATTAGATACTTTAGCGAGAGACCAAACCCAAATCCAATTATTGACTCATAAAACCCAATAATATAGATGCCGTTGACCGATACATATGCAATTATGTAAGCCGCTAAAATTGAAACAAATATTCCACCAGTAACAGGAATTGCAAATGTTGGTTCAATTCTCTTTACTGGTTGTGGCAATGAAGTCGGAATGACGTAATCGTCCCAATTGTCTTTGCGTTTAACTTCCTTTTCTAGTTCAATTTGTTTTTCAATGTCGTAATCCTTCTCATGGTTCTTAAATGCAAATTCGAAGAGTTTAACCCATTTAGAATTTCTCCCGAAGTCCCACATCTCATTACCGAGGGTAATGCTTTCTATCTCAACTTTATTGTTAACCAGACTTTTTACAATTATTTTCTCTGTCCAGGTGCCATAACTGTTTTTACGATGCGCTTCAGTGGTTTCTTTGTCTTTGTGGATTAACTCCCACCCTAACTTTTCAAAAGCCTTTGATGCCACCTCGGTTACAATCTCCTTTTTTAGAGTTGTCTCAATTGTCGTCTTATACTTTGGTGTCCACCTGAAACTGTGCTTTGTCTTGATAGTTTTTTCAAAATCTTTGTAAATCTGATCCATTGTCCGAAAAATATTGCTACTAACGTTTTGTATTTAAGGATCTGCTGGAGTAGGAGTGTTTATTAAATGCGAAGCATGACAAACGCGACCAACACCAAAGTTTTCCACCGTTAAATACAATATTAAATAAACCAATTTGAATAAGGACACAAAACCCCATAGTTACTTAAACACGGTGTTGTAGCGCGATTGTTTCACCAGTCATCTTTCTTTGGAATGTCCTTAAAATCAAATTTTTTCGTGAAGGTGTAGTTTAATATCAAACTCGAACTTTTTTTGAATGAATTTGCCATTTCGTTCTTTCCATTTTTAAGTCCGAAGAATTCAAGATTTGTCATTTCTCCCTGTTTTGTTAATGAGTCGCTATACTTTTGAGTCAGTACAATTTTTTTCAGGGTCGCCCTATACTTGCCGTCTTTAAACTCCAAAATTACAAATCCAGTAAAATGACTTCTCGAAATATAAATTGGTGTCCCCATTTCAGTAAATCCAGCTCCTTTAAAATCCGCGTCAAGTTGTTTTAAGTCACCTGAAATTTTATTGTCGCCAATTTCAATTTTTTCAAGAAGTCCAGAGTCTTTTGCTTTTTCTTTCAGTTGCTCAAATGTCAACGTTGTCTCAAAGACCTTCTGCCAAATAATCTCGGAGTTGTCTACTTGGAAATTGTTAATAGTCTCTTGTCCGTGAGATGTTACGGAAACCAACGTTAATACAAATATGGTTATCTTTTTCATGGTCTTTATTGTCGTCCTAACAAATGCGGATAACCGTTGAGTGCATAAGTAGTGGCGGGAATAGGAGTGCTAAAAAATGATCCGCCAGCTAGCGGAGAATGTTTAGCTCGACCCACACGTCATCGTCCCACGACACTGAACGTTGTTTGAAAACTAAAGCTACGAATTTTCACCGAACCCCGCCATTGATTATACATTGTTGGCGGCTGGTGCATTCACTGTACTCTTAAAGTGTCCAAAATAAATTCTTGTCCATCGAAATTGTCCGCGTAAAATTTAAAGTAATAGTCACCCTTTTCTTTCGCTTCAAATCGATATGTTGTCTCAAGAGTCGGAATATTGTCTCACATTTTACAGCTAGGATACTTTCCGTAAAATTTAACACTTATTGTCTTACCATCTCTTGTTGTCTCTTGTCGTGAGTACTCACCACAGCCATTAAAGACAACATGATATATTTTAAACGAAATAGTTTCTCCAATAGTAGTTGACGATGGAAGCTCTGTGTCAATAATTGGTGAGATAGATTCGTCAGTCGATATACACTCACAGGATGCGAACAATAACGTTGTCAGCAAGATTAAATGTCCTATGCTTGTCTTCATTGTCAATAATTTTATTGCACTTGCCACCAACTCCTAAATATACACACCTTTATTGCGCATATCCACTCATGTAAAAGTAGATATACGCAAGCCCAATGCTGCCATGGGCTAATTAATTACAAATAGGTTAACGAGGGTACTTAATCAAACGGCACATGCACGTGCCTTTCTGCATGGTAACTGGAACGCACTAGCGGGCCCGATTCCACATATTTCAACCCCCGCTTCAAACCTTCTTCCTTATACATCGCAAAGGTATCGGGGTGAATAAACTCGGCCACTTCCAAATGCATTTTGGTAGGCTGCAGGTATTGGCCCAGCGTTAAAATCATCAGGCCATTAGCGGCCAAATCATCCATCGCTTTAAAAACTTCTTCTTTTGTTTCGCCCACGCCCAGCATAATGCCCGATTTGGTGCGCTTGCCGGCTTCGCGAATGCGTTTAATTTGTTCCAGGCTGCGCTCGTACTTGGCTTGCGGCCGTACCATGCGGTACAACCGGCCTACCGTTTCCATATTATGCGATACTACTTCCTGCCCGCCTTCAATCATGTGGTAAAGTGCATCCCAGTTTCCTTTGGTATCAGGAATTAATGTTTCAATGGTTGTTTCCGGGCTAAGCGCTTTGGTTTGCACTACGGTTTGATACCAGATCTCTGCTCCACGGTCTTTCAGTTCATCCCGGTTAACGGAAGTAATTACCGCGTGCTTTACACCCATTTTATGAATGGCTTCGGCTACGCGTTTTGGTTCTTCTATATCGTATTCGGTGGGTCTTCCGGTGGCTACCGCACAAAATGTACAACTGCGGGTGCACACATTTCCTAAAATCATAAAAGTAGCGGTGCCGGCACCCCAGCACTCGCCCATGTTAGGGCAATTGCCGCTTTCGCAAATGGTATGTAGTTTATTTTCGTCAACCAGTTTACGCACCTTCGCATACTCGGGCCCAACCGGCAACTTTACACGCAGCCAATCGGGTTTTCTTTTTTTTACTTCAGACGATATAACGGGTAGTTCGATCATTTTTTTGATTCCAGCATCTTGCAGCAGGGGTTGAATCAAAGTTCGCAACCCGCTACATGCTTATAATACGTTTATCTTCCAATAAGTTCCTTGTATTGATCGGCCGTAAGCAAACCATCGGCCTCGGCTGCATTTGAAATTTCTACTTTCACCATCCAGCCGTCTCCATACGGATCGCTGTTTACTTTCTCAGGGTTTCCTTCCAGGGCTTTATTAAATTCCGTCACCTTTCCACTTAATGGCATAAAAAGATCGGATACGGTTTTTACAGCTTCCACCGTACCAAATACATCGTGTTGATTCAGGCTTTGGCCTACGGATGAAATATCGACATAAACGATATCGCCTAACTCGCCCTGGGCAAAATCGGTAATACCTACCGTAGCAATATTGCCTTCAATCTTAATCCATTCGTGGTCTTTGGTGTACTTCAGGTTTGCAGGAGTGCTCATGTGTGTTCGATTTAGTGCCTCAAAATTAAAAATTGTCAATTGTCAATTGTCCAATTGGCAATTATTTATTGCGCTAAATTGAATAAAATCTTAAACCCGGCCCGGGTGGTACTACGCCTGAACGAATTGGTTACCAGCGGCTCGTTTATGCTGCGCTCCATATAGGCCTGCACACGCAATTTCTGGTTTACCAGGTAGCTTACGTTGGGTCGCAGCTGAAAGTTAATGTTACCATTCGTTACCGTATTTACTTCGGCTATTTTGCGCTGGATGGTGCGGTTGTTGGTAACACTCATGTTCATCTGGAAGGTGATATCGTTTTTAAGCGTAATTACGCGGCCATCCACCTTAAACGGCATACGCATATTGTTTTTAGTATAGCCAATATCCACCGACCAGTCTTTTGCATTAAGTTCGGTTACCTGTGAGTTTGAAATGTTTAGCGCCAGGTCGCGTTTGGTTTTATACTCAAACTTGATGTTCAATTTTTTCTTGGTGCGTACATTAATTCCAATCAACGGGGCGAATTGCTCGCTTATCATTACCTGGCTGATGACATACACGGGAATCAACTCGCCATTGCTGTTAGTCTTGCTGGCAAATAAACCGTTGTTGTAATCTTCAATCGGATTGCTCAGGCCTACCTGGTCGTACTCCAGTGAGTTGGAATAATTTACAACCGAGTAGGATGAAGAATACGCATGGTTGATGGTAATGGATTGAAAAATATCTTTGAGTGCACCCTTCTTACCCAACCCGGTAAAGTCCACACGCCAACTGGGTATAGGCAGACGCGGGAAAGGAGAGAGGTTGGTAGTTTGAGCCGACTGCCCGGTATAAGCAGCCAGGAATGCCGGTATGAGTACATCTTGCGAACGACTTTCATACGAGTTTCCGGTAATGGCAGTAAACCGGTTTTGCATGATGGCAATATTTTCTTCAAACTGTTTGAATACAGTAGAATTTAAACTTTGATTGTTGCGAAATGCTGTACTGATGGTGTTAACCGAAATCTTATAAGAGCCCGTGCGGCTTGGGCTGAGCGATTCGTAATCCTGACCAAGCGAATCGATTCTGAAAATTTCCTGAAAGGCGGTAGTGGAGTTTTTCTTTACATCCAATTTAATACGCAAGTCAGAAGAAGGCTCCACAGCCGCGCTTAGCGTCAGGTCTTTCATCTGGTTTTGTGTAAACGGTGTGGTTAAAACTTTGCTTCGCGTAAGCCACCCATTTTCACCCGCCCGTTTTTGAAACCCTGCTTCCTGTTGCCCTAATATAAAACCCCAGCCGGGTGCGCCCCATCCTTTATCTAAGCCAAACAAATATGGATCTCCGGTAAAGCCGGGTAAAATAGTTCCTTGCGTAATGGTATAAGTACCGGTAACATTACGCACCGACATGAGTAAACGCAATACACCCTTAATAGCCTTTAGGTCAGGGGGGCGTTTTACCGTGTCCGGCTGGGCTGGTTTGGTTTGCGGAGTTTCAGCCCGGGGAGTTGAAGGCGTAGGCCTTGCGGGTGTGTTTACATTTTTAAGAAACCCGATCTTATTGTAAAGCTTTACAAAATCAACCCGTCCACTCAAGGCCTGGTCTTGTGTGTTTTGTATGATGTTACCGAGCTTAAGACTGTCTGCTTTTTCGAGAGGACCCGCGCGCCAGTTGTAACCAACCGATTGTCGGTATTCCGCACTAAGCCAGTTGGTAAGCGGGAGTTTTTCTAATGGTAAAGTATAGTTGGCAGAAATGTTCTGATCAAAGTTCTTCATACGCCCCAGCTTCTTCAGGTTGTCGATTACTACCTGAATCGAATCGCGGTTATCCAAATCGCCATCGGGTTCGTCAATAATTGCGTTTACACGCGATGAATAGTCGAGATTCAGGGCTTTGGTAATGTTCCACCGTACGTTATAAAACCGGTTAAACACGAAATACTTCTGAAAGTTGGGGATCGAACTCTCGGCACTGCTGCTTGCGTTGCGATAGATTATTTTAGTGAAAGACCGGTCCAACTCGCCCCGTACTGAAATATTAGAAGGCATGGGGTTAAAGTTGAAGTCTTTAATCAATTGCAGGAAAGGTGACTTTAACCCTTTGGAGTTTTTAAAGGGTTCAAAGCCTTTAAACTTAGGTGCGTATTGCCATACTACGGCACCCCGATAGTTGCGGATGGTATTTTCCTGCAGGTTAAAATTGGTTTGTGTCGCTTCGCTGAAGGCATACGTAAACGCAAAGTTTTCGATATCATAAATGTGCGATACGGCATCTTTGTTGGTTTTTACCTTTCGCACATTGGTAAAGTTTAAACTCCGTCTTACACTTCGGTCCTGAATGATTTTTAAATACTCCTCCCGTTCGGCATCGGTATCAAAAGATTGCAGCGCAGCCTGTATGCGTAAGTCGGGGTTGGCCGGGTCGTACTTCGGGTTGATGGTCGTGTTTTCATAACTAACAAACATTGGAATTTTTAGGCCCGTCCACTGGGGCAATAGTTTATCAACATTCAGGTTAGCCGATACATCGTATCGTGTGGTTTCGCCCCGTGCCCGTTCCGAAATTTTGGATTGCACACCACCGTATCCAAAACTGATGTGGCGCAAAGATCCGGTTACAGTACCCAGGTCGGCCAGTTTGGTGCTAAGCGAAACATTGGATGCCCAACCCGCTGTTTTGTCGAAATCGGTTAAGCGCATTTCGTTGGCCCATAAACACACATCAAACGTTTTGGCATCGGTGCTGCGCGGATTGCGAATACCAATCATCATGGTACGCACCTGGCTTAAGTCAGGCCTTCCTAAAATACGGATGCCGTGTTTGCCTACAGCCTCTGGCCCTGCCAGTGGATATAAAATACCTAAGTCAAAACCCTCCCTGTCCCGTCTTGCTTTGAGTGCATACAGATCATTTAAGTCGAGATCAATTTGATTTTGTTCGGGCCACACTTCATCAATGGAACGCACTCCGGCAGGTGTAATTTTTAAAGGCAACTCTATTTCGTAGTAGTTCTCATCAAAGTCGGTACCCAGTCGTAAGAAGGCAACCAGTTCATCATCCTGAATGGGCTTGCTCAGGTTGGTGTTGTGCGCGCTGATGAACATTTTAATTCTTCCGTAATTAAAAAAGTCCATCGATACGTTTTTATAAATAGCCCGTGCATCACCATCGGGCAATTCGGTTACACACATTTGTACCGATTGTTCATTTAACCTGCGTTGCACAGCCGAAGTATTATCGCGGTCGCGTCTTAAAGGTTCGATGTAGCCCGGTTTAATTTCATTCGGGCTTCCGTTTTCTTCAATGTTTACTACCGATACTGAAAAGTTATCTAGGTTGGGCTCTAACGGTTCGCCAAAGCGCGATTCTTCCAGGTTGCCGGTATATCGTCTCCACCTGTTCCCCACCGCTCTGAATTTAGCCATGCGTAATACTACGGGTTCACTAAAATCAGTTAAAACCATTCGCACATAGCGTATGGATTTGAATCCCTCCATGTTACCAACCATTTCATCAAACTGCCTTACGGGAATGCGGAACAAATACCACGTAGCATCCGGATTTTCGGCCGAGGTAACAGCATCTACCACATACTTACTGCCCACTTGCATCGTATTGGGTCTTAAGTCCATACTATACGAGTAGTATTCTTCCAGGTCGCTAAGGGTGTTATCCTGATTTAAGTCTTCATTATCGGGTATAGTAGTTCCGGAAATAGCAAAGGCTTCATTACCGGTAAGAATGGGCGTGTTGCCTTCCTGGTTATTAAAATTTTTATAGCGTTCAAGAATTTTAGCATCGCGTGCATCCAGGTCAGCGCCTAAAAAATATTTAAAATCATCAGCCGAAGGATCCTGTTCTGCTACGGAACGTGCAGCAGGGGTTAGTAAGTTGAGAAAGTTCGTTTGAAATTTGATTGCTTCTTTCGCATTGGCAATTCCATCCAACCCTACATCCTGATTGGGTCGGCCCGAAGGTTCGTTATCAAAGGCATTGCTCAGGTATTGTTTGTTGGTAACAAATCCCCAGTTGTTTTCGGTAACATTCAGGGGCGAAAGGTCGCCATCGGTGGGCAATCCATTTTCAAAGGCATGTTTGCCATCGCGAATCACATCTTCCGAAATACTTCCCAGGTGGAAAATAAGTTTACCGCCCGTGGTGTTTGGTTTTGGAGGATTAACACCATCGTTAATCTCACCTTTGGAGTTATTGATAAACGGATTCAGTAACCAAAATTCAATATACTCTACATTGGCCTTATCAAAGTCAACTTCTGTGCGAATGGCAGTAGTTATACCGCCCCAGTTATTTCGGGGATTGTTTGTAAGCATGCCCCGGTTATCCAGTTGTGTATTGTAGTTGTAGGGCCCCCGCTCAGACGGATAATAGGCCAGGTCGAAAATCTGTTCGAAGAAGTTTCCTACGTAGGGATCGAAGTAGGGGAAAATTTCCTGGGGCGGTACCGCGCGCACATAATGATTGGTGAGGTAATCATCGGTAATGTTTGCGGGTTTAAACCGGCCCCCGGCCCGGTAAAACAAATTATCTACCTGGTACCAGGCTAACTTGGCCCTGCGATAGCCCGCCCGCACATCATCCGATGCGCCCAGGGCATCATCAAAATCCTTAGGTACTGATGCTATTTTCCATGCTTGCGGACTAAGTAAACTATAGGGCGTAGCGGTGTTTTCAAAATCATCAATAAACGATGTGCCATCGCCATCTACAATGTTGGATGTACCTGGCAGCAATTGAGCAAACTCGGCATTGAGGGTAACCGTAGATTGTTCTTTGGTTTGAAGGAACGGCAGCGCATCTACCATTTTGGTTAAGAAGCGCGATTCCTTGCGCATGTTAAAATCCAGCCCGTATTGAATGTTGCGTGCAGGCTCGGTACCAATCAGGTTGCGCGATACCAGCGGTCTTTCATTATAATATAAAAAGGTAGAGCCGATATTAATGTCGTCACTAAGTTTATAATCTAATCGGGTGCCCAGCAACGATCGGGTTTGAAAGGCAAACGGATCTTGTTGTTCGTAGCTGATATCAATGTCCTTGCCCGATGTAAGAATGCCTTCGTTCAGGATGGTAACTTTTCCAAACGTGTAATCAACCGTGTAATCCAATCCTTCCTGCAAAGGCATGCCCCCGGCATATACTTTTACCGAGCCGGGCGAAATATTAAATCCCTGGATGATAATTTCTTTTCCGGAGCCTGCCGTAAATGTACCTACCAGGTAAAATTTGTTTTTAGTTGTTACTAATTCTGCTTCAGCTTTGGTGGTACGATACAGCGTGTCGTACACATACTTGCGGGTTAACTGATCGCGCAGCGCAAGGTTGGTTTCATTGGTAAACAGATTTTTTAAGGCATCGTTGAAAGGTTCCAGGTATGGGAATACAATGGTTCCGGTTTCTGGGTTGATGGTAATCTTCTCTACATAATCGAAGTTACCATCGGGTTGTGGGTCGTTGTACGGATTAAGCCGATCGAGGCCAAACACCCGAATCAATTGTTGTGTGCGGGCATAGTCTCCTTCCTGCAGTTGCGGATTATCAATACCGGTGCGGTCATCGCGGTAGATTACGCGCAGTTGAAATCCATCGCGCGTAAGCCCGCTCACGTTCAGGTTATAGATGTTTTTCATCATCAGATTCCACGTAGGCAAAATCTTGCCTTGTGTATCTTTGATTGCGATTTTACGAGGGCGCAATAATTTAAGATAGGCTACTTCGTCTTCTGGTTTATTACCATAATCTTCAGAAAGTTCGCCCACTTTATACGCGCGCCCGTTGTAGGTGTATTCAAACGCAACAGCAAGCGCTTCATCGTTTTGCAGTTTGCGCTGCAGGGTTATATAACCTAACTCTTTGTGAAAAGTATATTCGGTGGCGGCCAACTTGCGTGCTGAAGTAATTTTTTCAAAGTCGGTACCATTAACCAATCCTAATCCTTCCAATGCCTGGTTAATTCCATCCGAAGCAGCTGAGATACCACCCAGTAGCGTAAACAAGTTATTAGCAGTGTTGGCTGTGGGCGCCTGCAGGTTAGAGCCAGAGGTAATAACACCTGTTCTGTAAATTTTACCCGATTCGCCCATATCCATAAGGCCAACCACATTGCGCAGGGTTTGGGTATCGTTCTGGCGATTGAGCAAATACACTTCTACCCGTGTAATGTTTACACCCGAAGTAATCTGGGGTAGTGTACTCAACCATTTTTCAAAGTTGTCGCGGAAGAACTGGCCCAGAAAGAAGTGGCGGTTTTCATCGTAGTTAGAACCAACAATTTCAAACGGCCTGCCTTGCGAGGCACCGTTGGTACTACCGTTTACTTTTATGCTGGACTGTTTGCCCCGCTGGGTTGTAGCCAGGGAGGTAACAAATAGTTTTCCAAACTGCATCTGGGCTTTTATACCAAACAGGTTTTGCGAACCCGTAATTAAACTGTTGTTGAGGGGCAAGCTTACATTACCTATTTCTAACTTTTTCAGAATGTCTTCCTTAAAGCCGGTGTATTCCACCTTCATGTTGTTCTGAAAGTCGAACGAGTTGTTGTTATCGAAGTTGGTAGTAACAGCCAGCTTTTCGCCCACCTTACCTTGCACACTCAGGTTAATCTGCTGATCGAACTCAAACCCCCCGTTGCGCTGCTGGCGAATGTGAATAGAGGGGTTTTCAATTTTTTGAAACTGCGCCCCGAAATCAAGGTTTACAAAACCCCGCGGAATCAATTCCACATAACTGCCGCCAAAAATGCGATCCAATACAGGGCTTACATAAATTTTTGGTATTAACCCGCGACCGCTTACCGCGCTTTCGCCATCCAATGCTTTGCTGCGGGTTTGCCAATACTCGCGTTTAATCAGTTTATACTGTTCTGCATTAAACTCATCGAACGAGATGGATGTAGGCGGCCTGAAATTAAGGGTACCCATCTTTTCGTAGATATTGTAGTGGCGGCCGGTATCAATCTGTAATTCGAAATTCAGATTTTTGGCATCTTGCAAAAACAGCGGTGAAAAACTTCGGTAGTAAGAAAAGGGGTCGCCATAGCGGTCGCGCAAGCGAAACGTGGGCCGGTAAGGGTTGGTAATTCTAATCCTGGTGGTATCGGTGCGCACGGTATCTTGCTGCCCCATTACTAGTGGGGAGAGGCCAATGGTGAGGCCGAGGAGGAGCAGTATCTTCCGGTATCTTACAAT
>Ga0116142_10004819_pt1 | contig 12571 bp, 7 predicted proteins | sample AD_UKC033_MetaG_FD_89785 | JGI IMG/M metagenome (GOLD analysis project Ga0116142, IMG submission 89785) | Active sludge microbial communities of municipal wastewater-treating anaerobic digesters from USA - AD_UKC033_MetaG | ecosystem: Engineered > Bioreactor > Anaerobic > Digestate | place: USA... | reverse complement strand
TGAGGGTGAGGGTGAGGGTGAGGGTGAGGGTGAGGGCGAGGGTGAAGGCGAGGGTGAAGGCGAGGGTGAAGGCGAGGGCGAAGGCGGAGGCGAGGGCGAGGGTGAGGGTGAGGGCGAGGGGGAGGGCGAGGGGGAGGGCGAGGGGGAGATCATCGAGTACGCGATCGGAGTAACTACGCTCAATTTTGTAGATGCTTCACGTGGAAACCGGTCTGTGGACGCGCGCACCTACTATCCGGCGGATTACGCGGGGCAGAATGTGCCGCTTGCAGCGGGCACGGCAAGGTTTCCCGTCGTGGTCTTTGGCCACGGGTACCAGATTACGGTGGAATATTACAATTACCTGTGGCAGGCGCTTGTACCGAGAGGTTATTTTGTCGTTCTTGCAGACACAGAGACCGTGCTGTTTCCAAGCCACGGAGAATTCGGCCGGGACTTGGCGTTTCTTGTTGATCAGTTCCAGGCGGAGGGTGTGAACCCGGCGTCGCCGCTCTACAGCCGGGTGGCCTCGCGTTCCGCCGTGATGGGCCACAGCATGGGCGGTGGCGCGAGCTTCCTCGCGGTGCAGCACAGTGCGAACATTACCACGATGGTGACGCTGGCCGCCGCCAACACGAACCCCTCGGCGATCGACGCGGCCGCGGGCATTGTCATTCCGGCGCTGGTGTTTGCGGGGTCGTCGGACTGCGTCGCGCCGCCCAATTCGCATCAGGTTCCCATGTTCAACGGGTTGTCCTCTACGTGCAAGTACTACATCTCGATCACCCAGGGCAGCCACTGCCAATTCGCGCAAGGTTCGGGACTTTGCGAACTGGGCGAAACGTTTGCATGCCCGTTCCGACAGTATGTGGCTGATGCCACCCAGAAGGCGCTTGCCGTTAGTTTTGCCGCAGCTTGGCTGGACTTTCATCTGAAGAATCAGGCCTCCGCGTGGTCCACCTTTACGGACGGCCTAGATATCGAGCAGGCTGCCGGACGGATTGCCTACACGGGCGCTTGCGTGCTCCCGACGCGATGACGTCACGCACGCGTTGGCTCGGGACCTCCGGGCGCTTGACTGAACTGGCGCCAAAGGCGTCGGGGTATGTTCACAGCATCGGTGAATCCTGAGCGGCCTTGGGTCAGTCAAACGGTGAAAAGTGGCATAGGGCTCCAGGATGCGAATATTATGAATATTGTCGCGGGGGTTGGAGAATGGACCTTGAAGGTATTGTCTGGCGCCGGGAGACGCTATGCATTGGAACGGACGCCCATCGACGGTAGCGCCTTAAAGGGGAGGAGCGCGTAGGCCATGACGCAATACGACAGAGCGGTTTCATCGACGGACAGCGCGGACTCGTTGGCGGAATGGTCTGATGTGCCCCTCCTGGTGAATACGGCGGGCGAAGAGGAGCGGGAAGCCTTTTCGCGCAGGGCGAACGCGATCGAAGGTCTGGCGGTTATGACCTTCGTTCTCGTGGTGCTCTGGCCGGTAGCCTTTCACTTCGGCGTGCTCCGGGGATATGACATTGTCAACACGGTGACCAACGTCCTCCTCGTTTTCGGCGGCGCCTATCTCCTGCTTGTGGCGCCCGTCCTGCACAAAGACACGCGCGAGTCGTGGGGACTCGGCAACCCGAGGACGTTGTGGCGCATGCTGCGGGCCGGGCCGCTGCCTCAGCGTATCGCGCTGGCGGCCATCCTGTTCGCGGTCTTCGCGGTGCTCAATTACGCCAATTACGTGAACTGGGAGCGCGTGCTCCACTTTCTCGGATTTCGGGGAAGCGTGCTGGTGGGTTTCACCAGCCAGTATCCGGGACGTCTGCTCACGCTTCTTTTCGGCGCGGTTGCCTCGGGGGGGATATTGCTCTTCGCGGTACGCTACGACAATTTTCTCACGGCGTTTCGCACCGCGCTCGTGATTGCGTGCCCGCTCCTCGCGTTGATCTTCCTCGCGGCGTGGCTCCAGCGCGGTCCGGAGGCGTTCGCGCGTCTGCATCTTGTCCCGTGGGTGCTTGGCGTCTTCGGGTACGTCTTCTGGGGTTTCATCCAGCAATTGCTGTTCAGCGCGTATTTCGGCACGCGTTTCCGCAAGGGCTTTGCGCCCGCGCCGCCCGCGCCCCTGCCGCCATTGAAGAGGCGGATTATGAAGTCTCTGCTCATCGGCGCCAACATTGCCTTCGCGGCCTACCTCCTGTCGCTGGTCGGTCTGGGCATCGCTTACGGCACCCGCAGCATCGAGATAGCGATTCCCATCGCGGTCGGGATCGCCGCCTTTCCCTTCGGCGTGCTCTACGGCTACTATCTCTGCCGCGACGCAAAACGGCTGCTGGTCGCCACGCTCACCGGCGCCTGCTTCGGCCTGATCCACATTGACTCGTATTTCCTGGTGGCCGTGACCTTCGGCCTCGGCATCCCGCTGAGCTACGTGTTTATGGAGGACCGTAAGCGCAATTTGGTCGCGCTCGGTTTCGTGCACGGCTTGCTCGGCAGCACCTTTGGCGCGCTCTTCAGCAAGGGCCAGTCCGGGCTTCTCGAAGTGGATTACGGCGTCGGCCCGTGGAACATCGAGCACCCGACCAACGGAGCCATGGTCATTCCCCTGCTGTGCATCGCGGCGTTCCTTGTCCTGATCGTCTGGTGCAACCGCAACATTCGCGAGGACGAGTAAGAAACGCACTATGCGAGCGGGGCGGCCCTATCCGCGGTCCCTTCCGCGGTCGGTTGTTCCTGGAGGCAGCCAAAGGCCATGCAGCGCATACCGGGAAAGACCACCGACGAGTCCGCATGGCCGAGGAGGATGCCGTCGCCAGGCGCGGCCAGGGTTTCCTGCAGCTTGCCGAAGGCGTTGTAGGTGCGCGCAACGGCCTGCGCGTGCTTCACACGGCGGCCCGGTTCCACAAGAAACCGGATGACGCCGCTGGTCGACGCGATGGGCGTGTCGACGTAACGCAGGAATTCGTCGCGGAGGTCGGCGGGCACGGTGTGGTCGAGCGGCTCCTCGATGGGCGGCGTCATGCCGAGATGGGTCAGGATGCGCCAGATGACGCCGCGCCCGATGCGGGTCAGGCGCTCATCGACCACATAAGAGCCGCCGAGTTCGAGGGTGAGCGCCGGCACGTCATGGCGCAGGAGGCTGTACGAGAGGGTGCGGTGGGCCTCGTCGGTGTCGCGCACCACGAGCAGGCCGGCGGCTTGGCTCACGTCGCTCGCGACGTCATAGGCGGCGGCGTGATTCGCGCCGGGGAAGGGGTCGAGCAGCGTATACGGGACGGATTTCATCCAATCGTTGTGCAAGTCGAGCACGAGCGCCGGGCGCGTCTCCATGATCGTCGTGAAAATGCGATGGGCGATGCGCTCGCCCAGCGAACCCGCGCGGCTGCCGGGAAAGGAGCGGTTCAGGTCTTCCTCCGTGGGCGTGATGTGGCGCGACGCCGTCTCGAAGCCGAGGGGGTTCATGAGCGGAAACGCATGCACCGCCCCCTGAAGCAGCGGCGTCTTCCGCAACCGCTTGAACACGTCCTGAATGGCGACCATGCCCCCGACTTCGTCGCCGTGGCCGCACGCCGTCAACCAGACGACGGGCCCTGGATTCGTGCTCGCCGCGCTCATCATCGGCAGCCGTCGGCGCGACAGATCGGACCCCGTCAGGATGCTCAGGAACGAATACTTGAGCCGCGCGCCCGAAGGCCGCTGGTCTTTCCTCGCGTCGGTCATGGAATCCTCAAAGCCCGCGCGTGCTGCGGCGCGGGAATAGCGTATGCTCAAGCTCGCTGTTCGCGGGTACACGGGGCGAGGCAAGTGCTCGATTGTAGTGCTTTGCGCCCAGTGTACCTTACACGCCATCGACGCGAAGCAGTTCCTCTATTTTGTGCAGGGCATCAGGAACCCGCCTTACCGCGGTTTCCCAGACGACTCGCAGGTCGATGGCGTCATACTTGTGAATGAGCACGTCGCGAAATGCGGCGAATTGTCTCCAGGGAACATCTGGCTCTATCTGCCGCGTTGCTGCCGAAATCCGCTTTGCGGCTTCGCCGAGAACTTCAAAGTTCCTTATCACGGCCTCCTGTTTCGTGCGATCGTTCAGGAACAGATCATGGTCTGGCCCGACAAGCTCAAGGATACGCCGTAGGGCGTCGCGCATGTGCTCAAGATAGAGCAAATCCCGACTCATAGCGGAACTGCCTCGGAAAGTACAAGATCACGAAACCGGCCGCGCAGCCCGCCCTCGGTGATTACGTCCACTTTGCGTCCCAATAATTCCTCGAGATCCTGGATCAGCGCCACATGGTCGATAAGCGTTCTCCCTTCCTCGAGGCGAACCAGAATGTCGATATCACTGTCCGGACCGGCCTGTCCACGCACTACCGATCCGAAAACCCGCACGTTCTCACCGCCATGCAGAGCGGCGATACGGAGTATCTCAGACCGCTTCTCGCGCAAGAGTTCGTCGACGCCCATGAGTTTGGCCTCCTGCCCCTGATTCTAGCATGTCTTGTTCGTGAACAGTACCAACGCAAGCAAGGGGCAGTGGCCCCTTTTTCCAGGATTCGATGACGCTATTGGGCGGTCTTGCTGATCAGGAAGTGCACGAAAGCCGAACACGCGACAAGCATGAACTTTGCTTCATCAAACCCGACTGCTCCGCTGTCCTCAAGCATTGCGTGCCGGATACCCCCCTCATTGCTCGTATATCCATAGAGTTTTTCGAAGGCTGCTCTCATAGCAGAGTGTAACCTACCCCGGCCTTCGAGAATCTTCAACGCTGGACCAAGTTGCGCCTTCTCGTTTCCCGTGACTTGACACGCGACAGATTCTACAGCGCTGATTGATTCTTTCACGGTGTTGTAGTAATCAGGAACAGGTTTCTTGGAAAAGCACAGAAGCGCACGTTCAATGTGATGATAAGCCCCAGAACAGCCGCTCTGCAGCGAGGACGCGGAAGCATCTTGTATGCACCGCATTTCGATTGCGCTTCCTATGGGAACAACATGACCTTGAATGATCCGATATGCTGACATCTCCTCCTCGAGAACGGCGTTGAACTGCCCATCAATTCCCTTTGGTAAGTAGCGCACCTTGAGCTTCACTGCCAACCAATTAATGAACTCGATCCAATCGTAAACTTCATTCCACGAGAAGGCGTAAAGAAGATCCCGAACCCATCCTCTGCACTGGCCACGATGCGGCACATCGTCGAGGGGCCTCTTAAGAAAATGCTGGGTCATATCCTCTGCAAGACGCTCCCAGCCATATTCAATAGTGTCATAGCCATTGTGCCTGTCAGGTCTGAGTATCTCCTTAACGGATGAGGCAACAACATTCCAGATGCTATTGCGTAAAGAGTCCCCCATATGGTCGGTTTGAAGAACAGTCGTTGCAGGCTTATGCCCCATGCGCTCAGAGAAGGTTGGTTTCATATCAATGGTCTCTCTGCCAGAAGGCTTCCAGTATCCCCAAGTCCGCGCACGCGCACATACCGCGCCGCGAGTTCGAGAATTTGCTCTCGATATTGCCTGATGAGTTCGTCCGTGTTCATAGGCCGAATCTCCCGCGAGTATTCTAGCACTTCCCGCCGTGCGTTCGCGGTCACGGGGCGGGACTGACCCCGCCCCTACGGCTCAGGCTTCGTCTCAGAACGCCTCGCCGCGGAGGTGGGCCTCGGCGAGTTCCGCGATGCGGTCCCGGTCGAGTTTGGGGAAGAGGACCTCCGGCGTACCGAGCGGGCTGCCGGCGGGCAGGGGCGCTTTCGCGGCGTTCCATCCGTCGGGACCGCCGTCGGGACCTCCTTGGGGCAGGTCCACGCCGAGGATACGGCTGAGCGTGCTTGCGCCGTCGGGCAAAAAGGGGATCATGGCGTGGCACAGCGCCTTCACGACCTGGCAACAGACGTGGAGCGTCGTGCCGGTGCGTTCGAGGTCGGTCTTGCGCGTGACCCACGGCTGTTTCGCGTCGAAATAGACGTTCGCCTTGCGCCCGAGGTCGATGAACCGTTCGAGCGCCTGGCGGAACCGGAACCCTTCGAGCGCCTCGGCGACGGCGTCCACCTGCGCCGGGATGGCGTCGAGCATGGCCTGGTCCTCCGCGTCGAAAACGGGCGCTTCGGGGACCCTGCCGTCGAAGTTTTTCATGGTCATCGTGAGCGATCGGTGCACGAAATTGCCGACCACGTCGCACAGTTCGCCGTTGTACCGGTGCATGAAATCGTCCCAATCGAAGGCGGAATCCTTCGACTCGGGCGCGATGGCGCACAGGTAATAGCGGATCACGTCGGCTGGGAACTGTTCGAGCGCCCAGCGCACGGAGATCATGTTCCCGCGCGATTTCGAGCCTTTTTCCGCCTGGCCCGTGGCGCGGTTGAAGACGTTCAGGTACTCGTTCGCGGGCACCTGGTCCGCGAGGATGTAGTCTTCCTGGCCCATGAGCATGGCGGGGAAAATGACGGCGTGGAACGGCACGTTGTCCTTGCCGATAAAGTGGACCATGCGCGTCGTGGGGTCTTTCCACCACAATTCCCAGGCGCTCGCGTCGCCGCAAACGTCGATGCCCCACTGCCGCGTGTTCGTCACGTAGCCGATGGGCGCGTCGAACCAGACGTAGATGCGTTTCGCCGCGGCCTCGGGGTCGTCGAGCGGGATGGGCACACCCCAGTCCGTGTCGCGCGTGATGCAGCGCGCCCGCAGGTCGTTCACCCAACTGTACGCGATGCCCCGCGCGTTGTCGCGCCACTCAGGGTGTCCATCGAGATACGCGCGGAGCCGGTCCGCGAATCGCGGCAGATCGAGAAACCAGTGGCGCGACTTGCGCAGTATGGGCCGCGAATCGTCGCCGGGGATATTGGCCCGCGGCTCGACAAGCGCCTGCGGCGCATACTGCGCGCCGCACGACTCGCATTCGTCGCCGTTCGCGTCCGTATAGCCGCATTTCGGGCACGTTCCCTTCACGTAGCGGTCCGGCAGATAGCGGTCGGATTGCTCCGAGTACCACAGCTCCATCTCTTCCGCGTGGACGTACCCGCCGTCGTGCAACTTACGGAAAAAGGCCTGGGTCGTGTCGACGTGGAGATCCCACGAGGTGCGGCCATAGATGTCATACGAGATGCCGAGGCGGCGGAAGGCGTCCGCGTTGGCCGCGTGGTAGCGATCGATTACCTCGCGCGGGGACACGCCCTCCTTCAGGGCGGTCAACGTAATCGGCACACCGTACTCGTCCGACCCGCCGACGTAAAGGACCTTCTCGCCCTTGAGGCGCTTGTAACGCACGTAGATGTCCGCCGGGAGATACGCCCCCGCGATATGGCCCAGATGTATGTGGCCGTTCGCGTAGGGCAGCGCGCTCGTCACGAGCGTGCGCTCGAATGGGGCCGAGTCCGTCATGATATGTTTCGCCCTCTGTTGTGTCGCAGTGCAATGAGAGCCCGAATTCTACCGAATTCGCGCGCGGCGTGTCATCGTAAGCGTCAACCATGGTCAAAGGACATCGGCAAGATGCCCCTGGCACGGGGCGCGCGGCGGCCGCAACCCGCACTTTATGTCCGCGCTATGCATACGGTACGGCGTGCGCGTCGTCATTGAACCCGCCCGGGACCAATCCTATAATGCGGCGGGAGCACAGGCATTCCCTCTCCCCGAGGGAGAGGGTAAGGGTGAGGGTTCGCTCGCCCAAAGGGTCTGCCTGTGGGCGCCCGCCCCTCAACGCTGTTCCTCGGGGAGGGGAGTGGAAAAGGACGGGAACCACACGACATCGCGGACGCGAGGCGCCTACATATGTTGCAACAACGCCCCGAGCTGCTCAGCCGCCTCCGCACGACCATCGGCGGATGGAAAGCCGAAGTAACCGCCGCACATCAGAGTCTGGTCGAGCGCATCGCGGATGCGCAGGACCAACTCGACGGGGTCTTGGCGGTGTTGGAGCAGCGGACCAGCGACGCTGAGGCGCTTGCCCGCGCGCAGGCGGAAGCAGGGGCGCCGCAGGCCGTCGCCGCGTTTCGCGCGCAACTCGTAGCCGCCATCGACCGCGTCGCGTCCGCCATCACCGTCTGGAACGCCGAGGTGGCCGGCGCGCAAAAGGGGCTCACCCGTCAGATTGCGCAAACCGCTGCCCAATTCGACAAGCTGCTTTACCTGCTCCACGCGCAGTCGGGGGACGCCGAAGCCCCGCCGGACGAACTCCTGGCGCGGTTTGACGCGCAGGACGCCGCTATCGCGGAGCTACAGTCGGAATTGGACGCGCGGGACCGGGCGTTGACGACGTTGCGCGCGGAAATGGACGCCTTGCGCCAAGCAGGGGCGGAACGGGACGCGCGTCTGGCAGAGGCGGTCCAGGAGCGAGCCTTCTTCGAGTCGCGGGTGGCGCAACTGGATGAGGAACTTGCCCAAGCCCGCGAGGCGGAACGTATCCGAGAAGCCGAGGCCTTGCGCTCGGCCCGGGACGAAATCGCGAGTCTGCGCGCCGCGCTCGAGGAGCGGGAGAGCCGCGTCGCTTCGCTGTCGCAACGGGTTGCGGCGGCGGACGAGCAGGCCGCCCTTGCCCAGAAAACGATTGAGCGGCTGGACGGCGAAGCGGGGCGCCTGCAGGAGCGTGCCTCGGAGCGTGAGGCGGAAGCGGAGCGACTCAATGCCGCCGCCGAGCAGGCCGCAGAGGCCATCAACGCGCTCCACGCGGACCTCGAAGCCGCACAGCAGCGGGAACAGGCGGCGCTCGCGGACAGCGCCGCCCGCTCCGAAGGCGACTCCGAAATCCTCGAGGAGTTGGCATCCTATCGCGCGGCCATCGCGGAACGGGACAAGACGCTCCTCGCGTTCCAGGAACAGACCGCCGATCTCGCGCGCCAACTCGATACGCTGCGCGAGAATGAGGAGCACGCCATGGTGCGCGCCGGCGATCTCGCCGCCGCGCTCGATGCCGCGCGCGAGGCCGCCGCCGCGCGTGAGGCGCAATTCACGCGGGAGACCGCCGAGCGCGATGCGCTGATAACCTCGCTGCGAGAGCGGGAAGCCCTGGATGCGGTCCAACTGCGGGAACTCGACGCGCGCCTGGCGGCGGTCGTCGCGGAGCGGGACGCGGCTCAGGCCCGGCTGCACGAGATTGCGCAGGCCCTCGAGCAGGCGCACGGCGCCGCCGGCGACCGGGACGCCGCCATTGTTGCGCTGCAGGCGGAACGGGACCAGCGCGCGCAGGAGTGCGACGCCCTGCGGGAGGCCGCCACGCACCAGGAAGCGGTCCACCAAGGTGAATTGGCGGCGCGGCACGCCGAAATCGAGGCGCTGTGCGAACGGATCGAGGCCCTTGAGACCGAAGTGCGGGCCGCGCAGGCGCGCGAGCAAACCGCGGAGGATCGCGTCAAGGAAACGCGCGAGGAACTCCGGCGGGTTTGGGAGGAACAAACCCGGCGCGCCAAGGAAACGCAGGAAATTCTCGATTCGCGGCAGGAAGCGCTGCACGAGCACGAGCAGACTATCGCGGCATTACGCGAACGTCTCCGCGAGAGCGAAGAGCAGCTTGCCGCGCTGTCCGCCGCCAATACCGCGCTGAGCGAATCCATACACGCCTCCGAACAGGCGGCCGCTGAGGCGCGCGAGGCGTGGCGGGCCGAGCAAACCGCGCTGACCGAGCGAATCGAGGAGGCGCGTCGGGAATGCGACGGCATGCAGACCGCGCTCCGGGAACGCGAGGAGGCGCTGGCGGCGACGCGGGAGCGGGCGACGGGCCTCGAGGCGCGCGCGACCGACGCGGAGGCGCAATGTCACGCCCTGCGGGAACAGTTGGCGGCGTCGGAGGCGCAACGCGCGTCGCTTGAAGGCGCGTGCGCCGAGCAAGACGCCTCGAATGCGCGGTTGCGGGAAACGCACGAGGCGGCATTGCGCGATCGAGACGCCGCGGTCGCCGCGCTGCGCGAGAATCTTGAGGGACTCCAGCGAGAAGTCGTTGTCTTACAGCAGCGAGAGGACGCGGCTGCCGCGCAGGCCGCTGAACTCGGGGCCGCGTTCGAGGGGCTTGTCGCGGAGAAGGCCGGGGTCGAGGCGCGGCTCGACGAGGCGCTGCGCACTATCGAGGAACAGCGGAGCGAAATCGCGGCGCGCGATGCGCGGCTTCGCGAACTCGAGGCGCAGTCGGCCCAGGGCGCGGACAACGAGCGGCGTTTGTCGCAGGCGCTGGCCGAAGCGGAAACCACGGTGCGGGTGCTCAAGGAGGAAGAGGCGCGGCGTCTGGCTATTACGCAGCAGACGCTCGATGCGCAACAGGCCGCGCTGGACGAGCGGGAGGCGAACATCGCCGCGCTGCGCGAGACGCTCGCCGAGTTCCAGCGGCAGATCGGGTCCTTGCGCGAGCGCGAGCGCGCCGTGACGCTGACGGTCGAGGACCTCAGCGCGGAACTCGAGCGGATGCGCGCGGCCGCGCCGACCCAAGCGGAGGAAATGACGCGGGAACTATCGAGCAACCTCGCCGAGCAAGTGGCGTCGATGGCCGCACTCCGAACGCTGAACCTCGAGTTGCAGGAAGAACTCGAGCAGGCGCGCGCCCGCGAAGCGGAGCACACGACGGCTTTGCGCGACTTGCGAGTCGCACTCGAAAAGACCGCCGAGCGGGAACGTGCAGCCGGCGCAGCCCTTGGCGAGGCTCGCCGCGCGCTTGCGGGCACGCAAAGCGCGCTCGACGCGCGGGAGCGGAAGATTCAGGAGCAGGAAACCCGGATCGGACAAGCGGGCCGAGAGGCCGCCGCGTTGCACGAACAACTGGCGGCGCGCGACGCCGCCTTGTCGAAGGCGCGCGAAGCCCTCGCAGCGCGGCAGGATGCGGAGTCGCGGCTTAGCGGCGCGCAGGAAGAGTGGCGCGCCGCCGTGGGTGACCGCGAGCGCGCTTTGGCGGAGCGGGACGCGATTATTGACCGGCTGCGCGAACAGATTACCGCGCTCGAGGCCGACCTGGCGGCGGCGCACGCGCAAGCCGAGCAGAAGTCGCGCGCGTTCGTTGGCCGGATATCCGATTTCCCGGAGGAATCCGAGGCGGAGGCGCGCCGCAGGCAGCGACGCATTCTGCTGTCGGAAACCGCCGCCGGAAAGGGGCATCGCGCGCTGGGGCAGATCTTAATCGATGCCGATGTCATCACGCCGAAGCAATTGTCGGCTGCCCTGAAAGAGCAGAAGCGCAATCCGCGCCGCCTTCTCGGAACCATCCTCATCGAGCAGGAATTCACCACCGAGGACGCGATCGCGCAGGCCGTCGCGTCGCAGTTGGGCCTTCCGCTCGTCGAGGTGTCGGCGGAAGACGTAGACCGCCGCGCGGCGGTCCTGCTGACCAGGGACCTGTGCGCGTGGCACGTGTGCGTGCCTTTGCGCATCCGCGACGATCGGCTTGTGTTGGCCATGGCCAACCCGCTCGACGATTCAGCCCTGAAGAAGGTCGCGGACGTGGCGCGCCTCGAGCCCGTGCCCGTGGTCGCGACGCCCTCGCACATCATCACCGCCATCGAGGACGTGTACGGGGTATAGTTCAGGAGTCCGTAGTTCAGGCTTTAGCCTGTCTTGCACGTTCGTAGTTCAGGCTTCAGCCTGTCTTGCATGTTTGTAGTTCAGGCTTCAGCCTGTCTTGAAGACAGCCTGAAGGCTGCACTACAAACAGATGCACTACAAACACAGCACTACAAACAAGACAAGAGAGCCCATTACAGCATGACGGACATCCTCCAGCGTTTGAAACGGGAACGGCGCGCGGCGCTTGTCTTCTCTATCGTCTTCTTCGCCTTGGCCGCGCTTGTGCGCCTGGTCGCGCGGGCGCTCTTCGGAGGTCCTGGTGGATAGCGCCGCTGTGCAAGCCGACCCACGGAGCGGCGGACCTTGGCCGCGTCATCTCGCCGCGTATGCGCTGGCCTTCGCGTGGCCCTGGGCCGTCTACGAGACCCTGCCGACGGTCTTCTTCCCGTTGTCGGCGCTACTTGCGGCGGCGCTCGTTGTCGCCGCGGCGCGCGACCTCCTACGCGGGGAACGGCTGGCGCTGCCCTTCGAACTGGCTTGGCCGCTGCTGCTGCTGGTCGCGGTCTCCGTTGCGCATGGCCTGCTGCGCCAAGAGTGGTCCCGGGCGATGTCCGCCGTAGGCGGAGCCTTATGTTTCGCGAGCGTCGTGCAGACCGTTCGCGCGCGCGACGCCGTCCGGCATTGTCTCTGGCTTTCCGCGATAGCCGGCGGCGCGGCGGCGCTCGTCAGCCTCTTTGTTCACTATCGCCCCTTCCACGGCCTCGTCTTGTACTCGGTGTTTCCGACCGCCTTCTCGACGCAAACCGGGGCCACGCTCGCGTTCCCCGCGACGCTCGGAGAAGGCGCGCTGATCCTGTGTCTGTGCCTGGTCCTCGCCCTCGGGACGGTCTGCTCGAAGGAATACCGGCGGTGGCAGCGGCTGACGGCGCTGTTCGCCGTTATCCCGCTGGCGGCGGCGCTCGCCGTGATCGCGCGCCTGAATATCGAGTGGCTGCTGGCCCGGTGGAATCGGCCATGGACGGTATGGACGGAGTCGACGGAATTGACGGGATGGGGAGCGGCGCTGGTCATCCTATGGTTGCTCGCTCGGATCGCTGCGAAGCTGCACGTCGTCCGTG
>Ga0116142_10004817_pt1 | contig 12573 bp, 5 predicted proteins | sample AD_UKC033_MetaG_FD_89785 | JGI IMG/M metagenome (GOLD analysis project Ga0116142, IMG submission 89785) | Active sludge microbial communities of municipal wastewater-treating anaerobic digesters from USA - AD_UKC033_MetaG | ecosystem: Engineered > Bioreactor > Anaerobic > Digestate | place: USA... | reverse complement strand
GCAGACCAGCGCCAGGCGTTTGAGATTGCGTTCGCGATTTATTCCGGCCAGTGAAACCACACAGCCACAGGCATATCTGGCGTTGTTGAGTGGCGAATAAATATATGTATGATCGCGGGTGCTGAAATATTTCTCATACAGTGAGGTACGGCATCTGGTAATAAAATCCATCGCATTTCTGCCGATACGGCTGTTGAGAACATTCATTTTTTTGAAAGGGAATATGGTGAATTCTGAGTTCGGCAGCTCCTCGGCGGCAACAAAAAGGTTTGTCTCTGAGATATTGAGTGAGTCTAGTTCTCGCGCCAGAAAATTTCTGAACAGCTTTTCTGAATTCACGGCGAAACCTGCATAACTTTTTATTCTGCCGCCGTCTGAAAAGACGACGGTGAAAAAATAGTTGGCGCTCTGGTCGCCAAACTTTATGGCAATTTCCTTTTCGTAGGAATACATGAAGATTTCTTCGAGAAACGTCCTGTGAAAGCTGTTGAGAATTGTATGGAAATTTTTTTGCGATGCGTCGAGATTAACTTCTGGCAGGTTCCAGAGCTCGGCATATCTTTGGTTGATCTTGTATATAGCAGGCCCGAAGAGATCCATTACGGTTTTTGCGTTTTTGTAGATGCGCTGATCCTGCATTGCCAGCTCAGATATGCCACCTGGGACAAAAACATAAAGATAATCGAGCGCCAGTTCCATTTTTTCGAGGCGGTGTCGTAGCAGTTCGTAGGCCTTTTCAGCATCTTCACGGCGGTTGCTGGTAAGCAGGCGATGCAGGCCCAGATCATTGATCCCCTCAGAAATGTTGAAGCCGAAAAGACTTTTGAGGTTATCGCTTTTTTCGCTGATGCGTGCCAGTTTTTCTGTGCTTTCACGCCGAAGTTCAATAAGCGACGTGGCGTAAGAGGCTTCGATCAAACCATGCGCCAGCGCCGCCATCAAGAGAATCGGCATTATTCCAGAAAGCACGAAAAGAACCCGAAAGGCAACCGCAAGCGGCAGTCCGGCCCGTCCGGTCTTATGGTAGAAATAGAGAAAAATCATCAGCCAGATGGCGAGCGTGCACGACATTCCGGTAAGAATTCCGGCTTCGCGAGGCCTAAGGGTTGATGGTTTGCGGGAGAAGACGATGATGTCATAAGGCACGTCAAGGGCGGCCATGTCGTGTACGAAAAGATGCTCGTCGATTTCGTTCAACTGTTTTAAAGACCCGTTTGCCTGGCTGGCCTGCGCCTGCTTCTGCATTTTTGCCAGCAGGCCGGTAAGCGAGTCCCGATATTCTGTTGCATTGGCAAGCTGGGCAGGCACAATTACGGGCAGCTTGTCTGCCAGTTCTTTGACCGGCATGAAGGCTACCGCAAAGCGCCTTTTTGAATCTTTAAAAGTCTTGTCTGCGATATGGCTCAGAGCGAACCTGATATCGGCGGCCCGTTCTGCTGGAATGAGACTGACCAGGGCGGCAAAGGGTTTGTCGTCATGGCGGTATTGCCGCCAGTAAATGAAATAGTTCCCGCCCTGGAAGATCACAGGAGTAAGCTCGCCTTCGCGGTTACGACCCAGCTGCATCGGAGCGGCATGCTCGCCAAGCACACTTTTAACGAATTTTTCGCTGTTATTGATCTGGCTAAGCGTCAGGTCAGGGTTATTGGCGAATTCAAGAAGCTTTACGGTTAGCATTTCAAATGCGCGCCGGTTCGAGTTTTCAAACAGTTGCCCGAACAGAGCGGCAGGTCGGCCGTTGCGCAGCGAAAAAGCCCATGTCTTGCATTGCTTATCGATAAAGCCTTCAGGGAAGTGCTTATATATCTTGTTCTGAAGTAAGTCTGCCGAAAAAGAAGCCGGCCCGCAGCTCTCAATTTCTCCTGCCATTATGGTTCCATAATGGGTGAACTGGCTGGCAAAGGTCAGGGTCGAGTGCACCGAGGCAAGAGTCAGTTCGGCCCGCTCTTTGATCATCTCGAGGTTGTTGCTCTGCTCATGCCTTTGCAGATAATCATAAAATGCCAGCGCGGCATAGACCATCGCCAGGCTTAGCAGAACCGGACTCAGCAGGCCAAAGGCATATCTGTAGAAAGTCTGCAGTTTTTCAGAACCCTTGTTCAAAATCTTTCTCTCATTTTTGATGGGCATATTATAACAGATTCAGTCTGTCAGGCCATATAAATCGCCACTGCAGTTGCCGCAACATTATATTTGCAAAATATCGCTTTTTCTTTGCCAAAATGCGGCAAATTGATATAATCATGTTGCCATGTACCATACCAATTTCGTTCATCTTCATGTACACAGTCATTACAGTCTGCTCGATGGCGCCGCGCCGATCAAGGGCATCATCGATGCCGCCAGGCGTTTTCGCATGCCGGCCATTGCCATTACCGACCACGGCAACATGTTCGGAGCGATCGAGCTGTACCAGTATGCATTGAAGCGTGGAGTTAAACCGATCATCGGTTACGAGGCCTATCTGACCAACGGTTCGCACAAGGACCGCACGCGCGAGCGCTCGCCTTATCACATTGTTCTGCTGGCGCGTAACCTCGAAGGCTACAAGAATCTGGTCAAACTCTCGACGATCGGTTTTACCGACGGCTTTTACTACAAGCCGCGCATTGATTTTGAGCTGCTGGAAAAGTACAGCGAAGGCGTTATTGCTTTAAGTGCATGTCTTGCCGGTGAAGTCGCCCAGGAGCTGCTCAAGGAAGACCGCGAAGCGGCGAAGGCGGCAATCAGGCGATATCAGAAGATATTCGGCCCTGAAAATTTTTATGTAGAAATTCAGGATCATGGCATAGCTGACCAGCAGAAGATTCTCGATGCCCTCGTCGAGGTTGCCCGGTCATGCGATGCGCCAATAGTAGCAAGCAACGACAGCCATTACGTTAAACCCGAAGACTGGGAAGCCCAGGATGCGTTGCTCTGCCTCAACACCAATGCCAAGATTGATGATCCCAAGCGCTACCGCTTCGAAACGCACGAATTTTATCTGAAGTCACCGCAGGAAATGAGCGATATTTTCGCGAAATATCCTGAAGCCATCTCAAATACGCTGCGTATCGCTGAACGCTGCAACGTGCAGCTCACTCTCGGCAAGTCGATTCTGCCCAATTTTCCGATTCCCGAAGGTAAAACCTCAGAGAGCTATCTGACTGAGCTTTGTTTCGAAGGTCTTAAACAGCGTTATGGCAGCGAAACTCCCGATGAGGTTATCTCGAAGCGGCTTGAATACGAACTTTCGGTCATCAAGCGCATGGGGTTCTGCGACTACTTTCTCATCGTCTGGGACTTCATCAAAGCCGCCCGCGAAATGGGTGTACCGGTCGGTCCGGGCCGAGGTTCGGCTGCCGGAAGTATCGTTGCCTATCTGCTGCGGATTACCGATATCGACCCGATCAGATATGGTCTGCTGTTCGAACGCTTTCTCAACCCTGAGCGCATCAGCATGCCCGATATCGATGTTGACTTCAGCGATGACGGGCGCCCGCGGGTAATCGACTATGTAGTCGAAAAATATGGTCGCAATCGAGTTTCGTCGATCATTACCTTTAACTTCATTCTGGCCAAAATGGCGATACGCGACATTGGCCGCGTCATGGGCATGGAACTCTCAGAGGTCGATCGTATCGCCAAAATGGTGCCCGAGAAGCCAGGCACGCATCTTAAAAAGGCGATTTACGAAACCCCCGAACTCAAAGAACTAATCGAGAACGGCAGTCAGCAGCAGAAAAAACTGCTGCGCATCGCCGAAACCGTCGACGGGCTGGTCAGGCACACCGGCGTGCATGCCTGCGGCATCGTTATCTCGCACCAGGACCTGATGGACATCGTTCCTCTCTACTACGATAAAAACGAAGAACTGATGACCCAGTATGAGAAGAATGCCATCGAGAGCATCGGTCTGCTGAAGATGGACTTTCTCGGTCTCAAGACGCTGACCATTCTTCAGCGTGCCCTCGAAAACATCAAAAAGTCGCAGGGTCGCGATGTCGATATCGAACATCTGACATTCGATGATGCCAAAACTTACGAACTGCTGCAGCAGGCGCTGACTCTCGGGGTGTTCCAGCTTGAATCGGCGGGCATGCGCAATCTGATTGCGCGCCTCAAGCCATCGGTATTCGAAGACATCATAGCTCTGCTGGCGATGTACCGGCCCGGCCCGTTGAGTTCGGGCATGGTCGATGATTTTGTCGAACGCAAACACGGGCGCAAGTCGCTCGATTACCCACACCCTGATCTCGAACCGGTGCTGCGCGATACCTACGGCGTGTTCCTGTATCAGGAACAGGTCATGCAGACTGCCAACGTGCTGGCTAACTTCACCATGGCGCAAGCAGATGCTTTGCGTAAGGCTATGGGCAAAAAAATCGCCGAAGTCATGGAAAAGATGGGCAAGCTGTTCGTCAAAGGCGCGGTCGAGCGCGGCGTGCCAGAAGAAAAGGCTCAGGAGATTTTCGATTTGATGGCGGGTTTTGCTGAATATGGCTTCAACAAGTCACACTCGGCAGCCTATGCGGTGGTTACTTATCGCACCGCCTATCTCAAGGCCCATTACCCGGTCGAATTCATGGCGGCCGTGCTTTCTTCAGAAATCAACGACACTGACAAAATTGCTGAATACGTTGATGAATGCCGCACTATGGGCATCGACATTTTGCCGCCGGATATCAATATTTCAGAGGGCCTGTTCACGGTTGATAACGGCAGAATCCGTTTTGGCATGAGCGGTATCAAAGGTGTCGGGGCCGGCGCCGTCGAGTCGATCGTGCAGCAGCGCGAAAAAGACGGGCCCTATAAGTCGCTGGGTGACCTGACCCGGCGCGTCAACACCGGTCAGGTGAACAGCCGCGTTATCGACGCGCTGATCAAGGCCGGTGCCATGGAATCTTTCGGTCTCAAAAAGAGTCAGCTGATCGCCATGGCCAGTGAGGCGCTCAAATCGGGCCAGTCGGTACAGAAGAGCCGCAATGCCGGCCAGATAACCTTCTTCGATGTGTTCGGTGAAGAAGCCGAGGGAATGGGTGATATCGAGTTGACGCCGCCAGATATCCCTGAACTGACCGAAAAAGAGCTGCTGACAGCCGAAAAAGAAGTTTTTGGCTTCTATCTGACCGGCGACCCGTTCAACGCGGTGGCGCCGCTGGGCCGCGTGTTTTCGACGCATACGCTCAGCAGCATAGTCGAGGCCGGTGAAGGCAAAATCTGCCGCATTGCCGGTATTCTTACGGCCTACAAGCGCCATATCACCAAAAAAGGCGATTACATGGCCTTTCTGACCATTGAAGCCGATAATGCTGCTCTCGATGTAACGCTTTTTCCGAGATCATATCAGGATTATCATCATCTTCTCAAAATCGATGAACCCCTGTTTATGGTCGTTCAGACCCAGCTCGTCGATGGCACGGTCAAGGTAAATGCCGAAAAAATACTGACAGTCGATGACTTCAATGAAGAAGGATTCTCGAAGATAACTTTTATCGTGCCGCAATCGGCAGCCGATCGTGAAAGCTATCAGAAACTGCTGGGAGTTTTACAAAAAAGCCCAGGCAGTACGCCTTTCATGATCAGGATTCTTTCGCGGGAAGGCCCGAAGATCCTGATTAAGCCGCCGGCGCGGTTTCGCATCAATCTGAATGCGAATCTCATCAAAGCCTGGGAAAAAATCTGCGGGCGCAATTCGATCAAGATTGAGTTTCCGCTGATAGAAGTGGCCAGTCGAAATAATTATCGTCAGAAAAAAAGTTTTAGAGCTGCAGAAGGTTAATTCAAGAGGAAATGAATAGAATGAATAGATGTATCAGGATCTGGATGTTGTTGATGATATTTGCGGCTGCACTACCATCTCATGCGGTTGAGCTCAATGATGTCTATCGTCAGCCTGGTGACTACAAGATCGTTGCGACCAGCGGAATTCGTCTTTACTACCCGGTTTCGGCCGAGAAGGCGATTCCCAGAGTTCTTGCCAGTTTTGCCAGAGTGCGCGCCATGCTGCTGAATTCATTTCCGGGTCAGGCCAATTTTGAGGCCACCGTTATTCTCAACGACCATGACGACCGTATCAGCAGTTCGAGTGACGCTGAGTTCGACTGGATCAACCTTGGACTGTTCGAAGAAATCGGCGTGCTGTCGACTCGTGCCTATTCGCTCGAAAAGCGCTTCGCCATGAGTCTTGCCAATATCATGATATTGCGCACACTGGCGGCATCGAGCAATTCATGGCGGCGCAAGCTTGCAATCATGGCAGTGCCACAGTGGTTTATGGACGGGCTCGCGCTCAAGTATGCCTTTTCCCTCGACTCGATTCATTTCAGTCGTCTGCTCGACATGGCGCGGCAGAATCGCCTCTATTCGCTCGACCGGCTCAGCACCATTCTCAGTCAGTCCACGATGATTCAGGAAGAAATGCGTTTTCAGGCGCACAGCATGTTCGAATTCTGGTCGAAGAAATATGGTGAAGACGCGCCGATCAATCTGTTGAAGAGCATCATGCGTCGGCCCGGCGAGTTCAACAGCAAGTTTCGCGAACACTATGGAGTCAGCTTGAATGAGGCTTACAATGCCTACCGTGACTACGTCTGCGAAAAGTGCAACGAATTCAAGGAAAAGGCCGAGGCTCAGGTTTTTGAAATCGAAGACCGTGAGATTGGCGGCTATTTTTTCAGATCGTTGCGCCACCTCTCGCCGGATGAACGGGTCTGGGTGTCTTCGCGGCGCTACAGCACCGAGACTTATGACCTGTTTTACCAGAAGGGCAATAAAAAGCCGGTGGTGTTGCTCAAAAACGTGCACCCGCTGCTGCTTGTCGATGAATTCAATCGTGAGATATATATTGGCAGGTATACAGTAAACAGCGACAGACAGCGGAGTCTCGGGCTTTACTCAGTGACTCCTGAAGGTCGAAATCGCTGTCTGGTTAATGCCAAAGGCAGCTTCAAACCTCTCGGAAAGCAGTTTGGTCGTATTTTTTATACTTCGATCAGCAGTGGCATTACCAGAGTAATGTCGGTAGACCCCGAATTCAAGAATTCTATCAGGGTTGAATATACTTTTCCGCTGGCGGTGCACCCGCTCGATCTGGCTCTGAGCAAGTCCTGCCGCGAGCTGTTTTATACCGTCGAGACTCCTGATTTTAAAAAGCGTCTGGTAGTGGTCTCGATAAAAAATGACGACAAAAATGAGAAGCCGATCGAGCTTTATGCTTCGACCGGCGACATTGGCAGTCTGCAGTTTGCCGATGACAAAATCTGGTTTGCCGGCGAACTTGATTTTTACACAAGACAGCTTTTTTCACTCGATCTCGAAGATTTCAGGTTGAAAAAGTGGACGCAATTGCCGGGCGGTGTCTGGGATATCAATTTTCACAATGACCAGATCGAGCTGGTAACCCTTAACCGCGGTGAATTCTGGAAAACCTCGATCTCAAAGCAGGAAACGGCTTATGACACCATGCAGGTGGCACGCCCGGTCGAGACCGAAGTGCCAGAACTCAACCCGGTGCGCGGCGAAAAATATCGCAGCGAATTTCATACAAGCTACTGGAAGCCTCTGATGTCAGAAGACGAAGAGGGGTATGTTTTCGGAATCTACAGTTATCGAACTGACCGGCTCGGGCGCAGCAATATTGTTATAGCACCGCAATATGGTATCGAGAGCCAGAACTGGGGCTATATAGCTTCGCTCATGCAGCGGTTCGACCAGTTCAAGGTCACTGCTTCGATCGTCGATACCGTTCGCGAAAAGAGCTATCTCGACCAGGATTATTTCGAAGGCAGCCGGGCAAAGGTGCTGGATATACAGTATCCGTTGACGCTGTCTACTACTGTTTCGGTCGGCATGGATCTGACCGAGCGCCGAATTGCAAAGTATCCTGATACGGTGACCGGCCCGCTGCCGACTATTGGCAAAGATCATTCATTTTACGGTCGTATCAATCACCGGGCGATACGCACTGAACCTTATTATCAGGTGTTTCCGCGGCGCGGTCGCACGGTTACCGCCCAGTACAAACGTGGCAACGAGATTTTTGACGGTGAAATGAATTACGACAGCATGTCGTTGCGCTGGAACGAGCATTTTCCGGTCAACAAGGCATGGGTTCTCACTGCTCGCACCTTTGTCGCCGAAGACGACAAGGAAAACAATGTCAGGCGTCCCGACGATCTCAGCCTGGGCGGCTCTGATTTTATGCGCGCTTTCGACAGTTCGTATAAAGACGGCGACTCGCTGCGGGCATTCTCACTGCATCTGGGGCGGCCGATAAAGATGCGCCTGCCGCGTTTCTTAAGCTGGGTATATAACGAATTCATGATTGCCGAAGCTTTCTGGGAAATGGGTGACGTCAAGAACCAGGGCAGATTCTGCTGGCGCTATGACCGCGGTATCGAGTTGCGCAGCCAGTTGCTCCTGTTCAAGCGCATTCCGATCATTGTTCGTGTCGGCTATGCCCGCCAGAACGGCTTCGATCAGGACAACACCTACATTGCTGTCGATTCGGACGTTGCCGGCCTTCTGTGATTTAAGACCCTCGTTGACAAAGGATGACAAGTCACACATGAAGTTACTCACAAGTCTGTTTTTTCTTATCTTATACCTGCTTTCAGGTTCGGTTGCGCATGCTTTCGATCTGCAAAGCACTCTGAAAGAAGGCGCGCGCGAGGCTATTGCCAGATTGTCACAACCGGCAAATACTGCCGAGCTCGGCCAGCTTCCGCCCGGCTTTGAAATAATCGCGGGCGATTCCTATAGAGGATTCAAGATTCAGCAGGGCAAGCTCGAAATTCGTGTGCACACCTGGAACGACGATACCGGCCTGCTTGATAATTACAGGCGCAGCGAAGAAGAGGGCGCAAAAATCGTTGCGGCTGTAAACGGCACTTTTTATATGAGTCGTGGAGTTCTCGCTTCGGTAGTCAGTGATGGCGGTATTCCGGCCGATCTTTATCAGTCACCGGGCAAGCTTTCACGTTGTTTTGTTGCCTCGTTCCGCGGCGACAAGAATCGCCAGACCTGGTATCTTGGCGAGACCAGCCTTACCGGCGGCGAGTTGCTCGGGTATGGCTTCAAGGAGCGCGGCTGGTTCAATATTCCCAGTGTTTTTGCCAGCCACTGTGATAACCTGCTTGGCGGTGGCGGCTGGATATTACGTGAGCGCAAGGACGTTCATATGGAAGCCTACGAACGCCAGCGCTTCCGGTTTCCCAAAGCCGATCAGAAAAGCCGAAAGACAGTAATCGCCCAGGATTCGGATCGTAATCTCTATTTTCTGGTGTTCGAAACCGGTAACACTTTTCATATGGTGGCCCGTACACTGGTTAAAGATCAGAATTTTGCCAAAGTGCGCGAGGCGATTTTTCTCGACGGCGGCTCGTCATCGGCAATAGTGGTCAAAGGCAAGTATCTGGTGCCGCCGCTTTACATGGTCGATCGCGCCCGTTTTTCCTGCATACAGATCCTCATTCCCGACCTCACCTGGTAATTGTATTGAAACAAATTGTGGAGGCGCAGAGTGCCCTGGTTTGAATATCCGGCTCTGTCTTTTCGTGGTCGCAGTTATCAGCCGCCTGGTGACCGGCGGCGCAGCGAGTATGATGTTGTAATCATTTCAGGTGACGCCTATGTCGATCACCCGGCTTTTGCCGCAGCGGTAGTCTGCCGGCGCCTTCAGCAGCTGGGTTTGAGCGTGGCGGTTATCGCGCAGCCAGACTGGAATTCTGATGCTGATTTTACGGCCTGGGGCCGGCCGCGCCTGTTTTTTGCGGTGGTGCCGGGGGCGATGGACAGCATGGTTGCCAACTACACCGCCAGCCGCATGCCGCGCGGGCGTGATCGCCTTTCGCCAGGAGACCGCCCGGGTCTGCGGCCGAAGCGGGCGGTACAGATTTATGTGCAGAAAATACGCCAGCTTTATCGTGATACCGGAGTTTTGATTGGCGGTATCGAGGCGTCGCTGCGCCGCTTCGTGCATTATGACTTCTGGGAAGACCGACTGCGCGATCCGATTCTGATCGACGCTCACGCAGATCTGCTCGTCTATGGCATGGCCGAAGCTGTTTTGCCAAAGGTGGTAGAATGGTTCAGGCAGCGGAGTGGAGGTATACCGGCGCCGGCTTGTATTGAACAGATATGTATCAGGGTAAAACACGAAAGCTGGCGCGAATGGCTCAAAGACGGGTTTGAGCTGCTGCCTTCGGTCGAAGCCTGTCGTCAGAGCCGTCAGGCCTTTTTAGAGTTTTCAAAGCACATCGACAACTCGGTGCGGCCCGGTGGCAAGATTCTGATTCAGCAGCACCCGAAAGGCGATGTCATCTGTTACCCGCCCGAGCGCGCCGACCTATTGGCCGAAGCCCAGCTGATGGGTACACTTAACTTCAACCGTCGCGCGCACCCGCTTTATCAGGAGCCGGTGGCCGGGCTCGAACCGGTGCAGTTTTCGGTGCAGTCGCACCGTGGCTGCCTTGGCACCTGCACTTTTTGTGCGCTTTCACTGCACCAGGGCCGTATGATCAGGTCGCGCACGCAGCACAGCATATTGAGTGAAATTGCAAAATTTGCTGAACATCCTGATTTTAAGGGCATTATCCCTGATATTGGCGGTCCTTCGGTCAATATGTACGGCTGGGATTGCAACGTTGGCGGCTGTGAAAGCCGGATGTGCATTTATCCTGCAAACTGCCCGAATCTCAAGGGCAGCCTCAAGCCGTTGCGCGAACTGCTGCAGGCAGCTGCGGCTGTCCCGGGCGTCAGAAAGGTCTTTCTTGGCTCTGGCATTCGCTACGATCTCGTGCGGCCAGATGAATGGGATCACTTTAAATATATAGTTTTCAACCATGTCTCGGGGCAACTGAAAGTGGCGCCGGAGCACTTTGACAAGCAGGTGCTGTCGCTGATGCGCAAAGGCGAGAACGCCGATTTTGCCGGGTTTGCCGCGCGGTTTTATCAGAGCTGTCGTGAAGCCGATAAAAAGCTGTTTCTGGTGCCTTACCTGATGACCGCGTTTCCGGGGTCTGACAATGCCGATAAGCTGCTGGCCGACAAGATCAAACAGCTCAATCTGGTGCATGAGCAGCTGCAGGAATTCACGCCAACCCCGGGCAGCCTTGCTACTGCCATGTATTACACCGGCTTCGATCTCAAGGGTCAGCCGATCCGCGTGGCCAGAAATCATTCAGAGCGCCTTAAAGCGCGCAATCAGATACAGAATGATTCTACACGCGCAAATGCGAGGCCGGCACAACAACATGGTAAAAAGAGCAATGGCCATCACAAGCCTGATAACAGGCGGAGTGAGGGGGGCGGTATAGATGATCGCTCACGCCAGGACAGGGTAGATGCTCCTGACGGTGGGGCTGGCCGGTGGCACAAGGGTCGTCGGCGCTCATGAGTAAATATGCGGATCTGCGGCAACTGCTGCTCGAAAACGAGCGTTGCTACGTCGATGAGATCCACCGGCTTGACCATGACCCGAAGGTTATGCAGTTACCCGAAAATGCAATCGAGCAGGGCGGTGGCTGGCTTTATCTGCCGTCCGAACCGGGCAGTGGCGACTGGAACATCGCGCGTATGCTGGGGCAGGGGAATGTAGCAGTAAAGGCACTGGCACTGCTGCCAGATGCTGAAGCGCACCTGCTGGTGCCGCCGAAGTTTGCCGATCTTTTTGCTGCTGATCATGCTGCGCGGAGTTCGCTGATCTATTTTGAGGGCTGCGCTGCGCCGGCGCACGAGCAACAACCCGCTCTGGTCGATCTCTCGTCGTTACATGCCGGGTTGCAGTTGCAGAGCCGTCGCGCCGGCGCCGATTTCGCATTTTATCTGCTGCTCGCAGGCCAGATTCAGGGCTATATAAAGGCTATTCATCTGACGCTGCACCATGTTGAGGTGTACGTCGAGGTGCAGCCAGCCATGCGCCAGCGCGGCTTCGGAGAATTCCTTCTGCGTGCGGCTTTAAGAGAGGCTGCCAATACGTGTCGTTCCCTGGTCTACACCGTCGATGCAGAGAACGTCGCCTCGCTGGCTCTCGCGCGCAAAGCCGGGCTGCAGCAGTTCATGCAGCTTGCCCGTTTCCTGCGCCCTTATTCAGGTTTGTCAGAGCCGGCGTAGCGCTGTTCGAACTCTTCGAGTGAGAAACCGTATTTTTGCGAGACGAAGTCGATGTCTTTGTCGCCGCGGCCGCTGAGATTGATGAGAATCGACTGGTATTTCTTTTCGTTGGCGAGTTTGAGGGCGTAGGCTACGGCGTGTGCACTTTCGAGGGCGGGAATTATGCCTTCTGTTCGACTGAGTTTGTAGAAGGCTTCGAGGCATTCGTAATCGCTGGCGGTAACGTATTTTATGCGGCCAGTATCTTTGAAATTACTGTGCTCAGGCCCGACGCCGGGGTAGTCGAGGCCACTGGCAATCGAGTATACGGGTGCCGGTTCTCCTTTTTCGTCCTGCAGCAGGTAACATTTAAAACCATGAATGACGCCGGGTTTGCCGAGTGTCATTGTGGCCGAATTCTCGCCGAGATTGAGTGAGCGTCCGGAAGGCTCGACCCCATAGATTTCGCAGGGATCATCGAGAAAGGCTGAAAACAGACCG
>Ga0116142_10004815_pt1 | contig 12574 bp, 10 predicted proteins | sample AD_UKC033_MetaG_FD_89785 | JGI IMG/M metagenome (GOLD analysis project Ga0116142, IMG submission 89785) | Active sludge microbial communities of municipal wastewater-treating anaerobic digesters from USA - AD_UKC033_MetaG | ecosystem: Engineered > Bioreactor > Anaerobic > Digestate | place: USA... | reverse complement strand
TGACCGTATCAAGATGAGAACCGGACATAACCACCTGAGGCGTTTTGCCTGCCAGCCGGCCGAAAATATTACCGGCGCTATCCTGCCGATAAGTCAGACCGGCGGCCTCGATCTTTTCTTTCAACCATTTTCTGGCTTCTAAATCAGGCAGGCTGAAAGACGGCCGCGAAATTCCCCCTCTTGGATCCAGACCAATTTGACTCAGTTCTTCCAGATCATGCCAGAGGCGTTCAAAATTAATTTTTAGTTCGCTCATTTTTGAAGAAGCTCCATCATTTCTCTTACGGCCTGAGTCAGCCCAACCATGGCCGCTCTGGCCACAATGGCAAAGCCGATGCTTAGCTCGGAAATCTCTCTGATCTCCACAATTGGCTGGACATTATGATAGTCAAGCCCATGGCCGGCATGGACTTCAAGGCCCAGGCGGGCGGCAAAAACAGCTGCTTGCCTGACTTCTTCCAGGTTGGCCTGCCGCTCTTTTTCGCTCCCGGCGTCGGCATACTTACCCGTATTGATTTCAATCAGGTCGGCTCCGACTGCCTGGCAGGCTTTAATCTGGTTTTCCAGGGGATCAACAAAAATACTGACCTTTATTCCAGCCTGTTTCATTTCTTGAATATAAGAGGTGAGATGCTCTTTTTGATTGATGACTTCCAATCCGCCCTGAGTGGTGATCTCTTCAGGGCTCTCCGGGACAAGCGAAACTGTATCAGGTTTAACTTCTCTGGCCACCTTTAACATTTCTTCGGTAGCCGCCATTTCCAGGTTGAGTTTGGTCACAATGACCTGTCGCAACAATTTCAAATCTCTTTCCTGAATATGACGTCTGTCTCCTCGCAGGTGACAGACAATACCTGAAGCCCCGGCCTGTTCAGCCAGCAAAGCGGCCAGAATTGGTTCTGGCTCCCGGGCTGCTCTAGCCTGCCTTAGAGTGGCGATATGATCGATGTTAACTGCCAGTTTCATCCTTGCCTCCAGCTATTGAATAATGTTTCTATCTCCATTATATTCTCAGTTTATTTTTGGCCACAAAAGCTGTCAATCAGGTTGACAATTTTTCTGGCCAGAGGTTGGAGTTTATCCTCGTCCGGCCCTTCTATCATAATGCGGGCCAGGGGTTCTGTGCCTGAATAGCGAACTTCCAGCCGTCCACGTGGTCCAAGTTCTTTTTTGACGTCTTCAATCAAATCACTATAGCCAGGTATTTCTCTCAAAGGGACTTTTGCTTTCACCCTGAGATTAATCAAAATCTGAGGATAAAGCTGGAAGCCTTTCACCAGTTCGGACAGGCTCTGTCCGCTTTCCACCAGCAGCTCCAGCAATTTTAAGGAGGTAAGGAGTCCATCCCCAGTGGCAGCGTAATCGAGTAAAATCGTATGGCCCGATTGCTCACCACCCAGGTTGGCCTGATGCTTGACCATTTCTTCCAGGACATATTTATCGCCGACCCTGGTCCGGAGGAGCTTTATGCCATTATGCGCCAGGCTCTGCTCCAGCCCCAGGTTGCTCATGGTTGTGGCTACTACCAGATTGTTTTTCAGGCGAGCCTTTTCTTTGAAATATAAAGCCAGGAGGTACAGGGTGTGATCGCCATTAAGGATGTGTCCCTGTTCATCAGCCCAGATGGCCCGGTCGGCGTCTCCATCGTAGGCAATGCCCAGGTCAGCTCCTTGTTCGACTACTGCCCTGGCCAGGTTCTCTGGATGGAGAGAACCGCAGCTGGCATTGATATTCCGACCATCAGGCGAATTATTGATGGCTACTACCTCGAAGTTGAGGGCTTTAAACAGCCGGGGGGCCAGTTCTGAGCTGGCTCCGTTAGCGCAATCTACCACCAGTTTCAACTTGTCTCTTTTACTGGACGACCAGCTCTCCAGGAGTGAATCCAGATAAGCAGACAGCAGTGAAGGGTCAACTTCAACCGGTTCTGTCTTGATTTTACTTCCTTCCTGCCTCTCTTTGATCAGTGCCTCTTCCAGTCTTTCTTCCCAGTCTTCAGGAATTTTTGTTCCGCCTGGCGAAAATATTTTGATGCCATTATCCTCATAAGGATTGTGTGAGGCAGAAACAACCACACCCGCACTGAAGCCGCCTCTCCTGGTCAAAAAGGAAACACCAGGAGTCGTGATGACTCCGGCCGAGACGGCCTGACCACCAGCCTGAACAAAGCCCGAACAAAAATATTCTTCTAGCCACTGACTGGATTCCCGGGTGTCACGACCGATGACAATTCTGGGTTCTTTCCCCTTTTCTTGTAGGAAGGAAGCCAAGGCCTGACCAAGCCGGAAAACGGCTCCGGCCTCAAGGGGAAATTCTCCAGCCCTGGCTCTTAGACCGTCTGTTCCAAACAATTTGCCCATGGTTAACTTTTCTGACTCCTCTCTGGTTTAAGGTTATCTAGATATGGATTTTAAAAAATTATAAAATCCGTGTCACTTTTATTATTTTTCTAGCTTTTTTTACTCCCGGTCTTTTTGGCTTCCTGTCCTGGACTGCTGGTCTCTATCTTTTCCAGGACAATATTGACTCTGGCCCGCGGGTAAAGAGCCAGCAAGCGGAGCTCTGGTCTGGGTAAAATAAGATCCACTTCCAGCTCAGCACTATCAGTTAAAGTCGAGACATCGATCGGACTGGTGATAACTTTATCCCGCGGGCGAATCTTACTTTCCGGCCCGCTGACTGTCACTTTGGAGGGATTGACCTCCACTTTGACCAGCCGCAGGTTCTCAGGCAGCCGGCCGATAATTGTCGGTACGACTTCCATTTCCACTTTCCTGGTTTTCTCCAGCTTGACGTGAATGTAAACCGGAGAAAAGCTGACAATCTCTACACCTGGTGGGCCTTTAATCATACTGGCATCAATCGGATATTCTTCCTGATAGATACTGGCCTTGCTCATATCCAGTTCTGCTGAAAAATCAGCCGGAGTAAGTTCATTGATCACTCGCTTGCGGGCCCTCACTTTCATGTTGATGGTTGTATCAGACTTTTCCACTACTTCCACGTCCTTAGGCAGATTGACCAGTTCCAGGTTAAGGCTCAAGGTTTTCTCGGCAAAGGTTTTTTCTTCTGGAATCAAGATTATCCACAGAATGATGGCCAGCAGTAGAGAGAGAAGCTTCAGCTCCCAGTTTCTCGTCAGCAAATCTTTTAGCATCTTCCTATTTTATCCTCAAATATTCAGCCAACCGTTCCTGAATAGAATCCTTTTTAGATAGCTTTTCTATTTTTCCCCGGCTGGCCAACGAGACCTCACCGGTCTGCTCCGAGACAACAATCACCACTGCATCTGTTTCCTGGGCCAGACCCAGGGCGGCCAGGTGTCTGGTTCTGGTGGCGAAATTTTCTCCAAGGGTATGAGTCTGCGGCAGCGGCAAGAGGCAGCCAGCGGCCAGAATTTTGTTGCCCCGGATGAGCACTGCCCCGTCATGAAGGGGCGATTTCGGGAAGAAAATGCTAACCAGCAGGTCCTTAGATAGCTCGGCATCAAGAATTTTACCGCGCTGGGCATAAGGTGAAAGATCAATATCCCTTTCAATAGCGATCAGTGCCCCTATTTTTTTCTGGGACATGTAATCAACCGCCAGAGAAATATCTTCCAGTTTTTCTTTTATCGGACGCAGCTTGAGCGGCCGTCTGAAAGTATGAGAGCCAATACCGGTAAAAAAACGCCTCAACTCAGATTGAAATAAGACAATAATGGCTATAATCAAATAATTGATGAAAGAACGGATAATTCGGTTTGAAACATATAGATGAGCCCACTGGGTAAGCAAGAAAAAGAAGATAACCAGAATGATGCCAGTAGCCAGCTGGTAGGCCTTGGTATCTTTAATCAAAATCATAATTGAATAGAGAATAAAAGCCACCAGAAGGATATCCAGAACATCGGTAAACTGCATGTGCCTTAAAATGATCCAGATATTTTCAAACATCTTGGCCTGCCACTTTTATTTCCTTTACTATAGATTCGGCGACCTGTAAAGCCCTTTTTACTTCTTTAACATCATGAACCCGGAAAATGATCGCGCCCCGCAAATAACTCATGATCACAGCTGATATGGTTCCTTCCAACCTGTTTTCAGGCCCTACACCCAAAATCTTGCCGATAAAAGACTTCCTGGAGGGGCCAATCAAAATCGGTCTTTTCAGCTCGTGGTAGTAATCGAGATTATTTATTATTTTGAGGTTGTCTTCAACTGTCTTACCAAAGCCAATTCCTGGATCGAGAATAAGACTGTCTTCCTGGATACCTGCCCGGCTGGCTTCTCTCATTCTGGTTAAAAAAAAGTATTTGATGTCAAACAGCAGATTATTATAGTGAGGTGACGCCTGCATGGTTTCTGGCTCGCCTAGCATATGCATTAAAACCACCGGCACCTGATAACTGGCCGCCACTTGAGCCATTTCAGGATCATGTCTCAGAGCGCTGATATCATTGATTAAATCAGCACCTTCTTCCAGGGCGGCCCTGGCCACCTGACTTTTTCTGGTATCTATCGAAATATAAGTTGAGGTCTGCCTTCTCAGTTTCTGGACGACCGGAATAATGCGCTTCAGTTCCTCCTTAGAAGGAATCCCTTTTGATCCTGGTCTGGTGCTCTCTCCACCGATATCAATTATCTTTGCCCCCTGTTCAATAAGCTCCAGAGCCCGTTCCACAGCTGCTTCTGGCGCAAAAAATTTTCCACCGTCTGAAAATGAATCAGGAGTAACATTCAGGATGCCCATCAGCCAGGGCTCAGCTCCAAAACTGATCTTTTCCCCCCTTATCCTTAAATGGCGAGTAACCCCCGGGACAAATTTTGACCTTGGCCTGCATCTATCCCGGTTCATGTCCTTAATTCAGACTAAAATCTTTACGACTCAGGTTGCTTATCGAGCTTCAGCTCACCACCAGCTGTCTCCGGCTTGGCTGGTTGTTGCTCAGCTGGCTGTTGAACAGTTTCGGTCTGTGAAGAAACCGGTTCAGCCTGTGCCTCACCTGGTTTACTACCAATTAAAGCCGCGATTTCATCGGAGCTCAGGATTTCTTTTTCGAGAAGAGCCTCAGCTATTTTGAATAATTTGTCACGATTAGCATCAATGAGGCTTTTGGCTTGATCAAAAGCCTTCCCGACTATTTTTTTGACTTCATTATCAATAAGTTCGGCTGTATGTTCACTGAAATTCTTATGAGCGGCCAGTTCCCTCCCGAGAAAGATCAAATCATCCCGCTCACCGAAAGACAGCGGGCCAAGATCTGACATGCCCCACTGGCAGACCATTTTACGGGCAATCTCTGTTGCCTTTTCCAGGTCATTGGAAGCGCCGGTAGTGATTTTACCAAGAATTAGTTCTTCGGCTGCTCGTCCAGCTAAAAGGACAGTCAGCTGGGCTTCAAGATAATCCTTGGTATAGGTATATCGGTCAGAAAGAGGAAGCTGCTGAGTTAGGCCTAAAGCCAGGCCGCGCGGAATGATCGTGACCTTATGTATCGGGTCAGCTTCAGGCAAAAGAGCAGCGGCCAGAGCGTGACCGGCCTCATGAAAGGCTGTATTGCGCTTATCTTCTTCGCTGATAATCATGCTTTTTCGCTCAACGCCCATCAGAACCTTATCTTTGGCTTCTTCTAGATCGCGCATGGTCACACAATTCTGTGATTTCCTGGCGGCCATTAAAGCCGCTTCATTGATCAAATTGGCCAGGTCTGCTCCAGAAAAACCAGGAGTCGAACGGGCGATGACCTTGAGGTTGACATCTTCGCAGAGTGGCACTCGTCTGGCGTGGACACCTAAAATTTCTTCTCGTCCCTTAACATCAGGCATTGGCACGACAATCCGGCGGTCGAAACGACCAGGTCGCAGCAAGGCTGTATCCAGAATATCCGGCCGGTTGGTAGCGGCTATAACAATAATTCCCTCATTAGAGTCAAAGCCGTCCATCTCCACCAACAGCTGGTTCAGGGTCTGTTCGCGCTCGTCATGACCACCACCCAGGCCAGCTCCTCGCTGCCGACCAACGGCATCAATTTCATCTATAAAAATCAGGCAGGGCGCATGTTTTTTAGCCTGATCAAAGAGATCTCTGACTCTGGAGGCACCAACTCCAACAAACATCTCGACAAAATCAGAACCACTGATCGAAAAGAAAGGCACATTAGCTTCACCGGCCACGGCTCTGGCCAGCAAAGTCTTGCCTGTTCCGGGAGCTCCAACCAGTAGAACTCCTTTGGGAATCCGTCCCCCGAGCCGCTGAAACTTACGCGGATCTTTTAGAAATTCGATTATTTCCTGAAGCTCCTGCTTGGCTTCCTCTACTCCAGCTACATCCTTGAAAGTAACTCTTTTCTGCGTTGGCGAAATAAGTTTAGCCCGGCTTTTGCCAAAGGCCATGGCTTTATTGCCGCCCGACTGCATCTGGCGCATGAACATAAACCAAAAAAAGATAAGCAGCAAAATGGGAAACCAGTTAAGAAGAATAGCCAGCCAGCTATTTCTGGAATTATCCTTGACCACAATGTTGACTTGATTTTCCCGCAATTCCTTGATCAGGTCAGCATAAATAGGCGGCAGAGTGGTCTTAAAAGCCGTGCCATCCTTCAGCTTTCCTTGAGCCTGGGTGTCTTGAATGGTAACTTCCTGAACCTCTTTCTTTTCTACCTGGTCGAGAAACTCGGTAAAAGTATATTCTTTAATCTTTGGACCGGCAGGAAAGACGCTCCAGAGGACAACCAGCAAAACGAGCGAGGCCACCCAGAATATCAAATTTTTAGCCGGTTTATTCTTTTGAGCCATAACATTTCCCTAGTTTACAGCACATTTTAACATGTTTTAACTTTCATGTTAAGATAACAACCCGACTATTTTAATAATATAAAAGGACAAAAAGGCCAGACAAGGCCTGCTTTGAGCCTTTTAATGTAAGTTTTTATCAAAGATTGTATTTAAGACCGAGATAATAGCGCTTTTCTAACGTTCGGTCAGTTACCTCATGAACGATTCCCCATCTTCGTACCCATTCTATTGAACTGAAAAGTGACAGATCATCAATCGGCAGCCGCCACTGGAACTGAATTCCGGTTTGCCATCTGGAATCCTTAATGACTGAGTCATCGGTCATCTCGTATTGGAGTTCGGCCAGGCCCTGAATTGAACGGTAATAAATATAACTGGCGAAACCACGAAGGCGAAAAGCGGAATGATCAATTTCGGCCATGGCAGTCAGCGCCGGCCCCAGAGCATAATAATAGCCATAGCAGGTGACAGTTGTCTTCATGCCCTGAACATCGTGGTCAAGGGAATATTTATTGAGGGCCAGGGCGTTAATCATGCCAAAACTAAAATAAGCTTCACCGCTAAAACGGAAAGACCAGTCGCTTTTATAATATGTGCCGTCTACCACCGGGCCCAGCAGATGAACTGAGCCCATTTTATCCCGGAAATTTCTTGGTTCTTCAAAGTGAAAACCGGCCGTGTCAGTAATTTTAACCTTGCCGGCGTCATAGTCGGTAACCGGTCTCTTGACATAAGTGTGAAAAGCTGAACCCAGACCGTAAATTAAACTGTAACCGTTCTTGCCTTCATCGATCTTTTGAATAAATTTTCCCCAGGGAATAACTCTGGCCCGGAGCTCCAATTCCTCGCGGTTCTCTCCATGGTAGGTCAGTGAATAGTCCAGGCTGCTGTAAATGGGACTGGTAAAAGTTTCGTTCACCTTTCCTGGTAAGCCGTAAACGGGCTCGATGAAAAGTTCAGAACCAAATTGAAAAAACATATTGCCGACATTCCCGCTGCTGGTCGAGGTCGGTGAATTTCTGTAGCCAAGGAATAAAAAGACATCCTGGGCTTGATAGTTAAATGGATAAAAATGGGGAGAAAGAGGCTTATCTCTTCCTTCCAGCCAGCCATTAATTCTGTTTAATGGATTTAACCAGCTCAGGTAATAGCCGACTTTTCTGGGCGAATTGAAAAAGTAGCGACCAAGTTGGAACCAGGATTCGCCCAGAATATAACCTCCAAAACCGGTCATGATATTGTCACTGATGGAGATAACTTCGCGCCATTCTACGATATATTCCCAGTAAAGAGAACCACCCAGTGAGTACAGCATAGAGTTCCACCAGGGGAGATTGTTGCTACGGGCCAGTTCGTAATAGATCATTCCGGCCAGTGAATGCCGCCAGTTCAGCTTGAAGTTATTATGGTCAAAGCGGTAGGCCTGGAAAGAAAAGAATCTTTTCTTCTGATCACGCCAGACAGGTCGATATTGCCAGTCTTCCAGAAACTGGCCATATTTATGCCAGTAATCAGCGCCCGAAATAGTCATCAGAGTTAGCAATTCGATAGTTGCCCTGGGTCGGTTAGGGGAAGGCGTGGCCAGACTCTTAAACTTAACCGGATCGGTTATAGCAAAGCCAGGTAGGGTAGAAAAAGGACTCAGTTTAAAGCCCAGGTCAAATTTATTCTGGCCAGAAAGAGATTTGCTTCTGAGGTAAAAAGAATTAAGAGTCAGATCAAATTCTTCGAGCCATTTTGGCCAGACTCCATCATCAGTTAACTGGTTTTTAATGAGCTCGTCAGACGATGGCACCTGGCCCCAGCTTTCTATCGGCAGAAAAAAGGCCAGTGACAGAAATAAAGCAGGTATAATAAATTTCCTCGGCATCCTCATATCTCACTTTGCTGTCTCACTTTTATACTTTTTATCTGTTCGTAGGTGCTAATTTTAGACTCAAGTCACATTTTTAAAAAAATACTCTTACCAGACAGCCCTGTCAATTATTATCTGATCTCTAAATCAGATGAAACGGTAAGCTGGCTTAAAAAGTTTCAATGTAATAGTATCGACTGATGTCCATTCAGTCTCAATTCAAGATTGAAATTACACTCTGGTAGCTTCTCGAATGGCTTTGAGCAGGAGTTCAACTTCCTCGAAGGTATTATAAATATGAGTTGTGACCCGCAGCGAATTTAATCCACCTTCTCCCACGCCTCTAATTCTAATTTTGTATTTTTCCATGAGCCAGTTCTGAAATTTATCATAGGGCATATTTTTCAGCCGGAAACCAGTCAGGGCACAGCGCGATTTCTCCTCAAGAGGCGTCAGGATCTCGACCTGAGGAATCTCCTGCAGCCCTTGCAGGAATTTACTGGCCAGAGCTTTATCCCTCGAGGTGATATTATCTAGGCCGATACCATTGACAAAATCAAAACAGGCCATGAGCCCGTAATAGAGAGCTAAGCTCTGTGTCCCATAGTCGTAGCGGTGAGCGGTGCTGTTCCAGCCGTGGAGGCCTTTTTTATAATCCCAGCCGGAATCTGAGCCGCCACCGGTCATAATTGGCTCAACCCGGTCAAATAGTTCCTCTTTGACATAAAGAAAGCCCGTTCCTTTTGGCCCCAGCAAAAACTTATGACCGCAGGTCGCATAGAAATCACAGCCAAGCTCCCGCACATCCACCTTGAACATGCCGGGCGGATGGGCTCCATCGAGCATGACCAGAATTCTTTTCCGGTGAGCCATCTCAACAATTTCTCTGGCTGGCAAAATCTGGCCGTTAGTGCAGGTCATATGGGGTACGGCAATAATTCTGGTCTTTTTGGTGATGGTTCGCTCAATATTGTTCAAAGTCTCGGCTGCGTCCCGGCCAAGCGGGGCGACTTTGATCACCACCCGGTCTCTTTTGGCTCGGGTGTACCAGGGGATGGCATTGCCGGCGTGCTCATGATTGGTGATAATGACCTCGTCACCTCTTTTGAGTTTCAGCCCCTGAGCAATGATATTTATGCCTTCGGTCACATTATGGGTCAGGGCGACTTCTTTTTCATCGCAGTTAATAAACTCGGCCACTTTAGCCCGGGCGATATCATGTCCGCCATAGGTGCCGTTAAAATTTACTTCCTGCTCTTTGGTAAAAAACATCCATTGAATGTAATAAGGGGATGGACCCATGGTGCCGTTATTCATATAGATGATGTTTTTGTTTTTAGTAATCGGGAACTGCTCCCTTACAAAGGACCAGAATTTGCTATCGGTCGGATCAACTGCACCGGCTGCTTTTGGGATGGGCGGGGCCTGGTCTTTCTCCTGGCCACTGGCCACCTGACCATAAGCCTGACGGACCAGGGGCCAACTGGAGGCGGTTATAAAGCCTCCACCCAGCAGCTTAAAAAAACGCCGACGCGAATTTTCCTGATGAAGACCGGGGTTTGTCTCTTTCATCCCTCTCTCCTAAAAATGATTTTTACTCAGACTGATTGTCATTTTATAATGTTTTAAATCAGAATTAAAAAGGTATTTTATTCTGACCGACTGCCAGACCTGATATATGTGCAGAATTGAAAACGCCTGCCATCTTCAATTTTTATTGATTAGAAAAACGGGACATGCTACGATTTTTCTAAATTGCCTGTGTCCAAGGAGACGGGATTATGGCCTTCAGACTGTCAGAAGTTGCCTCACGGATGGATAAACTCTACGAATTCGATCGAGAGCCGGTCACCGAAGGAAATCTCAAACCTGGTGTTCTCTTTGCGAGTGTTTTTGCCGGTGAGCACGTGGCTGCTACCGAGTTTGTCATCGGAGCCTTTTTTGTCCTCCATGGTGTTACCGCTTCTGATTTAATTTTGGGCCTGCTTCTCGGCAATCTTCTGGCCGTTTTAAGCTGGACCTTCATCTGTGCACCGATTGCTGTTGATACTCGTTTGACACTTTACTGGTATCTGAGGAAAATTGCCGGGCCCGGAGTTACCTTAATTTATAATGTGGCCAATGCCTTCCTCTATTGCATCTTAGCCGGGGCGATGATTTCGGTTTCGGCCACAGCCGTCGGGCTGGCTTTCAAAATGAAGGTCCCGGGCTTAAATGATATTTTCCCGAACAGTGTCCTGTGGGTAGTTATTTGCCTCGTTCTTGGGGCACTGTTTACCCTGCTGGCCATTCTGGGTTTTGAAAAACTGAGCCGATTTGCTGAGGTGGCTTCACCCTGGATTTTTCTGGTGTTTATTGCTGGAGCTCTGGTTAGCCTGCCGAAACTCGGGGTCAAACCAGATTTTGGAAACTTCTGGGAAGTGGCCACGACCAAAATCTGGAATGGAATAGCAGTGGCCGGTCAGGAGAGGCTGGGTTTCTGGCATGTGGTCTTTTTTGCCTGGTTCTGCAACCTGGCTATGAATGTTGGCCTGTCGGATATGGCGATTTTCCGTTATGCCAAAAAGTGGACCTATGGTTTGTATTCAGCTTTTGGAGCCTATTCAGGCCACTTTTTAGCCTGGATCTGCTCGGGAGTCATGGTGGCGGCTATCGGGAGGGAAATGCATCCCGGCAAGATGGCTTTTGAGGCTTTGGGTCTGGCCGGAGTTTTAGCTGTTGTGCTCTCAGGCTGGACAACAGCCAATCCAACACTTTACCGGGCCGGGCTGGCTCTTCAGACTATAACCGGCTGGCCTCGCTGGAAGATCACCCTGCTGGCCGGCGCGGTCACCTCGATTCTATCCTGTTTTCCACTGTTTTTTATGAAACTCCTGGATTATGTGGCCATTTACGGGCTGGTGCTCATGCCGGTTGGAGCCATCGTGTTTACTGAACACTGGATTTTTCCCAGGCTGGGAATTCCACGCTACCAGGCTGAGGAGAGGAAAAAGGCCTTTAACTGGAAGGTGCTGCTGGTCTGGGGCGGAAGCTTAGCTTTTGCTTTTGCTCTGCCGATTCATCTTTATTTTCGCTGGCTCCCGGGTTACATTTTTGCCCTTGCGTTTTATGTCCTGTTGAATCTCCCGCTTAGAAATAAAAGCACGATGGCCGAAAATCCTGCTGATTCTTGATGGAAAAGAAAGAAATCAGAAAAGGAAATCAGAAATAGAAAAGCTAATGAAGCCAATAAAAAAGGAAAAATAGATGAAGAAAAGACTTCTCCAGATAATTTCGGTGGCGACCCTGCTCTGCTGCCTGCTTCTGGCCTGGCTGAATTTTATCGGGAAAATCCCAACCCCGGCTCTTAAGCTGTGGTTTTTGCTGGTGTCTCTGGTTTACTTTGTGGCCGCCACTTCTTATGTCTCAAAGAAAGCCTGAAACCCAGCAGGTCGGACTTGAGCATTGGCCAAACTGACCAGGAAAATGGCAAATCAAGCCTGGTTGGATCGCGCTCGATTGACGCTCATGGCTTGCCCGCCATCGGCGAAAAGCCATATCCTCCTGGTGGTCATAGCTGTCAATATAAAAATGACTTGTGGACAAAAGCATACTCGGCACATTTGATATTGGTCGCATTAAATTCTTTGCGGTAAATCAGATAATCCTGTTCAGTCAAAGCGTTAATTAAAGTCAAAAAGTCTTTAAAAAGCTCATCTTGCCAGAAATGAAATTCGACCAGAATCATTTTTATCCCAAGTTGATTTAAGGTGCCGGAAGAAAGAATTTGATGCAGAGCGGCATATTCTCCGCCTTCCACATCTATCTTCAGGATGTCAACAGTTGGGTGGTGGAAGGAGGCGGCCAGGTCAGCCAGGCTTTTGGCCGGGCAGTGTTTTCCATCAATGACCAGCTCCCACTCTTTTCCTTTTTCAGATGAGACGGGTCCAAGGCCAATCGCCTG
>Ga0116142_10004813_pt1 | contig 12576 bp, 6 predicted proteins | sample AD_UKC033_MetaG_FD_89785 | JGI IMG/M metagenome (GOLD analysis project Ga0116142, IMG submission 89785) | Active sludge microbial communities of municipal wastewater-treating anaerobic digesters from USA - AD_UKC033_MetaG | ecosystem: Engineered > Bioreactor > Anaerobic > Digestate | place: USA... | reverse complement strand
ACCCCGCACATTGCGCGCAAGAAAGCAGGCAGCAATATTCCCGAAGCGCTTACCCAGAGTGAAGCGTACCGAACGAGTCTCAAGGTGCGCAAACGCATCGAAGAGATCTTTGGTTGGGTCAAAACCGTAGGGGGACTGCGCAAAGCGCGCTTTGTCGGCTTGGCCAAAGTCAAAGTCCAGGCGCTCATCGCTTTTGCCGCTTACAACCTCATACGGCTTGCCACACTGAGCGGCTGGCCGCTCAAGGCAACATGAGCGAAAGGAACGAGGTGTGCGCCTAAAACACCTCACAAGCACTCGCTGACGGGAACACGGAGGACGAAACCAAGGAGCAACGCGCACTGGAACGAAGACCCGATCGAGGCAAACACGGCCTTCTGAGCGAGAAGAGCCCATAGGCAATTGGCAAAAGTGCCTGGAAAAGGGAACGATCAGGGCTGCGCGAAGCATTTGTTCAACGACCTGGTAAGAACCATGGTCGATGAGAACGAAACCCCACAAGAGCCGGAAAAAGAGACGGCGGCAGGCGAAGAAGAGGTCACGCCGGACGATTGGGAAGCGGCGATGCAAGAACAGGCTGCACAAGAAGCGGTTTCAGAAGGTGAAAACGGCGAAGGCGGCGTCGATGAGGCGGCGCTTGCCGACGAATGGGCTGCCGCGCTTGCCGAACAGGAAGGCGGTGCATCTGCCGAAGAAAGCCCTTATGCCGCGAAACCCGCAAAAGAGCTCTTCCCCGATTTCGGCGGCCCGAACCAGAAAGTCGAAAACCTTTCCGATTTTCAGATGATCATGGACATCCCGGTCCAGATCACCGTCGAACTGGGCCGCACCAAAATGCCGATTCGCAACCTCCTGCAGTTGGCGCACGGCTCGGTGATCGAGCTCGACGGCCTGGCGGGTGAGCCGATGGACGTGCTCGTCAATGGCACGTTGATCGCGCAGGGTGAAGTCGTAGTCGTCAACGAAAAATTCGGGATTCGCCTCACCGATATCATCACCCCCGCGGAGCGGATGCGTAAGCTCCGCGGCGGATAATCGTGATTGCTCCGTTGCGCCGATTGCCGGCCGCGCAGCGTTGAACGCAAACGCGTACCCGCGGCCGGTTTGGCGTTATCCCACCAACAGCCGGTTGACGCGCTTGACGAAGCCGGCGGGATCTTCGAGCGCGCCGCCTTCGGCCAAGAGCGCCTCTTCATAGAGCAGTTGTGCCCATTCGGCGAACGCATCCCCTTCGCTGCTGGCTGCCCGCGCAAAAAGGGGATGGTCGACATTGACTTCGAGCACCGGTTCGACCGCGGGCGCTTTCTGCCCGGCCGCTTCCAGGATGCGCTTCAAGTGAAGCGTCATACCCCCTTCCTCGACCACCAGGCACGCAGGAGATTCGGTCAGCCGTGCCGAAGGGCGCACCGCCTTCACTTTGCCTTTGAGTGCCTCCTCCAGCCGCTTGAGCGTCGCGTCGTGCGTCTTCGCAGCGCTCTCCACCGCGGTTTTTTCCGCGTCATCGAGCGCTTCGATTTCGTCCGCGCCCCGCGTGACGCTCACCAAGGGCTTGCCTTGGTATTCGGTGAGGTAACCCGTCCACCACTCGTCGATCCGGTCGGTAAGGAGCAGCACCTCGATCCCTTTCTTCTTGAAGAGCTCAAGGTGGGGGCTATGACGCGCCGCCGCGAGCGAATCGGCGGTGAGGTAGTAGATCTTCGTCTGCCCCTCCTTCATCCGCGCCAGATAATCGTCGAGAGAGACGGTCGGCTCGTCCCCTTCACTTGCCGTGGAGACGAACCGCAACAGCGCGGCGATTTTCTCGCGGTTGGCGTGGTCCTCACCAATCCCTTCTTTGAGGACACGTCCGAACGTTTTCCAGAAGGTGGCATATTTCTCCGGTTCGTTCTTCGCCAGCTGCTCCAGCAAGCCCAACACCCGCTTGGTGATCCCGCCACGAATCGCGTCGAGCGCTTTGGCCTCTTGCAGCATTTCCCGCGACACGTTGAGCGGCAGATCCGCAGCATCGACCACCCCGCGCACGAAGCGCAAATAGTGCGGCAAGAGCCGCTCCGCGTCCTCCATGATGAACACGCGCTTGACGTAGAGCTTCACGCCATGACTCGGTTTCGGGTCCCAGAGATCGAACGGCGCGTGCTTCGGCAGGTACAGTAGGAGCGTATATTCGTGTTTCCCCTCCACTTTGGCATGGAGCCACGCGAGCGGCTCGTCGAAGTCGTGTGCCACGTGGCGGTAGAAGTTACGATACTCTTCGTCGGTGATCTCACTCTTTGCGCGTGCCCAGAGCGCCGTTCCCTGGTTCACCTGCTCCCATTCGCCGGTTCGACGGTATTCGCCCTTCTCCTTGTCCCACTCCTCTTTCGGCATCAAGATCGGCCAGAGGATGTGCTCCGAATACTTGTGGATGAGCTCAGTGAGCCGCCAGCGGGAAAGGAAATCACGCGCCTCCTCCTTCAGATGGAGGATCACTTCGGTACCGCGCTCGGCACGCGTCAGCGACGCCACCGAGTACGCCGACGCCTCATCGCCGCTCAGCGTACAGCGCCACTCGACGCCGCTTTCTGGCGGCAAGCCCGCTTTACGGGTGCGCACCGTAACCGAATCGGCAACGATGAACGCAGAATAGAACCCAACGCCAAACTGCCCGATCAGCAGCGAATCTTTCTGCGCATCCCCCGAGAGATTGCGGAAAAACGCTTTCGTCCCGGAGCGGGCGATCGTCCCCAGGTTTTCGATCACCTCGGTTTCGCTCATCCCGATCCCGTTGTCGCGCACGGTGATCGTTCCTGCGGCTTTGTCATAATCGACCCAAATCTTGAGCTCGCCCGAACCTTCGTAGAGCTCTGGGTTCGTTGCCGCTTCGAACCGCAGTTTGTCATTCGCGTCCGAGGCGTTCGAAATCAGCTCGCGCAAAAAGATTTCGGGATTCGAATAGAGCGAATGGACCACCAGGTGCAGCAGTTCCTGCACCTCGGCCTGAAACGGGAGCGTTTTACCCGCGGGTTGCGCCTGACTCGTCACCGTTTCGTTCGCGTTCATCACCAAACACTCCTTGTTCGACTCATTCATACCCGATACTGCACATCGACGATCTCGAGCACCCGCACCCCACCGGGAACGGGAACCCGAACCTCGTCACCCACTTCGCGCTTCAAAAGCGCTTTGGCAAGCGGAGAAATCCAGCTGATCTTCCCTTCACTCGGGTTGGCTTCGTCCACACCAACGATCTGCCAGGTCTCTTCCGTCTCGGTTTGGACGTCATAAACCGTCACCGTCGCGCCGAAATAGACGCGGTCGGTGGCTTCCCGCGCCGCCGGATCGACCACTTCGGCGCTTTCCAACCGTTTCGTGAGATAGCGTATGCGGCGATCGATCTCACGCAAGCGCCGTTTGCCGTAAATGTAATCGCCATTTTCGGAGCGGTCGCCGTTGCCTGCGGCCCACGCGATCACCTCCACGAGGCGCGGTCGCTCGACTTTCACCAGATGCTCGAACTCATCGCGCAACGCCCGATAACCTGCCGGTGTCATATAGTTCTTGAAACCGGCCACTGCGGCCACCTCCGGCAGTTCGAGATCCTCCGCTTCGTCCGACTCTTTGACGAACGCTTTGCTCATCGGTGTTACTCCGGCCAGGAAAGGGTCAAAACCACCGGCTGATGGTCACTTGCAGTAGTCTCCGTGCATACCTCAACCGCTACCACCTGTGCCACCAAATCGGGCGTCACCCACGCGTAATCGCAACAGTACGGGTGGTCCGGCCACGGTGCGCCGTGCAAACCCACCGTATGCGCATGGGGCTTGCCGGGGTGCGCGACCGACCACGCGTCGACCCAGCGGTTTCCAGCTGCCAACGCGCGATATTCTGGGGATTGTGGCGAAAAATTCAAGTCCCCGACGAGTACGGCGGGCGGCACAATCCCCTTTCGGCTCCCTCCTGCCTGAGCGTCGCCGGTCTGCGCCTCCCCGCTGGGCACCGATTCCACGACCATACGTTTCAGGGCTTCGACTTGTGCCATCCGCTGTCGCGCACAGTAATATTCGAGGTGGGTTCCCACCACCGTGAGCATCCGCCCCGCGATCGCGACTTCCGCGACCACCGCGGTACGCGGCAACCATTTTGCTGTGGTGGCCGGAGGCGCCGGGAGCGCAACCGACCGCCATGCCCGAATCGTATGGCGGCTTCCCAGCCAATTGCCGAAGCGTTTGCGCCGCCCGTCGCTGCGTGCGGTGTCGATCCCCGGAGCGTAACACGCTACGTATTCTGGGAGGTCGGCAGCCAGAATCGCCACCTGGTCGGCATCGTCGTTGTCGGGTAACTCCGGGTAGTGCTGTGCCACCTCCTGCAGGACGACGATATCGGGCGCAATGCGGCGTATTTCCGCAATGATCCGATGCCAATCGACCCGACAATCGGCACCCCGACCCCATTGTACGTTCCAACTCATTATCGTGACAGGTTTTTTCGTCTTCACACGCGATTCCATATATAGCGCTTATATTACAGCCAAATCACTATCCCTAGCGTTTTTGAGTTGACAGTCTCGCGCTTCGACGCTAGACTGGTTCACTGTCCGAACATATCCGATTGTCCTTGGAGTAAGCCACCATGTCTACCCGCACCACGAAGCAACCCACCGTTGCCAATCTTCCCCCGCAAGAGATTTCGCTGGAAGTTCTGTTGGAAAAATATGCGAAAGACGGCGAACGGTCGATCGAAGACGTCCGCCGTCGGGTGGCGCGGGCGCTGGCGAGCGTCGAAAAAGAGAAGACCCGTAAGCAATGGGAAGCGCGCTTCCTCTGGGCCCAAGAAAACGGCTTCATCCCGGCTGGCCGCATCAACAGCGCCGCGGGTACGAAACTACAAGCCACGCTCATCAACTGCTTCGTGCAACCGGTGGGCGATTCGGTCACCGAAGTCGAAGACGGCTACCCTGGAATTTACACCGCGCTCGCCCAAGCCGCAGAGACGATGCGCCGAGGCGGCGGCGTCGGGTACGATTTTTCCCGCATCCGCCCACGGGGCGCGCGTGTCAAAGGAACGCAATCGAACGCTTCTGGCCCCGTCTCGTACATGCGCGTCTTCGACCGCTCGTGTGAAACGGTGGAATCGGCAGGCGCCCGGCGCGGCGCGCAGATGGGGGTGCTGCGCTGTGACCACCCCGACATCGAAGAGTTCATCCACGCCAAAGACCACGGCGACCTCACCAATTTCAACATCTCCGTGGGCGTGACCGACGACTTCATGCGTGCCGTCGTCGAAGACCGCGAAGTGGAGCTCGTCCATAAGGCGGAGCCCGGTGAGGAGTACCTTGCCCAGGGCGCGTACCAACGAGAAGATGGGCTGTGGGTCTATCGCAAAGTGCGCGCGCGTGACCTGTGGGATCAGATCATGCGCTCCACCTACGACCACGCTGAACCGGGGGTGCTCTTCATCGACCGGATGAACGCCGACAACAACCTCTACTACTGTGAGCGGATCGAAGCGACCAACCCCTGTGTCACCGCAGATACCTGGGTCATGACGACGGAGGGCCCCCGACAAGTCGGCGAACTGATCGGCACTCCGTTCTATGCCGTTGTCGATGGCAAACCCTACCCCACCGAATCGGCTGGTTTCTTTGCCACCGGCACCAAACCGGTGTTGCGCCTCCAGACCAAGGAGGGCTTTTTTCTGAAACTCACCGCCGATCACCCCGTACGCAAAGTAACCAAGCGCACGCGCCATACCCTTTACAGCGAATGGGTCCCAGCCGGAACTTTGCAAGCCGGCGACGAAATCGTGCTGCACAACCATCGCGCGCTGGAGGGCTGGGACGGAGAAGGCACGAACGAAGAAGGATATTTGCTCGGTTTGCTGATCGGGGATGGTCACCTGAACACGGAAAAAGCGATCCTTTCGGTTTGGGCCCCAGAATTCAAAGTCGTCGGTGGCGAATCGATTCGGTCTTACCCTAGCGCCCAGGGCATCATGGACGCGGTGACGGAAGCGATCGCCGCACTTCCTCATCGACGGGATTTTGGCGGTTGGCAACGCCCCATCCAGGGAAGGGGTGAGCGCCGTTTGGCCTCGACGGCATTGCGGGATCTTGCCTTTTCCTATGGCCTCACGCCAAACCGCAAAACCGTGACACCGAAGATGGAAAAGGCTTCTTCGGCTTTTGTCTGCGGATTCCTGCGGGGACTTTTCGATGCCGATGGTTCCGTTCAAGGAAACCATGAGAAAGGCATTTCGGTTCGTCTCACCCAGGCGGACGAAACGGTGTTGGAGTCTGTGCAGCGGATGCTCCTTCGCCTTGGCATTCTGAGCGTCATCTACCGCCACCGTCGCCCTGAGGGGGAAACGCTGCTTCCCGACGGACGGGGTGGACGGCAGCCCTATTCGCAGCGGGCGGTGCATGAGCTGGTCATCAGCGGCGACAACTTGCTCCTTTTTGCCGAAAAAATTGGTTTTGCCGACACGAACAAGCAAAAAAAACTCACCCAACTGCTCGCCTCCTACCAAAGGACTCCGAATCGCGAACGATTCGTCGCCACGGTCGAATCGATCACCGATTCGGGTGTCGAACCAGTCTTCGATGTCACAGTCGCCGATGTCCATGCCTTTGACGCCAACGGGCTCTACGTCCATAACTGCGCCGAACAACCCCTTCCCCCTTATGGGTGCTGCGACCTCGGGTCGATCAACCTCACCCTTTTCGTGCGCGATCCCTTCACCGAAAAGGCGCGTTTCGACTTCGCCGCGTTCGAAGAGGTGGTTGGCGTTGCGATTCGCATGCTCGACAACGTCTTGGACGTCACCCACTGGCCATTACCGGAACAGCACCGCGAAGCGATGAGCAAACGCCGCGTTGGGCTCGGATTTACCGGGCTTGGGGACGCGCTCATCATGCTGCGGCTCAAGTACGACAGCGACGCCGCACGGCAGATGGCAGCGAGCATTGCCGAACGGATGCGCGACGCCGCTTATCTCGCAAGCGTGGAGCTTGCGAAAGAGCGCGGGGCGTTTCCGCTCTTCAACCCCGATCTCTACCTCACTGGCGGCAATTTCGCCTCGCGGCTACCCGAAGCGATCAAAGCGGAGATCCGCAAACACGGCATCCGCAACTCACATCTGCTGTCGATTGCCCCCACCGGCACGATTTCGCTTGCGTTTGCCGACAACGCCAGCAACGGGATCGAACCGCCCTTCTCCTACACCTACACGCGGCGCAAACGGCAACCCGACGGCACCTTCAAAGAGTATCCGGTGGAAGACCACGCGTGGCGCCTCTACAAACACCTGGGAGGCGACGTCGATAACCTGCCGGACTACTTCCGCTCCGCGCTTGAGATCTCCGCAAAAGACCACGCCGCAATGGTCGCCGCAGTGGCGCCTTTTATCGACACGTCGATTTCGAAGACGGTGAACGTCCCCGAAGACTACCCGTACGAGGATTTCCAAGACCTCTATCTGGTGGCGTGGCAGTCGGGCCTGAAAGGGTTGGCGACCTATCGCCCCAACTCGGTGCTGGGAGCGGTGCTTTCGGTCGAGCAGAAGAAGCCCGAAACCCAAACCGAAGCCACCGCGAACGCCGAAGCGATCGCGTTTGCTGACGCCAACCGGAGGCTTTCGCTCGCGAAACTTCCCGCGCCCGTGCTCGCGAGCCTGCGCTGGCCGGGCCGTCCCGAACTTCCCGACGGCAACCCAGCGTGGTGCTACATGCTCAACACTCCGGAAGGGGAGTTCGCGCTCTTCGTCGGCCACATCGAGCAAGAACAAGGGGCGTTCCCGTTCGAAGTGTGGGTCAATGGCGCGAACCAGCCGCGCGGTCTGGGCGCAGTTGCGAAAACGCTCTCGATGGACATGCGCGCAAACGACCGCGCCTGGCTCAAGATGAAACTCGACACCCTGGCGACGATCGCGAGCGACAAAAGCTTCGAAATGCGCTTTCCGCCAAACGGCGAACCGCGGCGCTTTCCCAGCGTCGTCGCAGCGTTTGCCGAAGTGATCCGCTACCGCTGTGAGCGTCTGGGCGCGTTTGCCGACCTCGACGCCGGTGAAGGACTTTTCGGCAGCCACACGCCAGTAGTCGATTGCCTCTTTTCGCGCCATGAGCCGCGCACCGGTGCCGACGGGACGCTCTCCTGGACCGTCGACGTACAAAACCCCACCACCGGTGACGACTTCGTGCTCGGCCTCAAAGAGATCACCCTGCCGGCGCCCGACGGCAACGGCACCGTCACCCGCCCCTACGCCGTCTGGCTCGCCGGCAACTATCCGCGCGCGCTCGATGGGCTCACCCGTATTCTGTCACTCGACATGCGGGTGATCGACCCGGCGTGGATCGGGATGAAGCTGCGCAAACTGCTCAACTACCCCGAACCGCTCGGCGACTTCATCGCGTTCGTGCCGGGCGAGCGGCGGCAGACGAACTATCCGAGCACCGTCTCGTATGTTGCACAACTCATCATCCACCGCTATGCGATGCTGGGCATTCTCGACGAGCGTGGCTACCCGGTGCAAGAGATGGGTTTGATGCAACAGCCGCACCGCGACGACGAACCGCAGTTGATGCAGGGCAAACGCTGCCCCGAATGCGGCAACCAGACGATGATCCGCAAAGACGGCTGCGACTTCTGCACCGCGTGCGGCGCGGTGGGGGCGTGCGGCTGAAGCGCACGGTTCAACCCAACGCTTCGCTATCCCGCGGGCGGTCGAAACGACCGCCCGCGAGGCGTTTCACACACCGGCTCGTTTTTTTCAGCGGCTCCAACACCCCGCAGTGGTGGGAGAACGCACCCCAGCTTGATTGAGCGTCAGCGTGCCGCACGAATCACTTGCCTGCGCCCCCTGCGGCACTGCTTGGAGCGTAAAGGTCGTTGCCGTAGGCGTACCCGAGAACGAAAAGGTATAGTACGCCGCCAACTCCTGCCGACACTGGATGTTGGGAAAAGCGACAGCGTCGCCGCTACTCGTTTGGTCATAGCGCAGGTTGGTGGTGTAAAACCGCTCCATCCACTGCGCGAGCTCCACCAAACACCCTTGCGCCGCCGAACGGCGGGTTTTGAGCACGTGGTTGCGGTAACTCGGGTAAGCGATCGCCGCCAGGATCCCGATGATCACCACCACCACCATCACTTCGATGAGGGTGAAGCCGCGTGTTCTCCCGCCCATCATGCTCCCTTTCCCTCACTTTGCCGATGCACACCAGACCTGCTGCCTGCGCCACCTTCATCATGAGGTGAGGATGATTGAGGAGCGGGCGCAGTGCCGAATCCGCTTTTTGGCGCAATCATAACAGGCTCAGACAAACTCGGCGGCCTAGATGGCACCGGAAATGGTGACGTCACAATCCCTTTGGTCGCCCCGGCAGATGAAGGCTGCGGTTTTTTGACCTCATCTGCGCTAGCCCCATGGATCACGGCACACACAAGCCCCACTATTCCCAGCAGTTGTTTCATAGCGACACAGCCCCTTACTCAAGGATGATTTCTCGCCAACCGACACGACCACGCGAAAGACCCGCACCGATGATGGCATCGGATGGTTTAGCCTCTCCGGCCAAGTTTTGTTGGGCTGCCGGAATGATCATCGTACTGCCATCACTGTCACGCACCGTAACAGCTGGAGAAAACGCCTCTCCAACCCCGATCACCAGATCATTTGCCGCTGAATTGCCGCCACTGTCACGGTATGCGCCGAACGGAAAACCACTATCTTCCAAACGGAAGAGATAGAGCTTCGCGGTTCCCGTACCACAAGATGATTGCTGCGTTTCTTCCGTACCTGGAACCAACAATACCCCTTGCGCGACATCGATTACCGAAGCGTCAGTGATACGGGTAGTGGTTGGCAACCAACGCGGACCGTCTCCCGTGAGACCAGGATCGCGGGTAAGGAGCGTTGCTTGCCCATTGGCATCGTAACGGACTGACGGACCACCCGCTTTGGTTTTCCAGAGAATTTTCCAGGAAACAGAGGCAGCATCCCAGCGATAAACCGCAATCTGACGCTCTGTAGTCGCCCAGAGGTAGGAGGTGCCCTGAAAGGTCGTCCCTGTTCCAAGCCAGGTGACAGCGCCATCGAGCGGCCCCCCGTTGGATGCTGTAGTCACTTCTGTCGCCGTGTTCATCTGAGCCGCGTGGTAAAGGAAAATTCTGCCATCGGTCAAGCCAACGGCAACTGCGGCAGGCCAACCAGAAGGCGCAACTTCAGAAAACGCAACATTACTGCTTGCCCGGCCTGGAAGCGTGACTGCACTTTGAGAGCCGTCCGTGAGACGAACCCGTGTCAATTTCCCGTTGCCGGTCGTAGGGTTTGTCACATAAAGAGCATACCCCGTTCCATCGCTATCATTCCAAAGGGTTGGGGCGGCCGCATGGGGACTCGAGGCATTTGCCTGCTGATCCATAACGATCAACTTATCAAGCACAGGGTTTAGACCATTGAGCTTTAACTGCAGCACATAGTGTAGTTCTCCGCTCTTGGCCGTCCCAACCAGATAGCTTGTCCAATTGCCACTTTGTTTCGAATACCCAATAGCAAAACCACCGTCCATAGGTTTCCCCTGCTGAAAGGTGGTGTAATTCTTGAGCTCCCCTAACAAGGGACGCGGGATCCAACCCCATTGCAAAGCGCCACTCCGTGCGTCAACCGCATAAAGAAAGCCATCGTCACTTGAAAACAAGACCAAAGGATTCCAGTTGCTGTTGGTCTGGACATATGCGCGAAAACTCGGATCAGCAGCCAATATATTGGAGCGCGGATGGTCAAAATAAATCGGTTTCATTGCTCGCGTGGAAATCGTCCCAAGGAGGCTGCCATTTTTTCGCCCAGCAAGATAACGACCCCCATTGTAGCTGGGATCTAGGGTGTAGCTACGAATATCGGTAGCACTGGGGGTAGTAGCACTGCTTGTTTGGAGGTCGCTATCGGCAACACAATTGGTATCGGAAAAGTGGCAGATCGCGCCATCACTCTTGTTCGATAGAAGCTTCTGAGCGCGCAATGCAACTGTCATCTCGTTCGCCGCATCCCAGGCCAAATTTCCCATTTGCCCGTTTGTCGCCAAATGATAGGCATAAAGATGCCCTTCCCTGCTACCGGAAGCAAAGTCGCTTGCAGGAACATAGACCAAATCCCAAGCAGTTCCCGTAACCGAGGGGACGACCGCAGCACCCGCAGCGATAACGGTACCTTGAAGACTTGTAAAAACGGTCGTAAGCGCATTGGTCAAATCTTGTGCATTACGAACACGAAACGCCTGACCGGTTCCCCCTGCAGCAGCGATCGCGTCGGCCTGCTGAATATTTCCGGCATTGCTACTAATAATCACCACAAATACCTTAACACCAAGTTCCTCATAGAGTTTTTTTGCAGCCAAAGCAGGGTCAACAAAGACTTTTTTGCCGTTGACATAAGTGTAGCGGCCGTCCTCTTTACCATCGACAATCAAGACGATGTTATTGCTGCGACACGTATCGTACGGGTCTTTCTGTTTATAAGCTTTAAAGTAAGCAGCCGCCTGCATCAAAGAGTCGAAAATGGGGCTTTGGGTATCCATGTAGCTTCCGGGCAAAGTGCTTGCAGAAATCGAGCGCTTGTCCCCTGATGGAGTCTGGATAGTCTGCTGAGAAGGATCATATTCCAATCCAGAAGGATCCATCTGCAGATAGCTTGGATTGACCCACTCTTTGAGCGTGGCGCGCTGATCGACATAACCGGCGTTCGGATCCGGAAGATCAAGAAAAACGCCCATATGATTAACACTGGATTTGTTCCAGCTCCCCATTTTTTGGGCGGCGTCAGAGGCTACCCCGGCCGGATAGTTAGCTGTAAAAGTGTTCGTAGTAGGATCATAGCTCGCCTTACCCGACCAACCAGTAAATGTGCCAATCGGTTGGTTGAGTAGTTGCGAATCACTTCCCTCAAACACATCGGGAATATATGTAAAATAAGCAACTTTGCCATCAGAAAGACGGTTCGTAATGCGGGTTTGGGATTGTCGGATTTCACGATTCTTATCGTCATAGCACTTGGTTATCCACGAATCACTTGGAATATTACCGTTGTCATCAAATCTCCGGTGACTCAAGCGAATAAAACCAAGTGTTTCCATATTCGACCGGCTAGCAAATATCTCCCGAAAATCCTTGTCCGCTACCCACGTTGACTGGAAAAAGTTTCCCTGGGAGTTGTAAAAGGTATTGCATAATTCATGTCTTGGAGGATCCTCAGGTTTATTTGGGTAGAGCCGTCCCGGGTCAATTCCGCCCGAACCAAATGAGCATCGCCATGTGCCACCCCATTGATCCTGGCAGTAAGAAGCCAAGTCATTTCCTTGATATTCGTGGTTACTGCGTTGTCCGCAGGTCGACTCCGTGCAAGTAACGCCCCGCTGCCCATTGGGAAAACTACGATATTGAATTGCGGTTGGCAAACCTTTACCATTAGCAACCGAAGTAAAGGGCTGAATCAAATCATTTTCCCAACGATTTTGACCAGAATCAGCCGATTTGCCAAACAGCACAGAACCACGATTGTAATCGCTCCAAACACGCCACCATTCAACATTACGGAAGTTTTTCGGATCTT
>Ga0116142_10004810_pt1 | contig 12580 bp, 12 predicted proteins | sample AD_UKC033_MetaG_FD_89785 | JGI IMG/M metagenome (GOLD analysis project Ga0116142, IMG submission 89785) | Active sludge microbial communities of municipal wastewater-treating anaerobic digesters from USA - AD_UKC033_MetaG | ecosystem: Engineered > Bioreactor > Anaerobic > Digestate | place: USA... | reverse complement strand
TGCGCCCGTGGGTTAGCTGTCTCTACTGGCTTACTGGGGTTCGCTGCGCCTGGCCACTGCCGCCAGGGCGAACGCAAGCGCCCCCCCGAGGGCCATCAACGCTCCCAGCTTGAGCAGCCGTGATGCAACCACCAGGGCCACCACTCCGAACGCCGCGCTGAGCCCGGCATAGGCCAGCACTACCTGGCGCTGGGAGAACCCCAGGTCCACCAACCTGAAATGCAGGTGTCTCCGGTCTCCGTGAACAAAGGTGCCAGCCCGGCGGGTGCGCAACAGGATCAACCAGCCGACGTCCACGATGGGCACCAGCAACAGCAGCAGCATGGTGGCCAGGCGGGGACCGCCGGCAACAGAAACCGTGGCCAGCGCATAGCCCAGGAAGAACGAGCCCGTGCTCCCCATAAACACGCGCGCCGGATACCAGTTGTAGGGCAGGAATCCCAGCGTTGCGCCGAGAAGCGCCAGCGGCAGCAAGGACACGCTGTACTGGCCAGCCCGATACATATGCACGAATAGTACCAGAGCAACGACACTGGTCACACAGGTAGCCAGACCGTCCAGCCCGTCCAGAAAGTTGACCGTGTTGATCATTCCCATGACCCACAGGACGGTCAGCGGCACGGTCAGAGCATAGGGCAGCACAATCAGCCGGTCGGTGAAAGGGTCTCGCACCCGCTCGATGAACAAGAGCCCGGCTACGGCGATCAACCCGGCGGCCACCTGCGCCAGGAGCTGGGGGCGAGGCTTGAGCTCGCGGCGGTCATCCCAGAAGCCAACCGCGAACACGAACGTGCTTCCGATCAGGATTCCCGCCAGACGCCGCACTTCGTTGGGATCAATTCCCTCCGGTGAGGGAAGCCGGGGCCCAAGGAACGCCGCCAGCCCTGCGGCAACGAGGAAGGGTGCGAACAGGGCCCAGCCGCCGGTTCGCGGCACTGCGCCGCTGTGTTGACGGCGGCCGCCGGGCAAGTCGACCAGGCCCCACTTCTGCCCCAGTCTGGCAGCCAGCGGGGTCGTCAAGAGCGCCAGCAGAAATGCGACCAGGAATACGGCAAGGTAGGGCATAGCTTGGCGCGGGCCGGCCCGAGTTCCGGCTCAACCAGTACCGAACTGGCGATCCCCCGCGTCACCCAGCCCGGGAACAATATAGCCCTGCGGAGGGTCTTTCTCGTTCACGGGCGCGGGAGTGAGGTGATCGTCCAGAACCGCCAGATGGATATCCACATCGGGGTGGGCAGTGCGGAGGCGTTCGACACCCTCGGGGGCGCCAATGATGCCCACATACTTGATGCGTTTGGCACCCCACTTCTTCAGCACATCGACCGCCGCCACAGCCGAGCCGCCCGTGGCCAGCATGGGGTCCAGAATCAGGCAGACCTGCACCGTCGGGTGCACCGGCAGCTTGTTGTAATACTGCACCGGCTGCAGACTTTTGTGATCGCGATAGAGCCCAATATGCCAGACCTCCGCGGCAGGCATCAGCTCCCAGATTCCCTCGACCATACCCAGTCCGGCGCGCAGGATGGGTACCAGACCGATCTTGTCAGTCAGTTCATAGCCGATGGTGCTGGCCAGTGGAGTCTGCACTAGACATTCCTCCAGGCCCAGATCCGCCGTGGCTTCATAGGCCAGCAGCATCGCCACTTCGCGAATCAGTTCGCGGAACTTTTTCGGCTCTGTGTCTTTGCTGCGCAGCAAGGTGACTTTGTGCCGTATCAGCGGGTGGTTCGATACGACCAACCTGCTCATCTAGTGCCTCCATCCACTGGCGAAATAAGACCCTAGGCACCTCGCGATACCTAGGGTCTGTTCGTACTAGGCTGCCTCACATTTCTTTACCAGGGCCGCCCACTCCTCATCGACGCGCGCCTGGATCTCATCGATCACATGCCTGAACTGCGGTTGGAACAGGTGGCTGAACCGACCCTGCGTCTTGAGCCACTCCTCGACCGGCTTCTTTTCCTTCGGCTTGAAATTCAGCTTCCAGACACCGTTGTCCACCTCGTATAGAGGCCAGTAGCAGGTTTCGACAGCCAGGCGCATGACGTCGATGGTGGTGTCGGTAGCGTGGCGCCAGCCCCTGTTGCAGCTGGCGAGAACGTTCAAGAACGACGGCCCGTTGGCCGCCGCCGCCTTGCGTGCCTTTTCCATCAAGTCGCGCCAGTTGCTGGGCGATGCCTGAGCCACGTAGGGGATATGGTGGGCAGCAATGATCTCGGTGAGCGGCTTTCTCCACTGCACCTTCCCGGGGATGACGCTGCCCGATGGCGAGGTAGTGGTATGTGCCCCCGTAGGCGTGGCCGAGCTGCGCTGGATACCTGTATTCATGTATGCCTCGTTGTTGAGGCATACGTAGATGAAGCGATGACCACGCTCCAGAGCACCAGACAGCCATTGCAGGCCGATGTCATAGGTTGCCCCGTCGCCGCCGATGGCCACAAAGCGCAGATTGCGTTCCGGGATCTTGCCCTGGCGAACAAGCGAGCGGTACATCGACTCTACGCCGCTGATGGTCGTGGAAACGTTCTCAAAGGCATTGTGAATCCACGGCACGTTCCAGGCCGTGGTCGGGTACATCGAAGTGGCGATTTCGGTGCAGCCGGTCGCGGCACCTACCACGACTGGTTCTTCAATCGCGTTGAGGATCTGGCGAATCACGATGGGTTCGGCGCAGCCAGCGCAAAAGCGGTGACCGGGACCCAGTCTCTCTGGCTTGGCAGTCTGTTCTTTAAGATTGATCGCCATACTCCTACTCCCTCAATCCGAGATAGCTCACGAGCGACGCGACCTTACCCGTGTCAGCGAGTTGCTGCAGTTCCTGGACCACCCGCTCGACGTCAGCGGGAAGTACGTCGCGTCCACCCAGTCCGTAGATATAGTTCACTGCTTTTGTCCTGACGCCGGCAGCGTAGAGCGCCGCGCAGAGCTCGAGAAACACCGGGCCCGCGCCCTGCATCGAGCCAAAGCTGATCGACCGATCCAGCACGGCCACAGCCTTGAGGCCTTGCAGCGCCGCCGCCAGCTCGTCTGCCGGGAACGGCCGGAAAACACGCAGCTTTAGCAGGCCGACCTTGACGCCCTTCTTGCGGAACTCCTTGATCACGGTGCGGCACGTGCCGGCGGTCGAGCTGAGAACCACGATGGCCATTTCGGCATCATCCATACCATAGGCCTCGAAGGCGCCGTACTTGCGACCAAAGGTGCGCCCAAACTCATCGCCGACGTCCACGATGACCTTCATCGCCTTGCTCAGCGCGTCGGTCTGCTGCCGCTTGTGTTCAAAGTAGTAATCGTAGAGATCCCAGGCCCCGAACGTCTTCGGATGGTCGATGTCCAGCAGGCTGTGCTGCGGAGTGTAGCTGCCGACAAAGTGCTTGACACTGGCGTCGTCGGCTACTTCTACCAGCTCTACCGCGTGGCCAGTGATGAATCCGTCTTGCATCACCATCACCGGTAGCAAAAGATCCGGGTGCTCAGCGATCCTCACCGCTTGAATTGTATTGTCATAGGCTTCCTGGCCGGTCTCAGAAAAGAGGTGAATCCATCCTGCATCACGAGCACCCATCGAATCCGAGTGATCGCAGTGGATGTTCAGCGGAGCTGACAGGGCGCGGTTCACGCACGACATGACGATGGGGAATCGCATGGAGGCCGCGATGTAGAGCTCCTCCCACATCAATGCCAGTCCATTGGCTGCAGTGGCAGTCATTACTCGCCCGCCTGCTGCGGCCGCGCCGATACAGGCACTCATCGCCGCGTGCTCGCTTTCGACGGCGATGAACTCGGTGTCTACTTCGCCATCAGCAACATACTGAGAGTAGGTCTGCACAATGGCCGTCTGAGGGGTGATCGGATAGGCAGCTACGACATCGGGATTGATCTGGCGCATCGCCTCCGCCGAGGCGTGTGCCCCCTCCAGGGCCCGTTTGGTCGAAACAACCATGTTGCTGTTCCTCCTATCCATCACTTCTTCTCATCGGTCATTTGAATGACCTTGCCGGGCTTGCCCGTTACCTCGTGCGCCTCGACCTTGACCGGGCAGACGCTGGCGCAGATTCCACAGCCCTTGCAGTGAAAGTAGTCGAATTCCTGCCAGCGCCCGTCCTTGACGATGATGCACGAGTCAGGGCAAAAGACCCAGCACATCATGCAGTGAGTGCACTTGCCGGCGTCGTGCACCGGGCGCTGCACGCGCCAGGTCCCGGTCTCGTATTCCGCAGCCGAACCGGGCTCCAGCACCATTCCGGCGATATTGGCTTCTTTCCACGTGGCATTCGCTTTGGCCATTTGTCACTACCCTTCTTGAACTTCTTCGTACGCCCGTCGCAGCGCCGTCACGTTGCTCTGCACAACTTCGGAGCGGAGCTTGGCGCCCAGCTTTTCCTCTATCAGGCGGAGTGTGTTCTCCACCTTAACCAGCCCTGCCGCACGGATGACCGCACCGAGCATCAAGGTGGCTGGGATATCCCGCCTGATTGTCTCCAGGGCAATACGCGTCGCGTCAACCGCAAAGACCCTGACCTTCTTGCCAACCAGATGCAGCCGCTGCCGGACCTGCGCCGGGCTCTCGGGAGTGTTCACCACCAGAACGCCATCGGCCGCGAGCCCTTCCGTGACATCAATCACGCCGAGCAAATTGGGATTCACCACCACCACGACCTCAGGGTTGAGGATCTGGTAGTGGATCTCAATCGGCTCGTCACTAATGCGAGTGTAGGCCTTGATCGGTGCGCCCATGCGCTCCGGGCCATACTCGGGAAACGCCTGGAAGTACTTGCCCTCCTTCAGGGCCGCTTCCGCCAGTAGCTCGCTGGCTGTAACGATGCCTTGCCCGGCACGCCCGTGCCAGCGGATTTCGGTCATCTTGGCCAATTGCCTCCTCCTTTGGGGGCCTAACCCCCGCTCACAATAAACGAGTGACATTGCTGATGTCACTCGTTAGCGTTCATTCCTCTTCCCGCATAGCCAAGGCGGTTGGCACCCTGCGGCGCTGCGAACGCTCCAGTTTCTCCTGACAGCGGACACAGGTCGTTGTCGATGGAACTGCCTCCAGCCTTGCCGGGTCAATCGGCAGGTGGCACACTTCGCAGATGCCGTATTCGCCCTTCACCGCCAGCTGGAGGGCGTGCTCGATGGCGCTCAGCCTCTTCTCCAAGGTACCGATGATGGAAAGCGTCTTCTCGCGCTCATAGAGATCTGAGGCGGCGTCAACCGAGTCCTCACCGCCATCAATCACGCGTTCGACTTCATCTTCAAGGTACGTCTTGAGGCGCTTGAGCTCGGTCTGAAGGTGCTCGCGCTGGGCCCTAAGCTCTTTGACTTTGCCCGCGTTCATCATTGATCGCCTGCACCACCTAGAACTTGATCAGGGAGAAGACATCATAACCGCGCAGCTTCTCCATTCCTTTGAGGAAAGTTATGTCCACAAGAAACACGATCCCGACGACTTTGCCGCCCAGCTTCTCGATCAGCTCGGCAGCCGCCTTGGCCGACCCACCGGTCGCCAGCACGTCGTCAACCAGCAGGACGCGCTGCCCCGGCCGGATAGCATCCTTGTGAATCTCCAGGGTGTTGGTACCGTACTCGAGGGTATAGCTCGCGCTGATCTTGTCCGCAGGTAGTTTGCCCGGCTTGCGAATGGGAATGAATCCCGCCGCCAGTTCGTAGGCCATCGGCGCGCCAAAGATAAAGCCCCTCGACTCGATTGCCGCCACCAGGTCAATGTCCTGGTCAATGTAGCGATCCACTAGCGCATCGATGGCTTCCTGAAAGGCATCAGGGTCCTTGATCATCGTGGTGATGTCTTTGAAGAGCACACCCTTCACCGGAAAATCGGGGACATCGCGGATCAGCTTGGCCAGATTCATTTATCGCCTCCTGCACGGACGTATCGCCCGCGGAATCGGGCCGATTCTATCCCAAAAAAAGCCAAATGACAAACCGTCCTGCCCGGTAACTCGCCGGCGTTGCGCGCCGTTGCGCGGCGTCATTTTCTGTGCTATACTAACTTCCGTTGCTGATCGCACACAGTGAGGAGGTTGGCAATGAACAGGCGTCGAACGGGTGTTGTCGCTCTAGCAGCAGTATGTATAGTTCTCCTGGCAGTACTGCCGGGCCGAGCTCAGCAGGCCCGGTCGCTGGGCGCAGTTCTCTTGAACGGTGATTTTGAGGGCCCCTTCTACATCTATGGTTCGGGCCAGGTAGCGCAATCGTGGGTGCCCTACGACTTGAACCCGACCTCCAGCCCCCAGTTCCTTCGCTCGACGCTGCACAAGCACCAGGGCGTCGCCAGCCAGCAAATCTGGGGTGACAATTCACCCTGGTATGCCGGCATACTGCAGACCACCGCGCTAACCTCCGCGGGCTCGGCCAGCATCCAGGCAGGCAAGAAATACACCGTCCACGTGTGGGTCTATAGTATCTATGGTGGCATCGGTAGCGCAGTGCAGAACGACAAGATCCGCAAGCGCATCGGTGTTCATCCTGCCGGTGGAGCCAATCCCAAGTCAACCGACATTGTCTGGGCGCCGTGGCACGGACAGGATAAGGAGTGGGTACAGATCAACGCCCTGGTCGAAGCCAAAAGCGACCGGCTGACGATCTTTGTCGAGGGCGAGAACGTCAAATCCGGCGGCCAGGATCAGCTCTACATTGACGATATCTGGATCGAAGAGGAAGGAGCCGCTCCGCCCACCGCGACGCCCACTGCCACCCGCCTCCCAACCGCTACTCCCATGCCGACGGCGACCCCTGCTATTGCTGTGGTACAGACGGTGCCAGTCGGGCGGCAGCCTCAGGGTGTAGCAGTGCTGTACGGACTGAACCGCTTCTTTGTCGCCAACAGCGGCGAGGATACCATCACCAGCCTGGATGGCTTTCTGAACTGGCGCAAGACCCAACTGCCGTCGGGAGGGGATCGGCCGACCAGCCTTGCTGCTGACCCGGATCAGTGCCGCCTCTACGTGGTCAACACTGCCAGCAACAGCATGAGCGTCTTTAACTCGTGTTCTAACCGGCATATTGACGAGGTTGCCCTGCCAGAAGGCGCGGCACCTGGCGCAGTAGCGGTGTTGACCAGCACGAACACCATCTATGTCGCCAATACGGCTCTCAACTCGGTCACGCTCATCAACGGCGACACCCTCGCTGCGATCAAGACGATGCAGGTTGGCCCGGTGCCCGGTCAAATCGCGGTCAACCCGCGCACCAATCGCGTCTACCTCACCTTCCGTGGCTATCCTGCCGACAACGCTGGGGGCATCGCCATCATCGACGGCGTTACCCAGACGGTGGTCAAGACGATCAACCTTTCCTACAACGACCAGGTTCCGGCGCCGGCGCCCTATGGTGTGGCCGTGAATTCGGTTACCGACCGCATCTATGTGGCCACCACCAGTGGCAAGCTGGTTGTTCTCGATGGCAGCACCGACTCGGTCATCGCCACGCTTTCGCCGCCTGTCGTCAGCGGCCTGGATGCAGTAGCGGTCAATCCCCGCACCAACAACGTCTTTGTCTGCAGCGCCACGGGAAACGTGGTCTACGTCTATGACGCTGATGAAGGCCGTTGGGCGCTCACCCTCGGGGTGGGCGCGGGGCTCTTCCGGGGCATCGCCGTGAATCCGCTCACCAACCAGGTGGTCGTGTCCAACACCGGCGAGGACTCGGTGAGCATCATCCGCGACTTTGGCGAGTACCAGCCATTCCGCGCGTGGCTTCCCGACATCCGCAGGTAAGAACCTGACGATCGCTGGGCGGGGACGGCATGACAGCGAATGACGAGAAGGAGCAGCTTGAAAAGCTGAGGGCGGCGATCCGGCACCACGCTTACCTGTACTATGTGCAGGACGCTCCCGAGATCAGCGATGCCGAATACGATGCACTGTTTGAACGCCTGCAGAAGCTAGAGGCGCAACACCCGCAATGGGTTACGCCGGACTCGCCGACCCAGCGGGTCGGTGGGGAGCCTCAGGCACAGTTCGTCAAAGTGCGGCACCCGTCACCTGTCCTCAGCCTCGCCAGCGCTGTCAGCGAGGCTGAGGTGCGCGCCTGGTACGACCGAATAGCCAGGCTTCTGCCCTCGTCCTACCGTCCCCAGTTCGTGGTCGAACCCAAAATCGATGGCCTGACGGTGGTCCTACATTATGAGGATGGCGTCTTTGCGCTCGGCGCCACCAGAGGCGACGGGGATGTGGGAGAGGACATCACTGCCAACCTGCGCACCGTACCCTCTGTTCCTTTGCGCATCCCCCTCCCCTCCGACGGCCACGCTGCGCCTTCAAGGCTGGTCGTGCGCGGCGAGGCCTATATGAGGATCTCGGACCTGAAGGAGCTCAACCGGGCTCAGGTCGAGAAGGGCGAAAAGACCTTCGCCAACCCCCGCAACGCCGCCGCCGGTGGTCTGCGCCAACTGGATCCTGCGGTCACCGCCTCCAGGCGTATTCGGCTGTGGGTCTACTCGATCATCAGCAGCAGCGGCCCTGTTCCCCGCACGCAGTGGGAGGTCTTGCAGTACCTCCGCCAGCTCGGCTTTCCGGTGAACCAGGATGCCGCGCTGCACGATGACCTAGATAGCGCCCTGGCGTACGCCGAACGGTGGATGGCCGGCCGCGATGACCTGCCCTACGAGGCTGACGGCGTGGTGTTCAAGGTCAATGACCTGACCATTCAGGAGGACCTCGGTGTGGTGGGCAAGGACCCTCGTGGCATGCTGGCGTTCAAGTTCGCGCCCCGTCAGGCCACAACCCGGCTCAAGGAACTGGGCATCAACGTCGGGCGAACGGGCACGCTCAACCCCTTTGCCATCCTCGAACCTGTGGAGCTGGGCGGAGTCACCATCGAGCGAGCAACCCTGCACAACTTTGAGGACATTGCCCGCAAGGATATCCGCGTGGGCGACATCGTGGTTGTCAAGCGCGCCGGCGATGTGATCCCTCAGGTGGAGCGGCCTCTCGTGGAGCTGCGCACTGGAGCCGAGACGGTCATCACCTTGCCCAAAGAGTGTCCCGTCTGTCATTCTCCGGCGGTCAAGTCTGAAGGCGAGGTCGCTGTCTACTGCGTGAACCCGGCCTGCCCGGCCCAGGCCGTGCAGCGCATCATCCACTGGGCGGCGGTGATGGGCATTGATGGCTTTGGCGAACGCCTCGCGCAGCTGTTTGTCGACCGGGGACTGCTGCACGACTTGGCCGATTTGTACTTTCTCCGGCCCGAGGACATCCTTGCCCTGCCCGGCTTTGCTGAGAAGAGCACGCAGAACTTGCTCGACTCGATTTCCGCCAGCAAGACCCGCCCTCTGCCTCGTCTCCTGGCGGCACTCGGCATCCGCGGCATCGGTGACGTCGTCGCCGAGGTGTTGTCGCATCATGTGAGCTCCGTCGACGAGCTCGGCCGGGCGACGGCCGAGCAATTGCAGCAAATCCCCGGGGTTGGACCGGTCAACGCTGCCAACATAGTGGACTTTTTCGCCAGCGAGCAGGCACGCCGGATCCTGGCCAAGCTCAAGCGCGGCGGAGTGCGGATGGAGGGTGAGGCGCCAAGGGCTGCTGCGACGGGGCCTCTGTCCGGCAAGGCATTCGTTATCACGGGCACGCTGCCTTCGCTCAGCCGCGAGCAGGCCACGCAACTGGTTACGTCCAATGGCGGGAAAGTGGTCGACACCGTGAGCAAGAAGGTTGATTTCTTGCTCCTGGGTGAGAACCCTGGCAGCAAGCTGGCCAAAGCCGAGGAGCTGGGCATCCCCACTCTGAGCGAGGGGCAGCTCAGGGCGATGCTACAGGCGCCTACAGGCGATGGAACCCGTCAGGGCGGGTCACTCTGATCATGCCGCCGTGTGAGGTCATCGGTCTGGGCTACTGCTCGTGGGATTACCTGGGCATCCTCGACCACATCCCCGACTTTGACGCTCCTACAGAATCAATGTCCGATTTCGCTATCTCTGGCGGCGGCCCGGTCGCGACTGCCCTCAGCGCTCTGGCGCACCTTGGCGTGCGCACGGGGTACATCGGCGCGCTGGGCGGCGACGAACCGGGACGCTCGGCTCTGGCCGCCTTTCAGCAGGAGGGCATTGACACCCAGAGACTACGCGTGCAGCCGGGCGCACGCTCGGCGGTGTGCTTCTCCCTGGTTCAGACCAAGACCGCCAAGCGAGTCATCCTGTGCTACCGGGGAACAACCACTCCTCTGCAGCTCGACAAAAGAGACCGCGACTACATTGCGGCCGCGCCTTTTCTCCACCTGGACGGCCACCATATGGCGGCAGCAATTGAGGCAGCCAGGATCGTGCACGAGGCGGGCGGCACTGTTGTGCTCGACGCCAACCGTCCCCGGCCGGGCCTTGAGGATCTCCTGCCGTGGGTGCATGTGCTGATCACCAACTCGCTGTTTCCGACCGCATACTCGGGCGAGAGCGACCTGGAGACGGCGGTGGGCAGACTGCTAAAGGGCGGGACGCGCCTGGTGGTCACCACACTGGGCGCGCGGGGGTGTTTGTACCGCAGCCGCGATGAGAGCGTGCGCGTGCCGGGCTTTCGAGTCAACGCACTCGACACGACCGGTGCGGGCGATGCCTTTCACGGGGCATTCATCTACGGCCTGATGCGGGGTTGGCCGCCGCACCGAACCGCCACCTTTGCCAATGCCGTCGCGGCCCTCAACTGCCTGGCCCTGGGCGGAAGAGCCGGGCTGCCGACTCTTGGCGAGACCGAAGCGTTCCTGCGTTCCGAGGGGCGCGCGGAGGACTAGTTCGCCTCGACCTCGTACTTGGGGAAGAGCACCGCTCCCGGCTTGACGACTGTGCCTGCGGGGTAGGCCCCGATCCGCATCTGTTCTGCCCACCCGCCCTCGATGCGGGCTGACAAGCCGATCTGTGCCAGCAGCTCGGGACCTTTGCGCGGCATCACCGGAGCGAAGGCATAACCGAGCAGGCGCAGAACATCGATCAGGTTGTACAAGACCGTAGCCATCCGTCGGCCGGCATGCTCGTCGCCGCTCTTGCGCGCCTTGGCCAACTCCCACGGTGCGGTCGCCTGCACGTACTTGTTGGCCTCGACCACGAGACTGCCAGGCAGGATGAGAACATCCTGCAGCGCATCCGCTTCCAACGCCCTTTCCAGGTTACCTCGCAGCGCAGCCGCTGGCTCGACAAGCTGGCGGTCAGCATCTGTAGACTCGCCGGACGGAGCGGGAACCCTGCCGTCAAAGTAGCGCACCACCATCTGCACGGTGCGGTTCAGCAGATTGCCCAGGTCGTTGGCCAGGTCCGCGTTGTAGCGGCGAATGAACGCCGCTTCGGTATAGTCCCAGTCCGCTCCGAAGGAACCCTCGCGCAGGAAAAAGTAACGGACAGCGTCCGACCCGAATCGCCTGGCCAGGTCGAAGGGATCGATGACATTGCCGGTAGTCTTGCTCAGTTTCTGGCCATCCTTGGTCAGCCAGCCGTGGGCGAAAACTCGCCTCGGTACGGGCAGCCCGACGGACATCAGCATTGCCGGCCAGTACAGGCAGTGGAAACGGATGATCTCTTTGGCCATCAGGTGCACATCGGCCGGCCAGTAGCGCTTGAAGGTCGCTTCGTCGTCGCCGTAACCGATAGCGGTGATATAGTTGAGCAATGCGTCGACCCACACATAGAGCACTTGCTTTGGGTCGCCTGGCAGGGGCACGCCCCAGTGCACGCGCTCCCGCGAGATGGAAAAGTCCTGCAGACCCTGTTTGAGCACGCCCAGCAGTTCGTTGCGGCGGGTCTCTGGCAGTACAAAGTCGGTTTCGCCAATCAGGTGCATCAGCCGGTCCTGGTAACGTGAGAGGGCAAAAAAGTAGTTCTCCTCTTCCGTCCATTCACAACTGCGCTTGTGGACGGGACACAGGTGCTCTGGCTGCAGCTCCTCTGGCTGGTAAAAGGCTTCACAGCGCGGGCAGTACCAGCCCTTGTACTGACTCCGGTAGACGTCACCTGACGCAAGCAGCGCTGTGGCGAACTTGCTTACGGCCTGGATGTGCCTTTCGTCAGTGGTACGCACAAAATAGTCGTTCGAGATGTCCAATGTCCGCCACGCCCCACGGAATTGCGCCACCACCTCGTCACAGTACTCTTTCGGAGTGACCTTTTTCTCCGCCGCGATGCGCTCGATGTTCTGACCGTGCTCATCCGTTCCCGTGAGGAAGAACACGTCATCGCCCATCAACCGGTGGTAGCGCGCCAGCACGTCGGCAGCGATCGTGGTGTAGGCGTGGCCCATATGGGGCACGTCGTTCACATAGTAGATGGGCGTGGTGATGAAGAACTTGGCCATGATTCCCCCTTGGAATCCTCCAGAACAACGAGACCCCGTCCGCCAGGGACGAGGCCGTCGTTCGTGCTGCCATCTGTGGAGCGTCGGACGGAACTGTGTTGTCCTGTTCCTCGCTCTTGCTGTGCAGGGTCATTCTAGGGACATCCCAACGTTTGTCAAGCTCGCAATTCGGAGAGTGTGGAAAAAGCGGGCGAGAGATGGGAGCACTCTGGCGCCTGTGCCTGGTAGTGCCAAGACTCCGGGCAACTACAGACCTCGATAGGTTCGTAGTACAGGCTTTAGCCTGTCCCCAC
>Ga0116142_10004807_pt1 | contig 12587 bp, 10 predicted proteins | sample AD_UKC033_MetaG_FD_89785 | JGI IMG/M metagenome (GOLD analysis project Ga0116142, IMG submission 89785) | Active sludge microbial communities of municipal wastewater-treating anaerobic digesters from USA - AD_UKC033_MetaG | ecosystem: Engineered > Bioreactor > Anaerobic > Digestate | place: USA... | reverse complement strand
GTTGAATGTCCGAGCGATAGACGCCAAGGAGGTGGGGGTGGGGAACCCCGCTGAAGAAACGTTCTATCACTCGGACACCATATCTATGGGGTAAAAAGGGCCATTTGTCAAGCCTTGGCGGCCATAAAAGGTTAACAGTTGTCCGGCTGGATCAGTAGGGGAAGACATTTTGGTGAGACCTGATTTCCTATTACGAGAATCATGGCCAGACTTGCGTTGGCAGCGGAATGGCCGCAGGCTGAATCGCATGAAGAAGCAACTGGCGTTGGCAGCTAAACGGGTTGGGATAGCATTTTTGCTGGTCGTGGCGGGAGCCGGTGCGGAGGAATCGGCGGTGGCAGGCAGTCCCCTGAGCCCTCCACCCGGAAAGCCATCCCGACAGACCTACCGAGTGCGGTGGCGACCTGGGGCGCAGATCACGCTGGACGGGCGGGCAGATGAACCGGCGTGGATGCAAGCGGTAGTGAACCGGCGGTTTGCGTTACCCTGGAAACGGGCGAAGGCTCCAAAGACGGAATTCCGTGCGTTGTGCGACGGGATGCATCTCTTTTTTACGTTCCGTGTGCAGGATGCGGACACCGTGGTGCTCGATCATTTGCGGGACGAGTTGGATGTGGTGTTAGAAGACCGCGTCGAGGTGTTTTTAGGGCGGGATGACCAGATGCAGGATTATTACTGCTTCGAAGTGGATGCCCGGGGACGGGTGTATGACTATCGCGGCTCGTATTATCGGCGTTTGGAAGCGAAATGGCAGTGCATGGGGCTGGAAACCCGAGGGGTGCTGTTGCCCGGCGGATATGAGGTGGAGGGGCGTATTCCCCTGGAAAGCCTGGTGGCACTGGGGTTCCCGGCCTTGCGTCCCGGAGTGAAGATACGCGGCGGCCTCTACCGGGCGGAATTCAGCCATGACCGCAGTGGGCGGCCAATCGAGCCGCAAACCAGCGTGCATAACCTGGGCCGGAAAGCGGAGGGACCGCCCCCCGTCGAGGAATGGATAAGCTGGGTGGATCCGAAAACCCGGGACCCGGACTTTCATGTGCCGGCATCGCTGGGCTGGCTGAAGGTCGTGCGATAAGAAGCGCTGGGGCTGCGGGGTGGAAGGGATAAAGAGGAGGCGGCTTATTCGCGTTTTTTCAACCGGCAGGCGGCCCACAAAACGAGCAGCCCGAGCGCGCCGCCCAGGGTATCGAGCAAAACATCCTGCACACAACCTCCACGCGAAGGAATGAAAGTCTGGTGGAGTTCATCACTTATGGCGTAGAGAGTTACCAGGGTGAGGACCAGGCCGGCTTTAGGCCAGGGCCAGTCTGGGGCGCGCGAAACCGAGAACTGGTCTAAGGCCCACCAGATCAGCCAGGCCAGCACGGCGTACTCCGCCACGTGGGCGCATTTGCGCAGCACGACCACCACAGCATGGATTGCTTCGGGCGAAAGCTGCGGTACCAGCCAGCACAGAAATGAGCCGATGATGTGCCGGGAGCGGTCGAATGACATTTGGTCGCCGGAGGCGGAAAAGATTACCCCCATCCAGCACAACACCAGCAGCCAGCGCGCTATGAATAATTGCTTTCTTGGCACGGCGTATGGAAACAGAAGGTTGCCGAAGGAGGCAATGGCAAATATGTTTAGGTTGCGAACTGGCTGCGGGCTAAACCATAATCACCGGTATGTTGAAACTGGGCGTTAATGTGGATCATGTGGCGACGTTGCGCGAAGCGCGCTACCGCGGGCGCGAGCGGGGTGAACCCGACCCGGTGGCCGCAGCGCTGGCTTGCGAGGCGGCAGGTGCGCACGGCATCACCGTCCACCTCCGCGAAGACCGGCGCCACATGCAGGATCGCGATGTTTGGAAGATGCGAGAGGCCATCAAGACGCGGCTCAACCTGGAAATGGCCGTTGCGCCGGAGATTGTTGCGATCGCCCTTCGCCTCAAGCCGGACATCGTTTGCCTGGTGCCCGAACGGCGGGAGGAAATTACTACCGAAGGCGGGCTGGAGGGCGCGGGAAACCTGGCGGTGATCACCGAGACCCGGAAGCGCATGAACGATGCCGGCATCGAGGTCAGTCTGTTCATCGCGCCCGATCCGGCGCAAATCGAAGCATCCGCGCGGGCGGGCAGTCAATTCATCGAATTGCATACCGGGGCATTCGCTGAAGCCTTCGATCAGGAGGCGCATCGGCAGGCGGAACTGGAACGGCTGATCGCGGGCGCCAGGCAGGCTCACGCGCTGGGCCTGAACGTCAATGCCGGGCACGGCTTGAACTATCAGAATCTGCAAATGCTTCACCAGGTGCCGCATTTGGTCGAGTTGAACATCGGACATTCCATTATCAGCCGCGCCGTCATGACCGGCCTCACGACCGCCGTGCAGGATATGCTGCGCTTGATGGCTGGCTACCCGGGTTGAGGAGGGCTTAAGGCTGGACTCCTGGCCGTATCCGGCTTTCGGCCTCAGACAGACGACATGATTCTCGGCGTGGGTATTGACATCATCGAAGTCAGCCGAATTCAGGCTTCGCATGAGAAATTCGGCGAACGGTTTCTGAACCGCATATTGCATCCCAACGAGATTGCCTACTGCCTCGCGCACCGGGCGCCCGCCCCGTTCTTGGCGGCGCGCTTTGCCGCCAAGGAGGCCATTTCCAAGGCGTTTGGCACTGGCATTGGCGCTCAGCTTGGCTGGCGCGATATGGAGATAGGCCGCCACGCTAGCGGCCAGCCCTTTGTGATTCTGCACGAAGCGGGCCGGCAACTGCTGGCGGCCCGTGGCGGGCAGCGGTTGCAGATCAGCTTGAGCCACACCCAGAATTACGCCGCGGCAGTCGCGGTATTGGAAGGGCAGGAATCAACCTCCTCCCCGCCCGCCGACGTATGAGAATCCCGGTCTCGGCTTGCGGGGTGCTGTTGCTGGCTGGTTTAGCCTGGCCGCCCCCCGCGCTCCGGGCGGTGGAACCTTGCCGCATCGAAGTGATTGAGCACGGCACGGGTTGGCCGGTGCCGATGGTTGAGTTGCGCACCACGCACAGTGTCCGGTTCGTCACGGATAACGCCGGGGTCATCGCGTTCGACCTGCCGGAGTTGATGGGGCGCGAGACGTGGTTTGATGTGCATGGGCAGGGCTACGAGCGACCTAAGGATGGTTTTGGCTACCGTGGCGCGCGCCTGACGCCGCAGCCCGGCCAGACGCTTAAAATCGAAGTTAACCGCACCATCATCGCCCGCCGACTCGGGCGCATCACCGGTGGCGGCCTGTTTGCCGAAAGCCAGAAATGCGGGCGCGAACTTACTTGGCGCGAATCGGGCATCCTGGGTTGTGATAGCGTCCAGAACGCTGTCCATCGCGGGAAGCTCTTTTGGATCTGGGGGGATACTATCGTGCCGCAGTATCCACTGGGCATCTTTGATACCACCTGCGCCACCAGTGCCATCCAGCCGCTGGCCGGCTTTGCGCCGCCACTCCGGCTCAAACTGGATTACTTTGCTGATACCAATGGGGTTCCGCGTGCGGTGGCGCGGTTGCCTGGCAGCGGCCCCACCTGGCTTAGCGGGTGCGTCAGCCTGCCGGATAAACACGGCACCCCGCGGTTCGTGAGCACTTACACCAAGATTAAACCACGCATGGAAGCCTATGAATGTGGACTTTGCGTGTGGAACGACGACCGCCAGCTTTTCGAACCGCATCGGGTGCTGTGGACCAAGTCCGATTCCCAACCCAAGCCGACCCTGGCACCGTGGGGGCAGCCGGCTTTCTGGACAAATGCCCACGGGCAACAGACGTGGGTGCTCTTTGGCAATCCGCTGCCCATAATGCGCTGCCGCGCCAGTTTTGAGGCCTGGCAAGACCCCTCACAATGGCAGGCCCTCGAACCCCAATCCGCCTTCACTTCGGCGACGGATGGTGCAGCCGTCAAACCGCATTCGGGCCACATCGCCTGGAATCCCTGGCGCCGCCGCTGGGTGACCATCTTTATGGAGTCGTTTGGCAAACCGTCGGCCATGGGCGAACTCTGGTACGCCGAAGCAGATGCCCCCACCGGGCCGTGGGGCAAGGCGGTCAAGGTGCTCAGTCATGACAATTATTCCTTCTACAATCCGCGCCTGCACCCGGAATTTACTCCCGCAGATTCGCCCATTCTGATCTTCGAGGGCACCTACACTACTGAGTTTGCCGGTCGGCCTTCCCCCACGCCGCGCCATGATTACAACCAGGTGCTCTATCGGCTCGATTTAGACGACCCGCGCCTGTCGCCCGCGCAAGAGCGCTGATTAAAACCTCAAAGCCGACAGGCGAGGAATGGCGCTACAGCTTGACCCGTTCCCGCTTGGGGAGTGCTCCCAGCGAAATAAGCAAACAGGACGCGGGGCGTTGCCAGCCAGCAACACCTCCGCGCCCGCAAACCGAGCGGTCGCTGCCGGGACGGCGTAAAACCGGCCCGGGGTTCGAAAGAAGCGCTTATTCGCTCTTAATCCGATAGAACGCCTGCGCGCCCGCCGGGACCGAGAAGGCCCCGCTGCCGGTCGAATTCGTGGCCGCACGCGTCCAACTGGACAACGGCGCCGTCACCGTCGGCGACGTTAGCAGCACGAATTGCGATCCCGAACCGCCGGTGTAATTGACCAGATAGCCCGTCGGCGGTCCTCCCACAGGCTGAATGCTGGTGATCGTCGCCGGCGCCAGGGAAGTCGGCAGTCTGATTACACGCACGTTGTCGTAAATCACGCCGCCGTCGTAAGTGGCCGCGGAGTCGTAGGCATCGCAGTGTCCGATCATGATATTGCCACTGGTGAATGCCGTGTTGTTGGTATAGCTGAAGATCTCGGTTTGGTTGATTTTCAGGGTGACCAGGTTTCCGACCTGGCTGATCTCGACTTCCGACCAGCAAGGCGTGGAGGAGCCCGACAGGTTCCCCGGGGAACCGGCGTAGCCATAGGGCGGCTTTTTGAAGATGCCGGTGAGCGTCGAAGCCGACCGCGAGTTGAGCGCGGTAGGATTCCGGCCTGCCGTCGTCGGGGCGCTGTATAAGACATAGTCACCCAGGGCTGCCGCATCCGTCTCGACGCCATAGAACAGGCCGTCGAAAGTCCAGCCAACGGGATCTACGCCCGCAAACCCAGCGGCACTGTTGCGGAACCAGTTGGTTTGGTTGCCGGAATGATTAATGCCGAACAGGGCGTATTCCGTCGTCGCGGTGTCCGGGGCAATCAGATACATATCAAACCGCACGGCGAAGTTGCCCGTGAAGTTTTGATTCCGGGGATACAGGTTCAGCGCGGCTGCCGCTTCCGTAGCATCCCCCTTGTTCACCTGCAGGAACAGTCCGTGCGTATCGGTGCCCGAACGCGGAGCCGGCGGGATCATCGGCCCATACGGATGCTGGGAGTAATCATAGTTGAAGATGGCGGAGTAATCATTGTCGGCCGCGTTTGTCGAGGCATACAAGAGCATCCAGTTCGCCGAAGTGTCCGTGTTGAAGTCGTCGGCAAAGAGGATGGTCTCCGCCGGCAATTCATCATCCACAATCGTTGCGGTAGCGGAGGGAGAAGTGGTTCCCACCGCATAGCCCGTTCCGCTGGTCACCGTGCAAACAATCGTCTGGTTGCCTTGCAGCAGGTTGTCGTCGATCGGGTTGACGTCGAAATCCGTATAGAGCGAACCCGGGTCCACGGTGACCGGCGTCGTGCCGGTGTGGCGGGTGGCCGCAGCCTCGCCCGAATAGACCAGGTTGACATTGAAACTGGGCGCCTGGAGATCGCCGCGGCGCGTGAGACGGAAGCGCACGTAATCGTGGGGCAGAGGCTCATACATGCTGCCCAGCACGGTCGAGATATCAATCGTAGGCGTGTCATTGTCCGCGATGGTCACCGTGGCGCTGCCCGCTCCGTAATAGTTGGGGCCCTCGCTGATGGTCAGGGTGGCCGTCTCGGCAAATTCCGACAGGTTATCGTCAATCGGCGTCAGGGTGATATTGGTTGATGTTGCCCCCGCGGCAAAGGTGATCGAGCCTGGCAGGGTCACATAGTCTATCCCGTTGCTCGCGGTGCCGCTCATTTCGTAGAAAACCGTCACCTCCGGGCCGGGTTCGCTGCGCGTGAGGGTGAAGATCCCGGGAGTGGGCCCGCTTTCCGCCGCATCGGGAGTGGTCGCCGAAACCGTGACCACGCTGGGGAAATTGGTGATGCGCACATTGTCAAATAACGCAAACAACAGGTTTGTGGCCAGCGGATCGGTGGACGCATTGCCCTGGATGTCATAAAAATTGAACAGGATGTTCGCGCCCCCCAGCGTGCCATTGGTGCTGGCGTCAATCGTGGCGATCAGGACTCCGTCGATCCGATAGGTGATGATATTGGCAACTTTCCGAAGCGCGACATCGCGCCATTGCATCCCCACCGTCCCATCCGGGGTCCGCAAGTTGGCTTGGGAGGGAAACAAGTTCGTTTGGGCTGCCGGCGGCGCAACGTTGCCGGGGAAATTGGTGACATAATAAGTGGCCGTGTTGTTGCGCGAGCCGGCCGCATAAACTCCGCTCGCATCCTGCAGGCCGATGTAGTGAACCGGGGAATATACCCGGTAATCCGCGGCGGTTCCGCCGTCCGTGGAAGCCCCGATAAAAATGCTGTCCACCACCCCGGGAATCGGCATGGCCCGCTGCGCCTGCGTGCCCGCAGTGCCAAATCCAGCACCACCAATTTGCGTGGAGCCGAGACCGCTGGCGTTGTAGTTGAGCCACATATCAAAGCGCATCTCGAAGTTTTCCGTGATACTGAATCCCATCGGAGAAACGCTCAGACCGTAACCCGCTACCGAGCCGGCTTGCGTATTCGGATCCACATTGGCCTGGAGTTTCAGGCCGCGGGTGGTGCCTCCGACCGTGTGGGGCGCCGGGGGGATGCCCACGCTGCTATAGTCGAAATAGAAGTCGGCGACATTGGCTCCTAAACCGTAGTTGACGATCCAGTTCTGAGTGTTATCCACCTCAAAGTCCTCATAGTAAACCTGGGTGGGTTGTGCCTGGGTAGTCCCGGCGAAGGCAAGCAGGCCACCAGCCACAGCCAGGGTTAACGCCCAACCGCGCACGGCGGGCCGAATGAGTGCAGGGTATGTTATTTTCATGGTGAGGTATATGATTTTAGTTGCGATTACCAAGCCGGAGAAAAGATGTTGTCTTAAGTCACTTTTATTGCTTTAGGTTTACCTGTTTCTTAATTTACACCTTCGTGCGGGAATTGCCAAGAAAAAGTCGAAAAAAATTTGCCTTGGGCAAGCTCCGCCGGGACAGCGCTTTGCGCGGGTGCAGGAAGGCCGATTTTCGCGTCCGCCCGACGGGAAGCTGGTTTACCAGGCCCGCTCGGGTATCCACACCTTGTTTAAGTTCCTCCCGGGGAGGGAATTGCCGGGCCTGGCGGCGGGCCGGAGGACAGGGGTGACGGCGAAGGGGCTTGAGTTTTGCCGCACGGGACAGAGGAGCGGCTTTGCGGGTTGGACAGAGTTTTGCCTCTTTACTCCGAGCCGGGTTTGGGTTTCGTTCCGGGCAGCGCGATTTAAATGAAATACGTTTTCCAACTTGTACTGGGCATAGCTTGCGCGGCGCATGCGGGGGCCGCCGGAAGCGGAATTATTGCCCCGGGCGCAACCTTGCGGAAGCTGGCCGGCGAATTCGCCTTCACGGAAGGACCGGCCTCGGACCGCAAGGGCAATGTCTTTTTCACAGACCAGCCCAACGACCGCATCCTGAAGTGGAGCGTGGACGGCCGCCTCAGCACTTTCATGCAGCCTTGTGGGCGTGCCAATGGGCTTTCCTTCGACCGGAAAGGCCGGCTGTGGGCATGCGCCGATGCCCAAAACGAATTATGGCGAATCGCCCGCGCCGGCAAGCCGGCCGTGATCCTGAAGGGGTATCAGGGCCAACGGTTTAATGGCCCGAATGACCTGTGGATCCATCCGCGAGGCGGCTTGTATTTCACCGACCCCTACTACCACCGTTCCTATTGGAAGCGCGGCCCCAAAGAGATGGGGGAACACGTCTATTATCTGGCCCCGGATTGCCAGACGCTGACCCGGGTGATTGACGACCTGCAGCAGCCCAACGGAATTATCGGCACGCCCGACGGCAAATGGCTTTACGTCACGGACATTAAGGCCGGCAAAACCTATCGGTATCATATTCAACCGGATGGCGCGCTCACCGGAAAGAAGCTCTTTTGCGAGTTGGGATCGGACGGGATGACCCTAGACCATCGGGGCAATCTCTACCTCACCGGCAAAGGAGTATCGGTCTTTAACCCGGACGGGCTGAAGATTGAGCAAATCGAAGTGCCGGAGCCGTGGACGGCCAACGTGTGCTTTGGCGGCAAGGGGCGAAAAACGCTGTTTATCACCGCGAGCAAGAGTTTATACGCCCTGCCGATGGCGGTCCACGGCGTGGACAGCCAATGAAAGAGGTTTCGCCCCCAGGGCGCATCCCGCATGGCGTCCGAGGCGCCTTGCCGCCAGTTCCAAATCTTACATTTGCGTCCAACGTCCGCCAATCAAGGTGACCACTGGCGGCTTGGTTTGCCCGCCCTGGCCATGAAGAATCTGCTCAGGCATGGCCGACCTGCCATAGTCGAGCCTCGTTAGTCTCTATTCGGTGGATGGCAACCAGCAGCCTATGGGCTTGGGAGGCCGGCCACCCCGCCCGCTTCCGGCCATCTCCAAGCCATTGCCCTACCGTTGTCCCGCCATCTCATGAGCAGCTCGAACCCAATCAAAACCCATACGGTTTCTGGATAGGGCCCGTATGGTGCGCTTGCCTCTCTACGGGCGAAGAACTTACCGAGCTTCCCCTCGGAGAAGGCTCTCGGCATTTTCCCGGCAACCCTGGCGGACGGGAGCTTGATGCTCCGTCTGGACGGCATGACATTTTCTGCCCAATTGGCTTGCGGCTTGCTCTTTATTCCGGAGTGAGCTACAAAAGGTATGCTTGGTTTTTTATGCTTATGACCCGTAGATGCGGCAATTCTGATGCCGTCGCTTTCGCCGGCGGGCCTGTGAGGCCCGCCAGTCGGGCGATGTAATCCTGTCATTTCCCTGCGTTTGCGCGTCGTCCAAGGTTTTCCATGAAGTCGTCACCTGACATCTCCCTGAGCACTGCTTTGCGCCCCACCGTCGAAGTCCTCCTGCCGGATGGCCGGATTCTTTGCGGCCCACGCAACCAACCCATCTCCGCTTTTCTCAAGCGCCTGCCGGAATGGTCCTCCAATGACCCCATCGTGGGCGCGGTCGTCAACGGCGAATTGCGCGAGTTGACCTTTCCCATCGAGCTGGATTCCCGGGTCAGCCTGGTCCGCATGTCCAGCCCGGACGGTTCGGGGATTTATCGGCGTTCGATCACTTTCCTGCTCGAAGCCGCCTTTGCCGATGTTTTTCCGGCAGCGGACATTTCGATTGACCACTCCCTGTCGTCCGGGGGGTTCTACTGCAAGGTCATCAACCGCCCGCCGCTTTCCCGGGAGGAATTGGCCGCGGTCGAGGCGCGCATGAAAGAACTGGTCAAAGCCGACCTTCCTTTCGAGCGCCAGGTGGTGCCCTTGCGCGAGGCCATGGATTACTTCCAATCCAAGGGACAGGACGAAAAGGTGCAGTTGCTCCGGTTCCGGCGGAAGGATACGCTGGTGCTCTACAAACTGGGCGGCCGGTGCGATTACCATCACGGGTTCATGGTGCCCTCGACAGGCTACCTGCGCTGGCTGGCGCTGACCCCGGTGGGCGAGGGCTTCGCGCTGCGCTATCCCCGCCGCCACGCGCCCAATGAACTGCGGCCCCTGCCGGATTCAAAAAAGCTCCTCGCCACCTTTCTCGAATACAACGACTGGCTGGTGCGGCTGGGCATCGAAAACGTCGGCGCGCTCAACGCCGCCATCGAGAGCAAACGGGCGAGCGAACTGATCCTGGTTTCCGAGGCGCTCCACGAGCATCGCATCGCGGAGATCGCCCGGCTCGTCATGGCGCGCGCCCACGAAGCCCGCATTGTTCTGGTGGCCGGCCCCTCATCCTCCGGCAAGACCACTTTTTCCAAGCGCCTCGCCGTCCAACTGCTGGCCCAGGGCATTTCCCCCTTCCCGCTCGAGCTGGACAACTATTTCCTGGATCGCGAGAAGACGCCCCGGGACGAAAAAGGCGCCTACGAGTTTGAAGCCCTGGGCGCGCTGGACATCACCCGGCTCTTGAGCGACCTCAAGCAACTGGTGGCCGGGCAGGAAGTGCAGTTGCCCAGGTTCAACTTCCCGCTGGGGCGCAGCCAGCCCGGCGATGTCGTCAAGCTCGAGAAAGGCCAGTTGGTGATTCTGGAAGGCATCCACGGCCTCAACCCGCATTTGCTGCCCGGGCTGGCTCCCGGCCAGACCACCCGCATCTATGTCTCCTGCCTCACCCAGTTGAACCTGGACCGCCACAACCGCATCTCCACCACCGATACGCGCCTGCTGCGCCGCATTATCCGCGACGCCCGCGACCGCGGCTACAGTGCCCAGCAGACCATCAGCCACTGGGAATCGGTCGGGCGCGGCGAGAAAAAGCACATCTTCCCGTATCAGGAAAATGCGGACGTGATGTTCAACTCCGCGCTGGTATATGAGCTTTCCGCCCTGCGGATGCTGGCCGAGCCGCTGCTGCGCCAGGTGGTCTTTGGCACGCCGGAATACATCGAGGCCAAGCGCCTGCTCTCGTTCCTCCAGTGGTTCCTCCCCCTCGGCCCGGAGCTGATCCCGGACAACTCCCTCCTGCGCGAGTTCATTGGCGGCTCCATTTTGAAGGAATTCAAGCTCTGGCGTAACGGCCGGTCCAACGGGGAATCCGACTTCCCCCCGCCGGCCCCGGCCGGCTAAAACCGGGTTTGCGCCTGGAGAATGTCGCGCGCGATTTGCCGCTGCAAGTCGGCGAGCGAGGCAAACTTCTCTTCCGCGCGCAACCGTTCCACGAACACGACCTCCAGTTCCCGGCCGTAAAGGTCGCCGGAGAAATCCAGCAGGTGCGCCTCCACCCGCAACTGCGGCCGCGGATTGGGCAGCGTCGGGCGCAGCCCAATGCTGAGCACCGCGCGCCGGGTCAGGTTGCCGGTTTGCGCCCAGGCCGCGTACACCCCATGCGGCGGCAGGGCCAGGCCCGCCGTCTCCAGATTGGCGGTCGGAAACCCGAGCTGCCGCCCCAGCCCATCCCCCCGAACCACCGGGCCCGTCAGCGAATAGGCGCGCCCCAGCATCTGGCCGGCCTGGTCCAGATCGCCGCTCCGAATCGCTTCCCGGATGCGCGTGCTGCTCACCGTCCGCCCGCCGAGCGCCACCGCCGCCATCCCATGCACCGTGAAGCCCAGCTCCCCCCCCAGCTTGCGCAGCAACTCCACATTCCCGCGCCGCTGATGGCCGAAAACGAAGTTGGCCCCGACGCAGAGACTCTGGAGGCGGCCCAGGTCGCGCGCCAGTTTTCGCACAAAGGCCTCGCCCGTCTGTTCGCTGAAAGCCCGGTCGAAGCGGATGAGCAGCAGCGTGTCCGCGCCCAGGGCCTCAATCGCGCGCAGTTTCCGGGACGGCGAATAGATCAGCGGCGGCACCCGATCGGGAGCCACGATGACGCTCGGATGCGGATCGAACGTGACCACCAGCCCGACCGCGTCATGCTGCCGGGCATCCGTGAGGGTTTGGCGAATGATCTGCTGGTGCCCCAGATGCACGCCGTCAAAAAAACCGATGCCCAGGCAGACTTTGCGGCCGGCGGGGTTGAGCTCGCTCGCAGCGTGAATGATGCGCATCGTGGTAAAATCGGCCAAGGCCCGCGCCCGTCCCGTTAGCTCGCCGCCGCCCCGGCCAATTTCAGGAACGGCAGCACGCGTTTCTCCAGCTCGCGCGGCGTCAGCTTTAACACCTCCGCCAGCGGGATGGCCCCGCTGACCTCGAACTTGCCGGAGGCCACCCGCCGCAACGAGGCCAGGTGCCCGCCGCAGCCCAGCTTTTGGCCCAGGTCGTGCGCGAGGCTGCGAACGTAAGTGCCTTTGGTGCAGACCAGGCGAAATTGCGCCAGCGGCTCCTGGTAGGCGCTGAACCGGAAGGTGTAAATATGCACCAGGCGCGGCTCGCGCGGCACTTCAATTCCTTTCCGCGCCAGCTTGTAGAGCGGCACCCCATCCTTCTTGACCGCCGACACCATCGGCGGCGTCTGCATTAAATCGCCCACAAACTCCGCCGCCGTGGCGTTAAGCTGTTCCAGCGTAATCGGCGGCACGGGCAGGGAGGCGGTCAGTTCGCCGTCCGCATCATGGCTGCTGGTCGTCTCGCCGAGCTTGATGACGCCTTCATAAGCCTTGTCGTCCGACATCAAGCGCTCGGAGAGCTTGGTGCCGCGCCCCAGGACAATAATCAGCAGCCCGGTCGCATTGGGGTCAAGCGTGCCGCAATGGCCGACTTTCTTGATCCGGAAATGGCGGCGGATTGCATCCACCACGTCGTGCGAGGTCAGCCCAACGGGTTTATCTACCAAAATGGCGCCATCCAGCGCGGTGAACTCGTGCATCATGTTTGTTCAATCTATTCTATTCGCGTCAGGATGCCTGTT
>Ga0116142_10004796_pt1 | contig 12609 bp, 7 predicted proteins | sample AD_UKC033_MetaG_FD_89785 | JGI IMG/M metagenome (GOLD analysis project Ga0116142, IMG submission 89785) | Active sludge microbial communities of municipal wastewater-treating anaerobic digesters from USA - AD_UKC033_MetaG | ecosystem: Engineered > Bioreactor > Anaerobic > Digestate | place: USA... | reverse complement strand
GAGGATTTGATCGTCGATATTCCTCTCAAGGATCTACAATTCAAAAAAGATGCCGTCGTCCCCACGGCCAGTGACACCACTCAAGTAACTCCCTGATTCAATTCCGGCCTGTTTTAAAGATTACTGATCGTATATACACCTCAACAAAGCGGCAGAGGTCTTATTGCATGAAAAACTCAAGGAGAAGAGAATGGCTTTGAACATTACCCAGAAAATTATCAAGCAACACCTGGTAACCGGCGAAATGACCGCCAAAAGTCCCATCAACATCAAAATGGATCAGACTCTGACCCAGGATGCAACCGGAACCATGGCTTATCTGCAATTCGAAGCTCTTGGCGTACCAAGAGTAAAAACAGAATTGTCTGTCAGCTATGTTGACCACAATACTCTTCAGACAGACTTCAAAAACCCTGACGATCATATTTTTTTACAAACAATAGCCGATAAATTCGGTCTGGTATTTTCGCGCCCGGGTAATGGCATCTGCCACCAGGTTCATCTTGAGCGCTTCGGCAAGCCCGGGAAAACCCTTATCGGCTCTGACAGCCATACGCCGACCTGTGGTGGTATCGGCATGCTGGCCATTGGAGCCGGTGGTCTTGACGTAGCCATGGCCATGGCCGGGCAGCCTTTCAACCTCAAAATGCCAATGGTCGTCAAAGTTCATCTCACCGGCAGACTTCAGCCCTGGGTTGCGGCCAAAGACGTAATCCTCGAAATTCTCCGCCGCGAAACTGTAAAAGGCGGGGTTGGCTATGTTTACGAGTATTCCGGCCCTGGGGTAGACACTCTTACCGTCCCGGAGAGGGCTACAATTACCAATATGGGTGCCGAGCTTGGGGCAACCACATCTGTATTCCCCAGCGATGACGAAACGCGGCGTTTCTTAAAGGCGCAGGGCAGAGAATCTGACTGGATTGAGCTTAAAGCCGATGCAGAAGCGACTTATGAGCGGGTTATAGAACTCGACCTGAGCAAAGTTGAACCCCTTGCCGCCTGCCCTCATATGCCGGACATTGTTAAACCCGTCGCCGAGTTAGAACACCTGCTCGTAGACCAGGTCATGATCGGCAGCTGTACAAATTCAAGCTATACCGATCTCACCAGAGCCGCTCAAATTCTCAAAGGCAAGTCTGTCAATCCCCGGCTTTCGCTGGGCATAGCTCCCGGCTCAAGACAGGTTTTACGCATGCTGGCCGATGAAGGCAATCTATCGCATCTTGTCGCTGCCGGCGCCCGCTTACTCGAAAATGCCTGTGGGCCTTGCATTGGTATGGGTTTTGCACCAAAATCGAATGCCATTGCCCTGCGAACTTCTAATCGTAACTTCGAAAAACGCTCAGGCACAGATTCAGCTCAGGTGTATCTGGTCAGCCCGGAGGTTGCAGCTGTTGCAGCTGTCGAAGGTAAATTCACTGACCCGCGCAAATGGGGCGCATACCCTGAAGTCAAAATGCCTGAAAAATTCACTATCGATGACAGCATGTTCATCTTTCCGAAGGCAAACGGCGAAAACGTAGAAATCGTCAGAGGGCCGAACATCGCAGCTCTCCCCATCAAAAGCGGCATGACCGAAGAACTGAAAGTCAAAGCTGCTATAAAAGTAGGCGATAACATAACCACAGACCATATCATGCCCGCCGGCAAATACCTGCCCTTGAGATCTAACGTGCCTGAATACGCCAAACACGTTTTCGAAGGTGTCGACTCGCAGTTTTATAAACGTGCGACTGAGATGAAACGCAGCGCCATAATCGGCGGTGATAATTACGGCCAGGGGAGCTCACGCGAGCATGCGGCACTTTGCCCTATGTATCTTGGCGTGGAAGCGGTAGTATGCAAAAGCTTCGCCCGCATTCACCTCGCCAACCTCGTAAATTTCGGCATTTTGCCCGCAACTTTCAAAGACCCGGCTGATTACGACAGTATCGATGTTGGCGACGAACTGAGGGTAGATGTTAAAAACCTCGACGGCGAACTGGTACTCGAAAACCTCACCCGCGGCAAAAAAATCCCTCTGACTCATACCCTCAGCGATGAAGACAAAGTGATTCTCAAAGCCGGCGGTCGCCTGTCATTTGCCAAACAGCAGGCCAAAAGCTGATCTGAAAAGCAATTGAAAATTACCGCGCCCGTATCCGGTTCTACCGGGTACGGGCGCGTTGATCGATCATGACTATGGAGCACCCATGTTCTATCGCAACGACAGAGGCTGGCATTTTTTTTCTTACACCAGAAACACCTGGATAAATAGCAATTCTCTAGAATTCAACACCGCATTGACGCAACAGTTCGCAGCTGACTCAGACAATGCCCACCGCTTAGCCGGCGCTGCAATTTTGCCAGCAGGGGCTCTACCGGCCTTCAACGGCAGCAAAATCATCTGCGTCGGCCGAAACTATCGAAACCACGCTGCAGAACTGGGAAACGACGTTCCGAAAAGGCCTTTATGGTTTTTCAAACCTCCGAGTTCAATTATCGGCGAAGAGGGCAGAATAGTATTGCCGCAAGGAGTCGGCCGTATTGACTACGAAGGTGAACTGGGTCTGCTGATCGGAAAAAAAACCAGAAATATATCGGTGCATTACGCAGAAAGCTGCATTGGCGGAGTAACAGCCTGTCTTGATATGACTGCAAGAGAACTGCAAAAATCAGATGGACAGTGGACCAGAGCCAAGGGGTTTGACACATTTCTTCCTCTCGCATCTATGGTTGCGCCATATTCGCCAGCCTGGAAAAACGGCAGTATTGAAGTTTACAAGAATGGCGAGCTTGTTCAGAAAAGTGGTTTTTCTGCGATGGTTTTTGGTTTTGCCGAGCTCATAGCCGACCTTTCCGCCTGCATGACCCTCGAACCGGGAGACCTTATTCTAACCGGCACCCCGGAAGGAGTCGGCCCTGTAGCTGCAGGCGACCAGTTATCGGTTTCGATAATCGGTCCCGAGCGAATCAACCTCAGCGTGAATGTTGCCGGGTAATTGACACGGAAAGCCCCAGGCCTGTATATTGTCTCTTCTATAACATGGAGGCAAACAAATGAATATATCCTTCAAAAAGCTTTTGCTCGCCGGGCTTCTCGTTGCCACTGCACCGCTGCTGCTTGCTCAAACGGTCAGAGAGGGTGTGGTCAAGGGAAGCTACATAAATCTGCGAAAAGACGCCAAATTTAATTCACCAATCGTCGGTAAAAAGATGCGTGGTGACACCTATAAAATTGTTTTCGAAGAGAATAACTGGCTCAAGGTTGTTTTTGTCGATGGCACCGAAGGCTGGCTGTATAAAACCCTCTCGGAACAAACCAAAGAAAAAACCGCCAAAGCTCCCGAAGCTGCGGGCGACGATAAAACCGGTAAAAAACCAGAAACCGAAGAAAATAAAAAAGATGCTGCCAAGGCTCCGGCCAAAAAAGAAATCAAAATGGACAGCAAAGCCGGAAAAAGCAAACAGGCGCCACCGGCAAAACCGGCTGCTGTCGTAGAAATCTCAGGAACAGCCGAAGAGCTCTACAACGAAGCAATTCGCTTGTATGAAAAGAAAAAATACGCCCAGGCTCTCGAAAAAAATCTGCTTGCCATGCAAAAAGCGCCCCAGAACGCCGAAATCATCAACAATATCGGCAACTGTCAGTTCAAGCTTGGCCGCATTGAAGATGCCCTGGAATCATGGAAAAATGCCCTCAAAATCGCACCCAGATCCGGTAAAATATGTAATAACCTTGGTATAGCATATTACCAGCTTGATAAAAACAAAGACGCTGTTGAGTATTATAAAAAGGCTATTCTCTTTGAGCCTGAATTTCCTGACCCCTATTACAACCTTGCTTCTGTTTATGGCTTTACTGGCAAGTTTGCCGATGCCATCGTCAATTACCGCAAGTTTCTCGAGTTTTCTCCCGATGCAACAATGAAAAAGCTCGCAGAAGAGCGTATAGCTTACTGCGAGCGCCACATCGAAAAAGCAGCAAAAACCAACTAAGCAGAGCGATTAAGCTTTAATAGAGAGCCTGATCTGGTCTTGACCAGCAGGCTCTCTTCGATTATCTCGAGAGAATCCTCGACAAGCTCACCTTTTACATGAATGCGCCATTTTTCGTGCCGGCTTCCGGCATGCACGCAATAAACCCAGCCATCCTGTGTACCTATATAAACCAGCTTATCAACGACTACAGGTCTGGTGACAAAGACCCTGTTTTCGCTCTTCAGAATGCGACTGACTTTTCTTGCCTCTGTATCGACAAACAGAACTTCGTCACGATGAGCGACAATTCCGCTGGCCAGATTATGCACCACAGGCAGCAGTTCGGTTCGGCGTGGCAGAGTATTGGTGTTGAAAAGTGTTGCGCCGCCATCGAGGTCTATCTGATAAAAAATCCCTTCATCAGTGAGGAAACAGGCCTGCTGGTCGCGGCACCACAGCGGTGAAGCCGGCGCATAAGCCTGATTTACAGCCTGATATATCTTGCGACCGTCACTCAAACCCAGAGTCAAAATTTCTCCCGACCGGAATGCCACTACCACACGCTCCTTACCGTTTGGCGAAAGGAAACCGCGCTGAGATTTTCCGCTGACCTTAGGTGTTCCATGTTGATATTGCCATACCTGCTCACCCGTCTGCCGGTTCAAGCAACGAATCAGCCCATTGTGACAGCTGAACAGAAGGTATTCATCAGCTTCGAGAAAGTAACCTTCTTCGAGGTAAACTTCAGGAAAAACTCTGTTTGTCTTAACCTGAAGATCTACCTGCCGAAACCATTTCTGATCACCGTTTTTGGCGTCGTACATTCCGACATAGCCAAAATCATAATGAACCAGAAGATTCTGACCACTATTCACAAACCTGGTAGTTATGGGAACATTCGAAAAAAGATCTTTTTTTTCTTCAGCCAGATCCAGCCCAGGAAAGCTGGCGGGGTAGGGCGTTTTCCAGGCATTGCCACTCAGTTCCCTGTTGAATGCCACAATAGCGTCACTCCCTGCAAAAACCGGGAACTCGCTGAACTGAAAACCTTTATGCACCACTGCAGCCTGGAAAGGGCGGCTTTCCGTCTGTTTGCCGCTGTTAGCGTCAATAGATGTTACAGTTTTGCCCTCGGCAGCCCAGATTCTGTCTTTCCCGATAATGCAACTGCCCGGAACACGTGTTATAAACTTTTCTACCGGCTGATATTTCACCGATCTGGCCCAGAGAACTTTTTCGTTTGCCTGAGACGACATCGATGAATACGAATAAAAGCCCAGATGAACTCCGGCGAGAAGGGCTACTGCCCCGATGAATCCAAGAACCCTGCCGTCACCCCATTCTTTGCCAAAAAGCATTTCAAAAAATGATTTCACGATAAGCGAGGCAAAAAACTGCAAAAAAGCTATTCCAGCCAGAACAGCCGTCATGGCTCCGGTCATCAGAAGGTTATAGGGAAGATCTTTGCGACTCCAGGCAGATTTTAAAATTTCGCTGATCCCGTTGAAGTTTTCGGTAATCGGCCCGAGAAATTCTCCAAACCAGGCAACGTATAAACCTGCAATTAGAGCAATTCCCGCCAATGTCGAATAAATTATTGATCGCATGAGCATCTGCGAGAACAAAAGCAACAAAAGAATAGATCCAAAAAAAATGTAGGTAGTGACACTGGTTAAAGGAAAAGTTGAGAATTCCCCAAAACTTTTGCCAAGAAAATAAAACTGCGCAACCACCAGCATGGCAAGCGGCAGCATCATGAAGAAGTTTTTGAGACTGTCTTTAATGCGGTCTTTTCTTGTTTTTGGAGGAGCGCTCTCAGGTTTCTTGACAATTAAGTTTACAGGGTTGTTGGTGGCAATCGGGACCTCGTCCATATGGTTTTCTCCTGTAAATTCAACTTCCGACGCTGCCACTATCGACCGGAAGACAAAAATAGTTTACCAAACTTTGTTCCCGATTTCGTAAAAAAGCACATGATCCTTGACACAAAAATGGTGACGAAATAGAATGACTAGGTAATTTGTTACTCCCTCACTTTTTGAGAGGTATTTAAGGAGGCTTCCTTTGCCGTCAATGGTCTCACACCTTTTTTTCAAGCTGGCTAATGAAAAGGATTCTGAACTTGAAGCCTGCGAATATCTTGACATGTTTGCCAAAAAGTGTGGTTTCGCAACAGAAACCATCGATGAAATGCGCCTTGCTTTCATCGAAGGACTGATCAATGCCAAAGAACACGCTCCCAAAGAAATCCCCGACGGAAACAAACGCGATATTCACGTAGCGCTGACCTACGCAGAAGATCTGATGCAGATTCAGATTCGCGATTTTGGCAAAGGCTTCGACCCCTCTGTCGTTGAAAAGCCGGATATCCGCAAAAAATTGAAGTCTTCGCACAAGCGCGGCTGGGGTCTGATGCTCATGGAACGCCTCATGGACGGCGCCGAGATATCTTCTTTTCCCCCATCCGGCACCTTGATTCACCTTGTTAAAAAGAGACTCGCTGCGGCTACACCGGTCGAAGTCGACACCCTGCGCGAGCATAAAAGAGTCGAACGTCTCAAATATATTCTTGGCAGCTTCATCGATCTGAGCTCATTTCTGTGTCAGAGCAAAAATCTGCAGGCCGGGCTGCGTTCGATGCTGCGCATCCTCCTCGGAACCCTCGGGGTTTCCCGGGGCGCGATCTACACTTTTGAAAACGCCAACGAGAGCCTCGACTGCCTCGTAGACATAAAACTGCGTGCCAATGCCCGTCTGCCCCAGGTCAAGATTCCTCAGAAGGTCTTCGAAAAACTTTCTATCAAAGAAGACGGTGAAGTAACCGACATTATCACCCACGAAATACCTGCTTTTAAAGAAACTTTCAAAGACGAAGAAATCGAACATATCTACGTCCTGAGAACCGACAACCAGAACCAGGGGCTGCTGATTCTCGGCAGTCGCTTCAGAAAAGAAGAAGAAGAGACTTTCGACAACGAGCTGCTGACCACCATCTCACGCAATATTTCATCTGCGATCAATACATACAGGTTGATGCAGAACCTTCGAGACGCAAACGAGGCACTCGATCGCCGCATCGTTGAGCTCAACTCAGTGCGCGAAGCCAGTCAGACAATATCGTCAGAACTCGAAATCGAAAACCTGCCTTTCACCGTAGAAGGCATTTTCCGCAGCATCATGAACGTTCAAAAGTTTTCTATGGCTATCTTCGACCCAACCGAAAATCGCTACAACATATGCCACAACAACCGCGGGCTGCCGTCAACTCTTGATCTGTGGTCTTCACCGGTTTCACAGCATGTTATCCAAAAAATGGAAGCTCTCTACGTTCCTGACCTGAAATGTGAAGAACGCTTTACTTTCACCCGCGCCAGGAATTACACCTCCGATTCATTTATAGTCATCCCGATTGTGGTTCAAGATGAAGTTCTCGGTCTGGTAAACCTCTCTGACAAAGATGGGAATGGTCAGATAACCCAAAGAGACTTCGAACTGGCACAATTGATCTGTAGCCAGCTCGGCATAGCCATTAAAAACGCCAACCTTTATAAGCGCGGCATTACAGATGGTCTGACCAGGCTGTATACCAATCATTACTTTAAAATGCGTCTCTCCCAGGAAATCTCGAGAGTAAGACGAGTCAAATCGCCTTTGTCGACAATAATGGCCGCAATCGACAATCTCGAAGATATTCTGCAAAAGCATGGCGCCGGCTTTAAAGACATCGTACTCATCAAGGTTGGCTCTCTCATCAAGCGCATTATCCGCTTCAACGATCTGCCCTGCCGTTATGAAGGCGATAAGTTTTCGATCATTCTCCCCGATACTACGCTTGAAGGAGCAATGATAGCCGCAGAAAAAATACTCGAAAACATTCGCAGCACAACCATCAAACACCAGGATATTGAAGAGACAGTCAAATTGAGCCTGTCAATTGCCCAGTTTAAAATCAGCATGAACGTCGGGCAATTTATCGAAACGGGCGAAAAACTTCTGGCTGCGGCGCAAAGCGAAGGCGGAAACCGCATTCTTGCCGACAAAAAATAGGAGTTTGATTCGAGACCCTGAAAATGGGTGATATAAGCAAAAAAAGCGGCTGCTGCAAAAATTGCAACAGCCGCTTTTTTTAAACGTTGCTTTTGGGTCAGCGGGCCTCTATTCCGGTCACTATTTCTTCGCCGGTAGGCTCCTGAAGAATTTCATAGGTTTTACCGCAGGCTTCCCAGGCTACATTGTTTGACCAGGAAGACTTGGCACGCAAAAGTTCGAACCAGACTTTATTCACTTCGAATTTGCGGTTTGTTTTGGTCACGATAGACTTTATCCGCTGAAAAGAAACATTGCAGACGAGCATCGGTGTCCCGCCAACATTCATGTGAAACGGCTCTGAAACACGCAGATCTTTGATAAACCCTCCGGTTACCATTCCGGTGAGAATTTTCACCACATCAATCGAAACGGTCAGGTTAACATTCCAGGTGGTGCTGATCGACTGTTCTTCAAAAACCCAGGTATTTCCCTTGTATTCGCGGTCGAGTTCGCGGCCTTTGCGATATTTGTAACCCGGCTCAGAATAACCATACCCCGGAAAGTATTCTCTGAACTTTTCTTCGGTGAGAAAATCGTCTGCTTTATGAGTAATTTCAAACTTAAGATAGCCAAGAGTAGGGTAAAGAGCCTGGCGGGCTCCTTCAGGCAGAGACTTGTAAATGTCGCTCAGCATATCTATCTGCCCATACTGGCTTTTCTTAACCGAAATCAGCACGCCCTTGCCAATTTCAACACAGTTGTCGGTATGAGATTTTATGGCTGAATTCCAGTCTGCCTCGTTCTGGTCAGTCTGGTCTTCAACATATTTCACAAAAAGTTCCTGAACCTGCCAGTAATCGGCAACTGCCCTAAAAATGCGCTGTTGCACAGAATAAAGCGGGTGATCGGGCAAAACGCCATCAAAAGCAACAGCCTGTGAACAGGCAAAACAAAACATCAAGAACAAACACGCAAAAGCTCTTCTGGTAATCATTACTCTTTACTCCTCCATACTCCTGGTAAAACTATAATATTAGTCGTACACCAGAAAGTATAAACCGCTTATCGGAACCGGGCAACAGAACAGACAGTTACAATTTGCACCGTTGCCCGCTGCGCTGCGCTGGCCTTAAAAACGAAGCAAAGTTACAAAAAATATGTAACTATTTAAAAACCAGCATCCAGGGCACGGGCACAACAAGCTTAAGCAGACGTTTTCCCGATTGCGTTCTGGCAAAATAAATTTTTGTAGATGGGACAAGACTTTGTATTAGACGTTTCAGCCTCTGAACCGTGCTTTTAAAGGCTCCGCCATCGAACTCCGGATCATAGTTAGCATCCCAAACTGCCTTATAGAGAGTCTCTACGGCAATCGGGTGTGGTTGTGCCATGAAAAGCTGCAAAAGCAAACTGTGAGGAATCGAGCCCGATTTAAGCGCAGTTTGATTTCCTGAATAATAGAGCAGACCGGCAGGAGCATCGAATATAAGCCAGCCATTGGGCTTATGGGCCTGCCAGATCAGATACTCGTCATCATGAAGAGTGCGAGTGCTGTCACGCGAAATCTGAGTAAAAAACTCTTCGGCCCGACTTTTGCGGGGGTGCAGCTTTTTAATTATCTTATCGAGACCGACAAATTTTTTAAGCAACTGCCTCAACATGGTCGGAGGAGTGCGATCAATGTGAAATGACAGGTATTGCAATGCCTCCGGGCTGCCCGAATCAAACAATCGGGCAGCCATATGTGCCCAAAAGGGGTCATAACAACCCGTTGCCAGAAATTTTGCCAGCTGTTGTGCCAATGCCAGATCGTTTATTCTGCCCGGAAAATACAAACCGATAAAGAGATTCAACTGCATCGCCTGAATCCTGGCATCGATAGCCCCAATATTTTTTTTCGCCTGCAGAAAATATTCGAAAGCTTCATTTTCCCGCCCCTGAAAAGCCATAACCGAAGCCAGACCATACTGCAGATCAACCGTTTTAACGACTGCAGCCTCCTGCTGCAGTGCTTCATCAAGCATTCGGCGATAATGAACTTCGGCCTCCAGGTATCTGAGGTTATATACATCTGACATGGCCCGCAAAGAATCGCCGACATGGCAGGCCCGCGGCTCGAGACGGCAACTACGCCTGAGCTGCTCAGCATTGCTGAGCCAGGTGCGGGCCGCGGCCGTTTTCCCCAAAAGTTCACATATCCAGGCGAGAAGCGAGTAAATCTCATATATTCCACTGAAATTCTTTTTCTCTTCGCGCATAACAAGCACTTCTCTAAAAATTTTAATTGCCTTGAAAAAATAGCCCATTTTCAAAAAAAGCTTGCCGAGCCCCATGCCGGTGACCGAAGCATTCCATTGATTGTTTTGCGATTTATAGAGACTGAAAGCTCTTGACAACGCGGTTTTAGCTCGTGCCAAATTACCGGTGTCGAATTCTACGAGCCCGAGATTAGCCAGAAAAGAGGGCAGCAGCTTCAACCCGTTCTTTCTGGCCAGATGCAGACCAGCATGATAATGCAGCCTTGCAGGGCTGGGGTGTCCTCGCGAAAAATAAAGGTTGCCAAGAGAATTTTCTGTTCTGGCCAGCCACTCGTAATCGTTTTGCTGAATAAAAGCTTCACGGGCCAGAAACAGTTCTGTCAGAGCTTCGTCGTCACGATTCAGTCTTTTCAGCACCAGAGAAGCTGCATAGAAAATGTGCCCCAGGGCAGTGCCATCGGTGTCTTCGTATTGGCATTTCGCCTCTTCAAGCAAACTCAGGGCTTCCTCAAATTTTTCCTGCGCTGAAAAAGTTTTGGAAATATCAATATAGGCGGTATGAGCAAGCCTGATTCCACGGTTAAGATAATGCCCAGCAAAAAAAACAATTATTGAGAAACGACCGGAATAAAAAAGCTGCTGGCTAAGTTCTTCAAAACGCTTGATGACTTCTTCATCGAGGCCGCAAAGAGCGCCAAAATAAATCGCCCCTTCTGCACGGCTCAAGTCAGTCGAGTAAAGATTTGCAACTACCCAGTCACGGATCTCTGAAAACCTTGTCTGCAAAACGTCAGATCGCCCGGTTATGAAGCTGACGAGCATTCTGGGCACAAGAGGCGGAAAATCGGCTTTTTCCGCATTGCTTACACTGTTTATCATCAACCATTCAAGTTTTTCGAAGCTTAAATTTCTAAATATCTCGATGAAGTAATTCTCGATAATGGCTTTGATTCTTGGTTTCGGGGATTCTCTGATGAAAATCATGCCGGCGGCCGCCTGCTTTTCACAAAATTCTGAAAGATTCCTCAGCTCCATCCAGAGGCGGGTTTCAGGGTCAACATCCTCAGGTGGCAGGGCAGGGGGCTGCAGCAGAAGGCTCGCAGGCAGGCGACAGTTGAAAAGGCCATTCCAGATCAAGTTGCTTTCTTCGCGGGGATCAAGCTTAACCGGAGTTCTCTTGAAACTCTTGAACGGAATCGCGCTGTAAACGACTCTGCCGCTCCAGGCGAGATAAAGCGAAACTCTTTTCAGGACTGTGTCAGAAGTATTACGGGCAATATTGAGCAGCTGTTTTGAGTTATAGGACGTTTGCGCGAACAACCTTGCCATCTCAGAAAAAGGCGGTGCATACGAGCAATCTTTAACAAGATCGCAGAGAGTTTTCTCAAGCGTAGAAACCCGCAGCCTTTTTTCCATAAAAATAACACTTTGAAAAAATGCCGCTTCTTCTTTGCCGTGATAGACGAATACCAGATTGAAGTCGCCAATTTTGCGGTTACGCCGTCGCCGCCGGGCAACTATGGTAAGAGTTGCCGGCGGTTCAGGGCATATGCCAAGCAGAAAAAGGGCCGTCTGATGCGAAAAATATTCGCTATCGTCAGCCGTCAATCCGTCTAATTGCTCTATAACAGCAGCTAACTTCTGTCTCTGGCTCAAGAAACCTCCAAATCAAGAAGTTTCAGACAATACTTTTTACATAATTTTCTATTGATTCTGAGTCAGGAGCAACCGGTTGCGGCATCGAGCAGACCGAGATCGCCGATTCGATATCTTTTAAGCCATTACCGGTAACAAGTACGACGACTTTTTCATCACTTTTGATGCTGGTGGTGATAGCATGTTTTTTGAAGCCGGCAAAAGCTGTGACTCCAGCGGGTTCGCCAAATACACCTGTGCTTCGCGGCATTTCCAATAATGCAGACCTGATTTCATCGTCGGTTACAGAAATACAGTCACCGTTTGTTTCCTGCAGAGCCCGCATCGCTTTGAGACGATTGCGTGGAATGCCGACCGCTATTGAATCGGCAATGGTATTACCCTGCTGGGCAACAAATTCACCGGTTTTGAGTGCCACTTCGACAGGGTTGCAACCGGCAGCCTGAACGCCAATAATACGGGGCAGGCGATCGATCAGTCCCAGCTGCATCAGGTCATAAAAACCCTTATAGATGCCTGAAGTTATACAGCCATCGCCGATAGAAACATAGATGCGATCAGGGATATCAAAACCCATCTGCTCCCAGATTTCATAGGCAACGGTCTTTTTGCCCTCTACGAGAAACGGATTATAAGCACAGTTGCGGTTATAAAACCCGAATTTTTTGGTAATTTCAACAGAAAGTTCAAAAGCACGATCATAGCT
>Ga0116142_10004784_pt1 | contig 12626 bp, 29 predicted proteins | sample AD_UKC033_MetaG_FD_89785 | JGI IMG/M metagenome (GOLD analysis project Ga0116142, IMG submission 89785) | Active sludge microbial communities of municipal wastewater-treating anaerobic digesters from USA - AD_UKC033_MetaG | ecosystem: Engineered > Bioreactor > Anaerobic > Digestate | place: USA... | reverse complement strand
GGCGTAATGATGGTGATCGGCTTTCTGGTCTGCGCGCTGATCGCTGTCGGGGTGTCGATGCGGTCGAAGACGGGGGACGATTAGCTTTCGAGTATCAAACCCTTTTCACCCGGCACGCCCAGATAAACGGGGCGCTCGCCAACCGAAAGGAGCAGCACCTGATGGGATTCGCGAAGGCAGTACCGCAGGCAGGATGGTTCAAGCTTGGGCTCTACGGCCCCACCGGCTCGGGGAAGACGCTCACGTCCCTGCTGCTGGCCGAGGGACTCGCGCGGCGAAGCGGAAAGCGCATCGCCTACATCGACACCGAGCACTCGACGAAGTTCTATGACCGCGAGGTTCCTGAGCGCACGGTTCACCCCGGAGCTTTCGACTTTGACCGGATCGACACGCGGTCGATGTTCGATGCCCTGGCGGCCGTCGAGAGTTTGGATCCGAACGTCTACGGGGTTCTCGTGATCGACTCAATTACCCACCTGTGGGACGCGGCGAAAGAGAGCTACCAGGGGAAGAAGACGAGCAAGGGAGGCATCCCGGTTCAGGCCTGGGGAGACATCAAGCGACCCTACAAGCGGATGATGTCGCTCTTTCTCGACGGAGCCTTTGACGCCATTGTCTGCGGGCGCGAAGGTGTCCAGATGGAAGACGACGAGAACGGTGAGCCGGTAGTTACCGGGAAGAAGATGAAGGCTGAGGGTGAGACTCCCTACGAGCCCGACGTTCTCGGACACATGCGACCGCGTCGGGAAGACGACGGTTCCCACATCATCAGTGTCTTCTTCGAGAAGGACCGAAGCTCGATTCTTGAAGGCCGTTCGTTCGATTGGCCGACATTCGCCACCATCGAGAGGTCGGTTGCCATCCTTGCGGGCGGCGGAAAGATCGAGGGGAAGAAGCTGGGGACGCCGGAGGAGAACGCGGCGCACGACGCGGCGGCTCGCGAGCAACAGGCCGAACAGGCCGAGGCGGACCGCAAGGCGCTCTCGGACCAGATCCGCAAGGCCTTGATCGAGGCGACGGACATCACGACCCTACAGGCCGCGTGGAGCCTCACAAAGGGCAAGAAGACGAAGCTCGGGGAGGAATCATACGCGGACCTCGAAGCACTCAAGAACAATCGCAAGAATGACATCCTCAAGGCGGTGGCGTGATGAGCTTTCGACCGAAGACTGGCTACAACTTCACCGTGCTTGGCGGGAACCTGATGCAGTCCCAGGGCAAGGGTACGCCAGGCTTTCAAGTCTTCCTCGAACACGAAGAGGAGGGCGAGACGGATTACACCATCTGGCTCACTCCGAAGAATCGAGAAAAGGCAGAGGCCGACTTCGCCACGCTCGGCATCCAAGGGGACGACCTTCGGAACTCGACGTTCATGTCCCACCAGATCGGCGACGCCATCAAGGGGCGCGAGGTTTACGGCTACATGGTCGAGGAGGAGTACAAGGGCAAGGTGACGGTGAAGGTTGGATCCATCGGACAGAGGCGAGCCGGATCATCGACCGAGCTGGCGAACACGGCGGCCAGTTTCTTCGGCGCTGCGCTTCCGGCTGACGAAGACGTTCCGTTCTGATCTCATGAGCGACCGTCCTGTTTCCGAAACGATGGCTCGGCTACTCGAAGCGCAGCGAGGCTTGTACGCTCGGGCGCGTCAAGTAGACGCCGAGGTGGAGCGAGCCGTCTTGGCGGAAGCTACGGCGGTCGCTGATTTCAAGCACGCGCACGCGGTGGCGTTCATTGAAGCCGAGGGCTCCGCCGCGATGCGCGATGCGATTGCCGACCGAGACACCATCGAGGCGTTCCGAATGATGGAGCAGGCTAAGGCATTCCGGCGAAGCGCCGTCAGTGCCGCAAGCACTCTTCACCATGAACTCGACGCTATGGCCGCAATCTCGCATGTAGCCAATCGGGAGATGAAAACCGAGATGGCACTCGCCGGGAGGAACGAATGATCCTCAGCGTCACTCAGAAGCGCGGGAGGAAGGGACGATGAGAGATCCAAGGATTGACCCGCAGCCTGGCGACTTACTTTCGAAGGCTGGAGTCATCCGGTACGTTACCGTTCTTCATAACGAGAGGGTCGAGTTCGAGTCGACCGACAAGTTCGGAAGGAAGCGACGTAACGGAACATTCTATGCTGACTGGCGGAACTGGTGCCGTGGGTCAGATGTGGTAACGCATCCAGACTCCCGAGCCGGCGAGCTGATCCCGGAAGACGGTGCGTGATGAGCCTCCGAGGATGGTTCGCCCGCCGCAGAGAGTTTCAATCGGTCCGAGAGTCGGAGCGCGAACGGGATCGCCTACGAAGCGAGCGTTCGTCCGTATCGATACCTCTGGCCGATGCTCTGATCTGTTTGGACTGCGACATGGTTCGACACCGGGAGTCATCCTGCCCGTGCGGTTCTCGGGCCGCAGTGAGGCTCGACAGGATCACGAAAGGCTCGGTGACTGCAAGGCTTGGAGATGTTGAGCCCGTTGAGAGGGAAGTTCCGGTTCGTCGAGTGACGGCGTTCCGTAGAAAGTGACAAGGGGAGAGAAGCATGGCCAAGACAGAAGCGAAGGAACCGAGCGCGAACATCAGCATCAAGCTCGAAGGACTGCGGGCGGAGATCGAGGCGACTGTCGCGCGCTATCCGGCGTGCCTCAAGTACCAGGAAGTTCATGACCGCGTGGTGAGTGCTGCGCACGAGGCGGCAACGACAGCCGCGAGCGATGCTCTCGCCGTGATCGAGAACAAGGCCGCCGCGTTCACGCCGTTCTCGCTCGACAGCGAATGACTTGACGAGCCCGCCCGTCATGGTATCGCTCGGAGCGCGTGACTTCGAGGGGCCGTGACGGGCGGTTTTTCTTCTAGGGGATAGACATGAGCGAAGCGAAGCACACGAGAGAGCCGTGGGCGGCCTTCTTCTACGAGAAGGAGCGCACCTGGGGAGTCAGGAACTTACTATTCGCAGTAGCCAACTGCGTCGAGCAAGGTGACGAGGAGGACGAAGCTAATGCTCACCTAATCGCCGCTGCTCCGGATCTGCTGGCGGCGCTGCGACTGGCGCGCGGATACGTTCTTGAGTACGCCTGCGGCAAGCTAGACGATCCGAGAATCGTGCGGATCGACGCTGCCATCGCGAAGGCAACCAATGCGACCACTTGACCCGTTGACCTGCGAGCACGAACCGGAAGCCAGGATGTGGGCGGACATCATCTACCAGGGAGAGATCGACGCGGCGAGGACGTGGATCTATGTGCTCGGATCAGCGGCCGCCGTCGCCGTGTTCGGCGTGGTGATGGTTCTTTGGTCGTGGGTCTACGGCGCGCTATATGGAGTCTGCACATTCGCGCTTGGGCTCTGGATCGCGGACCGTAGATCGCTCCGGATGTGGGAAGAGTTGGACTCCCTGTCATGGCCAGAGCGGAAAGTCAAGGCAAGCGAAATCGTTCGCCGGAAGCGTAATTCCGCTGGTTGAGATTTGGGCTTGACGTGGGCGTACGGAGTGTTATTGTTTTCGCATAACAAGAGGAGGACCGAGATGTTCAAGCCCGTGATCGCCGCCGTCAAGAAGCTATTCACCACGAACCGCCAGCAGGTCAAGGCCGAGCCGAAGAAGTCCGCTCCGGTCGCCAAGTCTGAGTCGACCTTGAGGCCCACTCCGCTGTTCTCCAGCTTCCTCGGCAATCGCCGCCGAGGCGCTCGGTTCCTGTCTCGTGGCTTCACTCGTAGTCGCGCTTCGTTCCTGTCCGGAGCCCAGTTGACCAAGGCGAACCAGGCTGCGCACGGCATGCGTGTGTTCCTCGCCAAGCAGGAGCAGCGGTTCCTCGAAGCCGGCAAGGCGAACCAGTTTCGCGCGTACATGGGGCGCGGACAGTGAGCGACCTTCTCCCCCGCATCGAATCGACGGCAACTGGCGGGATCGTGCTGGTGGACGTGCGCGAGGTCAACATCTACGGCGATCCGATTCGCAGCGCCGACCTGACGAAGCAGCAGGAGGATGCGAACGGGCTCCCGGAGCTTCTTACCGAAACCATCCTCGGTCTCCTGCCCCTGAACGGCGACTACGAGCCGAATTACAAGACGATGCTCCGCCTGATCGCCGAGTACGCTGGAGCCAACTACGAGAGCGGGTTCCGTGCTGGGCGGCTGGCAGAGCGAGCGGAGATAGGGTGATGGTTCCGAAGAACGATCTACAGGCCATCGAACGAGCGCGGGCAGTCACCACGCCTCGACCCTCTCCGAGAGACGGCTCGGAGAGGGGAGTACATCCGGCGTGGCTGGTCGTGTTCGGAATCGTCGGGTTCCTGGCTGGGTGGTATTCGCTGTTTCTGGCGATTGTGAGCCGGCCGTGACCAAGCGCAAGTACACCGACGCGGAGGTCAGGTATCTAGGCGCACACATCCCAGGAGCGTGCATTGTGTGCGGCAACGGCCCGGAGGTGATTCGAGCAACCGAGATGTGCGGGCCTTGTACGTTCGGTGAGCACGACGCCGAACCACTGTCGCTCTATCCATGCTTTCCGAACAGGAAACCGAAGCCGTGACCAAGCGCGACACCTTCACCTATCGCGAAATCCGCGAGGCCGGTACGTTGGTCCATGGGCGGTTGCCCGGTGAGGTCGTGCTGCCGGGAAAGGTCAAGGATCCGAGAGCTGACCCGGAGCGGCAGCTACAACGCCAAGTCTGCAAGGCACTCGACTTGGCCGGAGTCGTTTATTTCCACTGTGGAAACGAGAGGGCTGGGCGCATCGAACGGATGATGCTCGCGGCAGAGGGAGTCAAGGCCGGTGTTCCGGATCTAGGGTTTCCGTTCGCGCTGTCCGGGTTGCCTCGCATGGGATGGGTAGAGCTGAAGAGCAAGGCGGGCTCGCTGACGACTGAGCAGCGATGGTGGAGGGACTATCTCAAGTCCTGCGGGCACGAATGGGCTTGCCTGAAGTCTGTTGAGTCCGTTGTCGAGACGCTGACGTTCTGGCGGGTTCCGGGGGCTTCGAGGATTCGGCTTTGAGCGAAGCACGAGGCCCGCGAGCGGGAGCAGGAGCAGATCGAAGGCGCAGCGTGAAAGGGGAACGAATGGGAAGCAAGAGGCTCGGAGAGTTGCAGCGAGAGCATCGGGAACAGTCAAAGCTCCGCGACGAAGAGTTTCGACGCGTGATCGCCGAGGAGTTTCCGGTCGGCTCGGTTGTTCTACCGGAACACCTCGACGGCGGCAAGGCCGGGACGGTGATCGGCCACCGCTACGACAAGGTTCTCGTGTGCTGGCACGCGCAGGCCGAAGAACGGGACTGGTCGAGCATCAAGATCGCGCCCTCTCCGGTGACGCCGTGACCGTGAAGGCGAAGGGGGCGAAGCATTGCAGTCAGTGCGGCAAGCCGTTCTCTGCGCGTGCCTGCGGTCCGACCCATGCGTTGATTGCGGCAGAGCGCAAGGCGAAGGGGGCGAAGCCGGTCAAGGCGTGGGTCTCGCGCAGGTGGTTTAGCCGCGTTCTGTCGGGCTGCTACTACGGCCACGATTGGGACGACATGGAGACTTGCTGTCGGTGCGGATGTAGCCGGCGGTGGCTTCGGGCCTTGGCGATTGGCGGTCGCGGATGACCGCCCCGCAGAAGTTCAGGCGGAGAGCGGAGATCGTCGAGGCCGTGCAGTTCGACGGCTCAAACGAGAAGGAGTGCAGCTTCGCGAGTGGCTTCAACGCGGAGGTCATTCGCGCGTGCTGGCGCATTGGCGAGTGGGCACTGTCGCAGCCCGCCGCGCTCGGTCACCTGACCGATGCTGACTTCCGCTCTCAATACGAGCCCGTCCCCGTGCCGTCCGAGTGGGTGCCGGTGACGGAGAGGTTGCCAGAGCCGGATGGGTTGTATCTGGCCTACGTGCCAGACGGTCGAATGATGATCTTCAAGGGATCGATCCTGGAGGCTGCAATGCGAGCCGACACGCCGATGCACTTGCAGTTCCAGGCGACCCACTGGATGCCCTTGCCACAGGCTCCGGGAGGAACCAAGTGAGCGCGCTAGAAGTGCTGGTCGAGTTCGAGATTGCTGGCCGCCCTGGGCGCATTGTGCGTTGCGAGCGCCTCAGCCCGATCGCCGAGGTTTGGGATCCCGACTGCGGCTCCTGGTTACCGATGGGAGTCGGAGACGGCGACGCGGACACCGGAGCCCTCGCGGTTCACCGCACGATGGAGCATCTGCTGGCCGAGGCGCGGGCGGAGATCGAACGGCTTCAAAGGCGACTCGAAGGTGATGACGAGCCGACGTGCGAGAGCGGGTTGCCCGACTGTGGCGAGGTGGTCACGTCCGACGTTGAGGGCATTCCTCTTTGCCAGCGTTGCGCTGACGAACTGATAGCTGAGGCCATCGCGGCACGAAAGGGGGAGGGGTGAGCGAGCAGAGAAAGAGGGCGCCAAAGAAGCAGCGCTCCAAGAACAACCCGCCGCCGGACCTGAGCGGCAACGACCCGAACCACGTCATGGGCAAGCGGAACGGCGCCACGATCACGGCAGACGGAAGCTTCGGCTTCGGCATCCACTCCAAGACCTACCCGGATTCGATCATCTACGGGGAAGGCGGAAGGTCTGTCGTGACGCGCGATCACGTCACCCGCTGGCGCTACGCCTTGGGTCCTTGCTCGTGCGCCGCGCAACCGAAGGAAGGAGTCGAATGAACAAGGAGATCGAACCCGGGATGTGGGTCAGGTTCTACCGAGACGGGAAGATGGTTGTCAGCGTTGTGATGTACATCAGGAAAGACCCGCTCGATGGTAGACCTGTAATCTGCACCGACATCGGAGAGATTGAGCCAGACGACGTGATGGAGGCGCGATGAAAACCTACGACTACAACAGGTCAGTCGAGCCGTGCCGGGCCGTGGTGCTCGGCCGAGTCCTCGACATCCCTGCCGTTCGTCTGGAAAAGCTGGCCCCGCAGAACGCCGCGTTTTGGGCGCAGAGAGTCGTCAGAGAGACCGGCGTCTCGGGATCCTGCAATCAGTACGGACTCGCGATCTGCTCGGGCCACGCGCTCGGGCTGGTCTCAGACGACGAGCTGACCGACTGGATTGCCGGTGAGTTGCGCTGCGCCTGGTTCCGCGCCGGATGTGGCATCGCTAACGAGCAACCGGTCAACGCCACGCACGGCGCGCTCAACATGCTCTGTCTGACCTACGCGCTCAAGGTCGGGATCGCCGGCGCCGAGGAGGCGATCGGTCGGCACTTTCGTCTGATTCTCGAAGTCGATCCGTACAGCACAGGCAAGGCCATCGCTTGCGGTGCGCGTTCGGCCGACGACTTCCGGCGGGCCAAGCTGAAGAAGGAGTTGCCCTCGGCTGACTTCGGAGACAGGGCGGCCGAAGCCCTGCGAGGCGAGAAGTTGACGCTCTCGAAGAAGCCCAGCTCACAGGACGCCGCGGCTGTGATCCAGCTGGACTTTCCGCACATCATCGCGAACGCGGCGAGCTACCAACTGCCGCCCCTGCTCTATCCGATGGTGATCGAGCAGAAGGAGTTCGGCGTGGTCGTGACCCGTTGCCCTGATGCCCCGAAGCGACAGGCGCGCTACGGTGTGGTGACTCCGGTCTGGCACGGTGTCTCAGGCAACAAGATCGACGGCTGGGGCTACGAGGAAGCAGTTCCGGACGGGGACGTGATCTCTTCCGTGACGACGCCGCAGGGAGTGACCGGGTGAAACTAACCAAGGAACAACGAGCCCGCTCCGAGTCGCCGGGAGAGTGGGGAAGGTACGGATCGGTGGACATGGCTCGATACTCAAAGCCAATCACCGGTCGCGGGGGTCGCAGAAAGTGCCCTGCCCCAGACTGCGTAAAGAAAGTTTCGCATCTCGGAATGGCCAACGGTTTGGCTCTATGCTCATACTGCGAGTGGCACGTCAACCAGTGGATCGTAGGCGGATACGACGCAATCTACGGCGGTCCTCTGTGATCTTTCTCGGACTGTTCGCGTTCGGTGTCTTCTCGTTTTCGGCTGGATTCTGTCTGGCCGGCGCACTAGCTGAATTCAGACAGTATAGGAAGATTTCTACACAGGTGCCCGAATGAGACATTGGGATGCCAAGCGAAAGCACGTCCTCTTCCTCTGGTCCTCCGGCTACGCCATGCGGGAGATCGTCGAGCGAACCGGAGTGCCCTACCAAACGCTCCGGGACAGGTTTCGGTCGCTCGGAATCCTGGCCGGAAGCCAGGGAGGCCGGTACTCGCAGCGTTACCGTTTCAAGGTGGTCGGACTGTTCCGTCAAGGGCTGACGATGAAGGCGATTGCTCGGGCTCTCAATATCGACAACCACACTCCGCCTAGGTGGCTCGCAGAGTTCGGGATCGACTCGAAGGGGCCGAGGGATCAGGAACCGGTCAAGCGTCCGGGGCGGATTCAGAAGCCGCAGGGGATTCGACTGGACGCGAAGGCTCGGGCGATGATGGAAGAGATCATGAGAGAGCGGAGGGCTCATTGAAGCAAGTTCAGATCGCGAGCCCTGACTATTCAATGAGCGCCGATGCGATCCTTCGTCTGTTGCTGGTCCGCCACGCGAAGGATGTCGCTGTCCCTGAGTGCAAGGACGGCCCTACTCAGGTTGGCAGCCACAGGCGGCTCGACCTGTGGACGATGGCTAAGAGCTGGGCGCACCCTTGCCTAGACGGATACGAGATCAAGGTTTCTCGATCCGACTTCCGACGCGACGACAAGATGCACTGGTACCTGCCGCTCTGCAATCGCCTATGGGTGGCTTGTCCTCGCAAGCTGATTGAGCCCGGCGAGCTTCCTCCGGAAGTCGGGCTTATCTATGCGACGCCAGGAGGCTCACGGCTACAGGTTGCGAAGCGCGCGCCGTTCCGGACGATTCCTCCGCCGGTCGATTTGCTGAACTACGTTCTGATGTGCCGCGCGGCAATCGTCCGAGACGCGCCACAGGAGAAGCCCGAGCGCGGCGACCAGGCCGAGTTCTGGCGGAAGTGGTTGGAGAGCGAAGGCGACCTGCTGGGCCTCGGCTATCGGGTGTCAAAGAAGCTGCGCATACGGATCAACGACGACCTACGCAAGGCCGAGGCTCGCGCCGATGCCGCGGAGCGGAAAGCGAAGAGCATTGCCGAGGCTCATGCCGAAGCGGAACGTCTGTTCGCTGAGCTGGGCATCACGCCAGGGACCAACTCGTGGCGATTCCGCGATCGACTGCGGGACGCGCTTGCTGGAACCGATGTTCTGCGTGCGATCGACGAATCAGAGCGTGCCATTGCATCTCTGCGCCGAGTCCTAGATCCTCAGACAGAAGCGGCCGCAGATTCCGAAGAGGTGGCCTAACCGAAGCCAATACTCAATGCCGGCACGCATCCCAGGTCCAGGCGCTCCAGGTCGATAGGCAAGAGTTCCACACCGCCGTTGCCCGGCAACTATCAGCGTAGAGACGAACCGCGCGGACTTGGCAGGAGTCGATCGGCTCCGACCAAGTCTTGACCGGCTCGCCGTGCTCCTGAACCGTCAGGCACCGACCGCCAGCCCATGCCGGCGATGCTCCGAAGTGCACCGGGGCCGATGGTCGCTTCGCATGAACGGTCCGTCGCGACAGGTCAGGCACGAACCGCGTCGTGGTCGGAGCCTGCGAGAAGTGCCGTTCGATCAACGTACAGGCATCACTCTGGAACCACTTGACCAGCAGCGAGCCCTGCGGATTGTCGAAGACGGTATAGGAGGCGGTAGGCGACTCGGTGAGGTGAATCGAGGCATGTTCCAACTGCACTAGGTCGGCCGGTGAAATCCGCTTCGACTCCGTGTCGATCCGGTCCCGAGCGTAGAAGAACCCGGCGACACACAGCCCGGCCAGTGTCAAGACGGCGATTGGACCCTGAGACCATGACGGGAGCATAGTTTCCAGGCCGGCGAACTTGAAGGCGAAGGATCGGCGGGGAGGCATCAGATAGGCCAGTGCCAGAAACCTTCCGAGTCCCGCCACATACCGGAGTCAAGAGCTAGCTTGGCGTGCGCGAGCGCTACAAGTTGCCATCGTTGCATGTCAGCCTCCCCGTTCACCCTCGGCAATCGCCGCGTCCGTCTCGTGGATCTGAATCCGCATGATGTCCTCGGCCGTGATCGTGTCGTCTAGCGGCTTATTGTTTGCCTCGCGCCACCGCATGACCAGCCCGGAAAGAAGCTGAATCCCCTGAATGATCGCCGATGCGTCGAACTTGACCTCGCTCATCAGAACGCCCCCGACAGGTTGGTCAGCTCACTGAGGGCTTCCTGAACGTCCGAGAACGCGCCCCAAGGTATCGGCCCGCTGATCGCCTTCGCGGTCGCCAGAGCCCGGCGAGCGACGATCAGGACGGATTCCAGTTTCTTACCGACCTGCCGGGCCTGTTCCTTCTGCGCGTCGTTGATGGTTCCGGCCGCATAGGCGCGTCCCACGGCCTTCATCAGCTCGTAGTGGGTGCCGGCGATGGCTTCGAGGTTGTTGGCGACCTGAGAGTACAGGCAGGCGTCCGGATTGGTCGCCGAAGCCTTGCACTCGGAGATCTTGGCGGACCCCGAGCACCCGGACGAGACCAAGACGATAGCGAGCGTGGTCAGGATCAGGACCAGGACGCCGCCTGGAGTCAGGCGGGACTTCTGGCCGTCGATGGTGCCCCTCACGACGCCTTCCCCATCTTGGTGGCGAGGTTGTGGCCAGCACCGGACAGACCAGCCGCGCCGAGGCCCCACATGACCCACGTGGCCAGCTCCGGGTTGCGCACGAAGTACCACGCCACCACGTAGCCGCCGACCAGTACCGCGGCGTTGATCGCAGCGCCGAGCCGTTCGTTGATCCATGAGACCTTCTTCAGCCCCTCGGTGAGGAACGGCGAGACGATGGCCGAAGCGACGATGCCGAGAATCAGTTCCATGCTCATGCTGTTCCTCCGCTGGTAGTTGACCGAATGGCCTCCTGAGTGACGAACCCGGTTGCCCGGTTCATCCATCCGAGGCACCACTTAGCTTGTGACGGGTCGCGCGTGACGATCCTCGCGAGACCTACGATTCGAGCCGCTGCGAACTTCAAAGCAACGACATGCGCCGGCTGGACGTTGACCGCGTTGATGGTTCGAGGACCGAGGGCGGCGTCGACCGTGACGCCTACGCAATCCTGGAGCCACTGAATCGCCCGGCCAGGACCCGAGAGAACGCCCGCGTCAACGACCTGGAGGCGCAGGAGATCGTCGGCGATCTGGTCGAACTTCGGGATCAGGATGTACTTCCATTCGTAGATCTCGCGGGCCTCGGACTCGGTGAGGTTCCGAACGTCGTCTTCCGTGGCCGTCTTGCCGCGCCAGTTGCTCAGGGTTTCGAGGGTGATTCCGCCCTTCGTGGCGCCGCCCTTGTCGGCCGGATCGTTGGTGTACTGCGGCCAGCCCTCGGACTTGAGGATGTGGTCGATGATGGCCTGATTGCTCACCACAAGTCCTCCGAATACAGCTTCGGCGGAGCGATGGGCTCGCGTTGCATGAATGTCTGCCGCGATTCCTTGGCCAACTGTAGAGCCTGTTCGCGAGTAAGGAACCGACCGAGGGAAGACATGAACCCCTGTTCGCGGAATCCCTTGACGCCATTCGCTGTCAACCAATGGAGAACGTCGGCGTGACGGGCTGGTCTGCTGGCCGGGTAGAGCTTGCCTTCGACGCGGATACAGACCTGATCGACCGTCTCGGGTCTGTTCGTTTCTTCCGAGTAACCGGGGATCGAAAAGCTCACCGTCCGATCCTAAACCTTCGCGATCGAAAGCGCCACCCCGGCAGTGTACCGGGGGAAGATCCATCGGAAGGTGACCAGGGACCCATCGGCGTGCCGGTAGCGGTTGATTACCCTGCCCGGGCCAGACCACGCCGAGGCCTCTGCCCTGAGCGTCTGTGGCAGGTCCTCCTCAACGATCAGGCCACGCCACCCAAGGGCTAGGATCTCTTCCTTGGACCGCCCTAGAGCCTCGCAGAAGGCCCGATTGACGAACAGGAATTGCCCGCCGTTGGTAGGCGTCGAGATCGTCATCGGGTCCGTGGATTCGTCCAGGACTTCTAGCTGTTCAAGGCTCAAGCTGTCGAGATTCGACGACAGGAGCGCGGCGGGGAGGGCCGCTTCCAGGTGAGCCACGCGGGCGATCAGGCGCTCTCGGTTTCCCTGTAGCTCGGCTACGACGCCCTCAAGCCCGAGGATCCGAGACCGAGCCGCGCTCAGTTCCTCGAACAGTCTCGCCGAGGTGGCCGAATCCGTAGAGAGCGATTCGGCCAGGTTCTTCCGGCGAACCGACCGCCACAAGAGGATCGATGGAATCGCACCGACGACGGCGCCGAGGAAGGCCCATAGCGCCGGTGGCATTTGGTCTAGCCCGCGTAAATCTCGCGGATCTCCGGAGACAGAAGTCCCTTCTTCTCCAGCGGAGCGGCCACTAGGTCGCGAAGCTTCTTGTACGCCTCCAGTTCGATCTTGACCATCGTATCGAACGACTCGTGAGCCTCTTCCTTCGTCAGGTCGCCTTGGTCCTGAGCGCGGCGCAGAACATCCGCCAGCGCATGAGAGTAACCGTGGTATCCACCGTTCACGACCGCCTTGCAGTACACACCAGGCATGATGTTCGCCCCTATTTCTTCGGGGGAGACTCAAGCGGAGGGAAATCCT